>Ga0209287_10001333_pt1 | contig 12487 bp, 7 predicted proteins | sample PPLLak3cmMay2015_2_FD_187255 | JGI IMG/M metagenome (GOLD analysis project Ga0209287, IMG submission 187255) | Freshwater sediment microbial communities from Prairie Pothole Lake near Jamestown, North Dakota, USA - PPLs Lake P8 Core (1) Depth... | ecosystem: Environmental > Aquatic > Freshwater... | reverse complement strand
AAAGGCCTACTGTCAGACGTGAGCAGGCAAGAACTATACCGACAACATTAGCAACTCCTTTTTCAAGCGGCCCGGAAGGATAGGCAACAGCGCCATTAAATGTCAGTTCTCCCGTTGTAAGTTCGCTTGTGCCGATCTTCCATTTTATGCGGTCGATTGTAAAATTGTTTCTTATCTCCTTTTCCTTGTTTCCGGGAAGCCAGGAAGGCATGATAAATAGAGCGACATTTTCCGTTCCCTGAGGTTTGGCAGTAACAACAGCATAGTCGGCGTGGGTTGCCGAACAGAAAAATTTAGTCCCGTAAAGCCGCCACGTATCTCCTTCTTTTACAGCCTCAAGAACATTGGCAGGAACATCCGATCCGCCATGGATCTCCGAAAGATACTGCGCCCCGATGGCATATTCTCCGTCAATACCTTCACTGCAGTGCTGAAGAATCCTCTTTGTTTCAGGGCTATCCGCATATTTTTCAAGAAGCACGACCAGCCCTTCTGTGCAGGTTATCGGGCAGGCTATGCAGGCCTCTCCGTTCTGATAGATAAGGTACAGTTTGATGAGCTTAACCCACGGAGAAGTCCTATTTGAGAAAAGGGCTTCAGAAAAAACTTCTTTCTCGAGGCTTTCCGTTTCATGCGGTCTGATAATCCGGTCTATCCGGTTATGGTGTCCGTCATACTGCATCAGATAAGGGCGCTTTTCCGGCAATGCAATTTTTTCAGAAAGATCTCTCCAACGGAAGGAAACCTTCCTGGAAATTTCACGGGCTTCGGTATCCACCTTTTCCCATTCATCGCCCGTAAAACAGCGGACCACCCCCTGGATAAACGGATCATCCCCGTAATAATCGACTGCATTTCTCCATTCAAGAAATGTGTTAAAATTATACGGATTGTTTCTATCGGGCAGCGACATGTTAAATTCCTTTTCGAACAGCTTCCGGCTCCTGATCAGTATCCGGCGGCATCGGGTCCCTGTCATGTTCGCTTCGGCTGTTTGCGCCATGCCGCTTTCGCCTTGAACCTAAAGCCGCTGAAATTTATTCTTCTATCACCTGTCTCACTTTTACGGCCAGCGTGTTGATGGAAAAGGGTTTTTGCAGAAATGCCGTTCCATGATCAAGCACCCCCCGGTGAGCTATAACATTTGCGGTATATCCCGACATGTAAAGGGTCTTTATCTCCGGATATAGAGGCATAATCGCCTCCTTCAGTTCCAGCCCGTTCATTCCGGGCATTACTACATCCGTAATCAGCAGATGGATCGGACTTTTATACTCGCGTGCAATAGTCAGCGCGTCTGCCGGAGTTTCGGCCGAAAGAACAGTGTAGCCCTGCTCCTCCAGGGTCGACCCGACAAATTCAAGGAGCAGTTTTTCATCTTCGACTAACAGCACGGTTTCGGACCCGCCCGGAGTTATCTGTTCCTGCACCGCACCTTCCGTCTCCGCATGATCCTGGCAGCAGGGCAGATATATTTTAAAAGTCGTGCCGTGGCCCGGTTCACTGTAAACATTTATAAACCCGCCGTTTTGCTTTACGATGCCATAAACCGTAGAAAGGCCCAGACCAGTGCCGCTTCCCACCTCTTTGGTGGTAAAAAACGGTTCGAAGATATGCGCAACGGTCTCTTTGTCCATCCCTGACCCTGTATCGCTGACATCTATCAAAGAGTATTTTCCTGGTACAAAATCCTGGTTAAGCCGGCAATAGGCATCATCAATCAGTACGTTTCCCGTTTCAATGGTCACCGTTCCCGCCCCGCTTATGGAATCACGGGCATTCACCAGAAGATTGGCAAGTATCTGGTCGATCTGGGCAGGATCTATTTTAACCGGCCGGATTTCCCGGCCCGGTTTCCAGACAAGTTTTATGTTTTCACCGATAAGTTGCTGCAGAATTTTCAACATGCCCAGTGTCGTCTCATTCAAATCGAGCACTTTCGGGCTCACGGTCTGTTTGCGAGCAAAAGCAAGCAACTGCCTGACCAGATCGGCGGATCTCTGAGCTGCCTGCTTAATCTGAATCAGGTTCGCATCGGCCTGAGAGCCCATTTTGATTTTCAGCAGCCCCAGCTCCGCATAGCCCATTATCGCCTGAAGCATGTTGTTGAAATCATGAGCTACCCCTCCGGCAAGACGTCCAACAGATTCCAATTTTTGAGAATGCCGGAGCTGATCCTCAAGTGTTATTCTCTCCGTGATATCCTCGCAGGCAACCAGATTCTCGCCTGTCTCAAGCCGCACCGGGATAAAATTAATGATCTTACGGGAGCCATTTTTACATTTAATATCATAAATCCGTGGCCTTTTTTCACCTACCCCGTATGCCTCCAAATCCTCAACCCATGCGGATATGACCTGCTTCCTGTATTCCGGATCAGGATATGCCAGCTCAAACCATTTTTTCCCGTTCGGAATATCTTTCAGATCATAACCGAAAATTTCAGTAAACTTGGGGTTTGCGTACTTGAATTTTCCGGATTTATCTATCATCAGCATCCCGAAAGGCGCATTATGAATGAGATTATGAAACCGCTCTTTTTCGAGCCACAGAGCTTCATCGGCGCGTTTGCGTTCCGTGATGTCACGGGATACACCGTGAATCCCTGTTATTACTCCTTTTTCATCTCTCATTGTCCCGACTATATTTTCAAACCACTTTGTGGATCCGTTTTTATGATAATATTCAACATCTACTTTTACAGTTCTGTCGGGATCGATTCCCGTCTCAGAATCGCGTTTGAACTCATTCGCAAGGATTCCGGCCGCAAGCTCAAATGATTCCGGAGCCATCAGTTTTGCCGGATCCTGGGACATCCTCTCCTCAACAGTGAAACCGAGTGCTTTTTCCACCGACGGACTGACATACGTTGTACGCAAAGACAGATCAGCCGTCCAGATTATATCGTTCATCTTTCTGGCAATGAGTCTGTATCTCTCCTCGCTGTCACTTAGTTCCTTTTCAATGCGTTTGGCCTTGATGATCTTCCACATGCCGTCCATAAGGAGTGTCAATTGCTCTACATCGTCGTTTCCATAAGGCTCTTTCTTGTTTCCCACTCCGGCGATCAGCACGATCCTGTTCCCGTCGAACAACGGAATGTTCATATGCCTGCATACATGAACATGCCCTTCCGGATACCCTTTTTTCCAGGGACTGTCGGCCTCGTAGTCGTTGGTAATCACCGGCCTGCGCAGCCTCACAGCCTCGCCCCACAAACCGGTTTTTGCCACAGGATATTCGATTGGTTTGTTATCAATCGCGCATTCCCGCATCGCTGTGCGTGACCAGGAATACATGGTAAGCACCGATTCGTCCGTATTCATGAAAGCGAGATATCCTATGGTGCTTCCGGTCAGTTCAATCGCTTTCTCAAGCGCAAAATCGGTCAGCATTATTTCGGATTCAGCCGACATCTGGGACAGTTCCAGAAGGCCGGCCAGGCGGGATTGGTTGAGAAGAAGTGTTTCCCCGGTCATCCTGCTTTCTGTAATATCCTTCAGGAAATTAAGAGAAGCATGTTTTCCTTCCCATTCGATCAGAACCACATTGAGATCCACCCACCGTGTCCCACCCGATTTGTTCACAATCCTGAAACTGTAACGTGAAGGCGGCTCTTCACCCAGCTGCCTTTTCACGTGCCGGTCAAGAACCATATTACGGTCCTCAGGATGAATGAACTCTGTGAAAGGTCTGGATGCCAATTCTTCTTTTGAGTATCCCACGATCTCCGCAGTTTTATCATTGGCAAACTTCAGCATGCCTTCCTGGGCGACAAAAAGAGCTTCGCCTGCATTTTCCACCAGAATTCGGTACTTTTCCTCGCTCACCCTCAGTTCCTTTTCAGCCTGCTTTTGTTCTGTAATATCTCTCACAATGGCCTGTATGAATTTCCGGTCGCCCCATTCAAAGCAGCTTAGCGAGACTTCGGCATCAAAGGGTGTTTTATCCTTACGGGAATGTTTCCAGTAAAACCGTTGAGGCTTTCCGCTCAAAGCGGCGCTGACAACTTCCAGCGCCTTCTCCTTCGAGTCTCTGCCGTCAGGTTGCTGTGGAGGGCTGAATTCCCATGAGGCATGTCCGATAAGATCATCGCTTCTCTCACATCCGAAAACATCCAGGGTCTTATGGTTACACTCAACAAACACTTCCTCTTTCATAATAAAGATTGCGTCATTAGCGCCTTCAAAAAGTGTGTGATACCGCCTTTCCGCTTCCCTGGATATTTCTTCCGCTTTTTTCCGTTCAGTAATATCCAAGGCCGTAAAAGTAACACCGGCTGAAAGATCGTTAAGGTTAAAAGGTGTGGAACTGAGAAGCACATTGATTACAGATCCGTCTTTGCAGCGCCAGCGGGTCTCAACAGAACCGGTGCCTTTTTCCGCGATCTGGCGGTATTTTTCGCTTCCGACATAATCGTATTCAGCCTCGGTGGGGTAAAGCATCCTGGCATTCTGCCCCACAAGCTCATCCCTGCTGTAGCCGGTCATATCGTACAGGCGGTCGTTTGCATCTTTTATCATGCGATCAACTACCACACCGATTCCGACGGGAGCTGCCCGGAAAATACTCCTGAGTCTGCTTTCGCTTTCCAAAAGCCGGTTTTTAATGCTTTTATTATCTTCCTTGGGCATAAATCTCTTCTTAGTTTTAGATAAGGCGGCGATATGACTTATTTTCAGGGTCATGAAAAATGACTGGCGGGTTAAGAATAGCATAACACTCTAATTTGTCAAGAACATGGATTCCCGCGGTGCATGCCGCGGGAAATGCGCCGGCTGTTATTGAAATACCGTAATCGGCATAAGGAGCAGTAACGAAATGATTACTCAGTAACGGCTCCTAACGGGCATGACCTGCCCTCCGGTTTCGCGTCATATTTGCGGGCATGCGCGCAAATTCACCATCTTTCCTGGGAGCCGGAATGCTGTAGTTAAATCCGTCTATCTTATTGCGCTTAAGCGGGCTTCCGAGAATTCTTTCGATTGCCCTCACAGTAGCAGTATCATCGCTTGTAACAAGAGTTAATGCATCGCCGCTTCTCTCGGCACGGCCCGTCCTGCCTATGCGGTGGATATACGCCTCCGGTGTATCGGAAATGTCGTAGTTTATAACATGTGATATCCGGTTAACATCGATTCCCCGCGCGGCAATATCGGTTGCCACCAGAATCTGGTAGGTGCCGTCGCGAAATCCTTCCATGGCGGCCTGCCGCTTGTTCTGGGAGAGATTCCCCTGCAATGAAGCCGTCCTGAAACCGGCTTTTAACAGTTGTTCTCCCAGTCTTTTTGCGCGATGTTTTGTCCGTGTGAACACCAGCACCGACTCCGTATCCGTCCGTCGCAGCAGTTCGAGCAGCATTGCCGTTTTGAGATGCTGTTCCACCGGATAGAGAGCGTGGCTTACCATAACAGGCGGTGCGGTTTTGCCCACCTGAACTGTAACCGGATCATGCAGCAACTCGCGGGCCAGCTTCTTTATCTCATCCGGCATTGTAGCCGAAAAAAGAAGAGTCTGCCGTTTTCGCGGAATGTGTTTTAGTATCTGCCGGATTGACGGCATAAACCCCATATCGAACATCTGGTCCGCTTCGTCTACAACCAGCACTTCAAGCCCGGACAGATTAATTGTCTTCCGGTCAATGTGGTCAAGAAGTCTTCCCGGGCAGGCAACAACAATTTCGACGCCCTTTTTAAGCTTTTGCAACTGCGGATTCATCCCGACACCGCCATAAATGCTGACGCTGCGGATGCCTGTCTGCCTTCCCAGGGTATTGATGGCTTCGTTTATCTGCTCCGCAAGTTCACGGGTCGGGGCTATTATAAGCGCCCTGACTTTTCCCCGCCCGCCGGACATCAGCCTGTGCAGAATCGGTAATGCGAATACGGCTGTTTTGCCTGTACCGGTCTGGGCCAGACCCATGACATCACACCCCGTCATAACAGACGGAATCGCCTGCTCCTGTATCTGTGTCGGCGTAACATAACCTGCTGCCCTGACGCCTGCCGCAACGTGCGGATGAAAATTAAATTTACTGAAACTCATTGTAATCCTTTCATTATGTGCTCCTGAAAATAAAAAAAGCCCCGGATGTATTACGGGGCTTACAATTTAATCGTTATAATCCAGAAACAGCGTTTATTGGCGTACAGGTTAACAGCTCTTTTGCACCGTGTCAAGCTATCATTTTATTTAGGTAATGCGCTCGCTTTTCCGGTCACTGGAATCCTTGAACCCTTGACCCCTTGAACCTCTATAGCGAGCGCTAACCCCGTAGCTTGCTGCGGAGAGCTTCAATCCTGGATCACCGACTCTTTTGGAGGTGATCCAGCTTTATAGACTTTCAATTACACTTTGCACTTTTTCCGGCAAATATTTTCCTGATATAAGGGTATTCTCTTTAAGCCTTTTAATCTTATCTGTGTAAGACGGTTTTTCTTTCCTGTACATAATTCCTATCGGGATTTTATCGCCCCACATCCCGGAAAGTTCCATGGCCTTGTTGAAATCATCAGGGATATATCCTTCTTCAAACAGATCATACATCCTCTTTCTGTACCAATCGAACGTATTGACATTGTTGAAAGATACGCACGGTTGAAGGATATCTATAAGGCTGAATCCTTTGTGTTTTATTCCTTCCCGGATAATTTTGCTCAAGTGTTCGGCTCTTCCCGAAAAACTCCTTGCAACAAATCCGGCACCGAGTGCCAGGGCAACAGAGAGAGGATTAAATGTTTCGCTTATAACACCGTCGCTCTGCATTTTAGTGGTCATTCCTTCATCCGAAGTAGGCGATGCCTGCCCTTTTGTAAGGCCGTAAACCTTGTTGTTATGCACAAGAACGGTGATGTCGATGTTGCGCCTGATGGCGTGCATGAAATGATTTCCGCCTTCGCCGTAACAGTCGCCATCGCCTGAATTTACCATTATGGTCAGTTCGTGATTCGCGATCTTGGCGCCTGTCGCAAGAGGCAATGCCCGCCCGTGCAGAGCGTGGAACAGGTTGCATTTAAGATAATGAGGTGTTTTGGCCGCCTGTCCTATCCCTGAGATTATGAGGATTTTTTCAGGAGAAATCCCCAGCGCTGCAAGGGCATCCTTCATGGCGGCAAGAATTCCGAAATTGCCGCACCCGGGGCACCACTTTATTTCAACATCCGAATCATACTCTTTTATTTCCGCCATATTTACCTCACCTGTTTTTTTATTCCGTCTGCTATCTCAAATGGATAAAAGGGCCTGCCGTCATATTTTAAAACCGTGCCTGAATATGACAGAGCTGTTTGCTCCTTGATGAGCCTGCCAAGCTGAGCCGTGCTGTTCAGCTCTACCACGTAAAATTTTTCGCATGCCTTAAGAATCTTCTTCACCGCATCGGCAGGGAAAGGCCACAAATCGCTGAAATTTATGCACCCGGCAAGAATTCCGTCTTTCCTCAGTATATCAACAGCTTCTCTTACAGATCCCCTCGTCGATCCCCATCCTGCAAGAAGAATTTCAGATTCCGGGAAATATGTGCCGGGCGGATTCATTTCGGAAAGCATTCCGTAAAGTTTGGCCTTCCTTTTATTCACCATTCTGGTTCTCGTCTCCGCCGATTCCGTCGAATGCCCGTCTTCCTTGTGCTCATTGCCGGAAACCATGACAAGAGCCTTGCCTGCACACGGAAGCGCTCTCGGGGAGATTCCGGAAGAAGTAAAAGCATACCTTTTATATTCGGAAGGGTTTTTCATATCATTATCGCACGCAATGAATCTTTCTATGTTTTCCGGCACAGCAAATGGCCTCTCAACAATAAACAGCGAATCATTTAAAAACTGGTCGGTAAGAATTATTGCCGGAACCTGGTGTTTCTCTGCAAGATGGAATGCCCTTACGGTTGTTTCAAAAGCTTCGGCAGGGGAACCGGGCGCAAAAACAAATCTCGGAAACTCATCCTGAGAGGCATTTATTGCGAATAAAAGATCCGCCTGGGCAGTTCTTGTGGCAAGCCCTGTTGCAGGACCCGGTCTCTGGGCATTCACTATCACAACTGGCGTTTCCGTAATACCGGCAAGGCCAAGGCCTTCGGTCATAAGGCAAAATCCTCCGCCCGATGTGGCGGTCATCGCTCTTACTCCCGCAAAAGATGCTCCGATAATCATGTTTACCGCCGAGATCTCATCTTCTGCCTGTTCAACCACCAGGGGAAATTCATTCGCGACTGATGCAAGATGGGCCATGATTCCTGTCGCCGGAGACATGGGATAAAAAGCGGCGAAGCGGCAATCTCCGGCAAGCGCTCCAAGGGCTATGGCTCTTGAACCGTCCGATAGAATGCCTCTGGGTTTATCCGGCTTCCATTCAAATGCAAACTTATACGAAAAGGTTTTTACCGCCTCATATCCGGCAAGCGCGGCCTCAAGATTTTTCCCGATAACAGTCTCACCCTTTGCAGCGAATGTTTCCGAAACAATTTCACGGAAAATCTCAAAAGGCGCTCCAAGAAGAGCGAGGCAGGCGCCCGCTGCTACCGTATTCGAAGTTATTTTTCCGCCGGATTTTTCCGCAAGCTCCAGGAATGGAATTGCCAGGATATTTTTCCCGGAAATGGAATTTCTTTTTTCCATCACGGCAATTCCTTCATCCAGCAGATCTTTCCTGTGAAGCTCATAACTGTTTTTGTCAAGCGAGAGCAAAAGATTTATATCGTGATGCGGAGCATCGACAGGCCGGTCACTTATGCGCACCTGGAAGAAACTGTGGCCTCCCCGTATTCTTGATTCAAAATCGTTTATGGCCATAAGATACAGTCCCGATTTCCGGCACACGCGCGCCAGCAGCTCACCCACTGTCTGAATGCCCTGCCCGGCTTCTCCTCCTATCATAACGCTTATGTCAATGCTCATTCGTTTTCTCCCCATTATCAAGAACTAAATATTATGTTTGGCATTATAACATTGCATATCTCATTTTTAAATACTGAAACTTTTTTTATTTTTATAAAACCACGAGGAACACGAAGCTGAAAAAATTATATATTTATTCCCTTCTTCATGCTCTTCGTGACCTTCGTGGTAAAAATTGTACTTTTTACGAAGCCGTCATATTTATTAAATGGATATTTTATATCCGAATGATTACCATGATACATCGTTTCTGCATACAAGCTACCCATATGCTGCTTAATATAAATCAGAGGCCTTTAAATAATATAACCAGAATATCACTAATAATTAAGGATGTTATAAATTATTAAAATTTTTTTTTGCAGTTGGCACATGCATTGCTATAATAAAAACCAGGTTCGTCAGTTGACTATGCATCAATAATCGAAACAACATAAAAAAGAATATAGGGAGGTACCATGAAAAAAGGATTTTTAGTAATTTTGGCGATGGCGGCAGTTGTTGCCTTAAGCGTCACGGCTTATGCTGGTAAGGGAATGGGCTGGGGGCCCGGTGGAGGAGATTGCATGAAAGGAACGGGCGGATGGGGTCCCGGCAGCGGATACATGATGGGAAACATCAGCGACGATGAAGCAAAGAAAATAAACGATGAGAGGGATGCATTTTTCAAGGCAACCGAAGATCTGAGGCAGGATATATATGCCAAAGAGCTCGAATTGGAAAGCGAGCTTGCCAAAAAAAATATTGATACGGTAAAAGCCTCAAAGATCCAGAAGGAGATCTCTGAGCTTGAAGCGCAATTCGATCAGAAACGGCTAGACCACATGATAAAGATGAAAAAGCTCAACCCGAATATGGCAAGAGGCTTCGGAAAGCGCGGCGGGCAAATGCGCGGCGGATTTCCCGGTGGTCCCTGCGGCAGGTAATATCAAGTCATGAATTTATTATTAAACACCTCCGTCACGGATTTGACGTTTTAAGGAAAATCTAAAAAGCGAAAATGACCGGATGCAATACAAGTACTTACCCCCTTGGCATCCGGTCATCCGCATATTACCGAGATCCGTGATTTTATATACTTGCGCCGGAGGAACCTTTACTGAAAAGCATCATATTAAGCATCAGCAGGTAAAGGACTACGGCAGACACGGCAAAAGGCTTGAAGTAGTAACCCAATGGCGCAAGAATTACCACGGTAATCCAGTGAACAGTTATGATCCATTTTGAGTCGAGCATTATCGGAAAATCATCATACCTGCAAATAACCGCAAGCCCGCTTAAGTTCCAGCCATAAAGAGATGCAAACGCATGAAGTCTCAAAAGCAGTTTCAATCTTTCAGGATTATAAGAAGGATGAAATTCCAGAATAATATAGAGTATCCCGGTCACAGCGGTAAAAAGGAGAAAAACCATTCCTGACGTCAGAAAATTTTTCTGCTGTTTTTTTATTCCAAGTTTTGCAAAAAGGATAAATATCATAACAACGGAACAAAAAAGGATAGCTGTAACGATAAGCTGAAAATAGAGCCTTTCAAACATTATAAAGAGAAAAAATATTATCACGCCGAGATTTACAATCCAGAAACCGGCATCTTTAAGAATCCGTACAGTATTTCTCACATCATTCTTCATCATGGAAAACATTACTGACATCGTTATAAGGGAAATAGGGAAAGAAAATCCGAGAAAAAAGGTGTCAAGCTTAAGTTTCGGAAACGAGACAATCCTGAAATATTCATTGTTGGCAATTACAAAACTCGATATTACAAGTCCGATGGAAAGGCATAAAAGGGACGCATGGTGAAATTTTTCGGAAACAGGTGCCGGCCTGAAAAAATCATGCGGGAACAGTGAAAATCTTTTGATCCTGACAGTTTCCACAATGCCTGCAAGCAGAAGGGCGATAAACATCGAAACAAAATAGAATTTAAAAAAAGCGCAGACCGCATAGCAGACCGCAAGAAGGGAAAAGAAGAAAGCCTTCTTTGTGAGAGGCTCCTTTTTTTCTGTAAAATAGAGAAGTATGGTCCCGCCGCTGCACAAATTAAAAAGGAATATATGAAGCCTTTCGAAGTTGTAAGCTTTTCCGTCCGTGATAAAAAGATGCAGAAACCCGAAGAAAAGCGCGAGCGTCATTAAAGTAATCAGGTTTGCTTTAAATTTACCTGTCATTTACCTGTCATTTCTCTTTCGATTTTTCCCTTCTATTTGCCCAGCAGATGAGACAAAACCCCAAACAGATCAGGATTCCTGAACCTGTATCCTGTTTCAAGGAGCTTTTCCGGGGTAACTCTTGTGCTTGAAAGAAGAACCTCTCTTCCCATCTGCCCGAAGGCAATTTTTATTGCCGCAGCAGGAACCTTAAACAGAGCCGGGCGAGAAAGAACCCGTCCGAGAGTCTTTGTAAGCTCAAGGTTCGTTGCCGGATTCGGAGATACGACATTGACGGGTCCCGCTATCTTATTTTCCGCAAGCACATGAAAAAAAGCGCCGATAACATCATCTATTCCGACCCAGCTCATATATTGAGACCCGGACGCAATTTTGCCGCCAAGTCCTGCTCTAAAAGGAAGAAGCAATCTTGAAATAGCCCCTCCTGCCGGACTTAAGGCAATTCCAATCCGCATGAAGGCGACTCTTATTCCCGAGTCAACGGCAGCCTGGGCCGATTTTTCCCACCCGCTGCATACCGCTGAAATAAAATCATCTCCGGGCGGATCATCTTCGGTAAGAATTTTATCCCCCCTGTTTCCATAGTATCCTATGGCCGAAGCGCATATCAGCACAGGCGGAGGAGATGAAAGCTTAGAGATTGTTTCTGCGATGAGCGCTGTTCCCATGGTCCTGCTTTCAATTATTCTTCTTTTTTTATCATCGGTCCACCGGCCTTCACCTATCTGCTCGCCTGCAAGATGAATAACAGCGTCTACTCCGTCAAAAACCGAAGAATCAACCAATTTATTCACGGGATCCCAGAACGATTCACCTTTTTCCGGAAAAGGGGTTCTTCTCACAAGAGTTTTAACTATGTGCCCTCCGGTCGTAAAAAATGGTATCAGAGCCGAACCAAGCAGACCGCTTGCGCCTGTCATGAGTATCTTCATCGGCTTTTTCATATTTTTCCCAGACAGGTGAAGCGCGATATCTTCCACAGTGGTAGCATGGCGGTATCTGAATATACGCCCGAGTTGTGATTCAACAGATGCGCCTCCAATCAGTTTCCCGAACGGATAAAGAGGAAGCGAATAATCGATGCGGTCTTCAAAAAAAGAGCCGTCAGGACCGTCTGGCTCAAAGCTGTGTGTATGGACCCAGCTGGAAAAAGGACCTCTGACCTGCCTGTCCCTGAAAAAACGGTTTTCTTCGCATTCAGTATGCTCGGCAATCCATTTATAGGGAAAAGGGCCGGCCTTCATTTCAAGCACTACCCTTGCGCCGCTTTCAATTCCTCCCCTTCTTTCTATAACCCGGACAGGATCCCAGGGCGGGCTGAGCCTTTCGAGTGCGCCCGGCCTCGAATGCCACTTGAATACCTCTTCAACCGGGGCATTTATGCGCGTTTTTTTTATGAAAGTATCCGTTTTTATTTTTTCTGT
>Ga0209287_10001332_pt1 | contig 12493 bp, 13 predicted proteins | sample PPLLak3cmMay2015_2_FD_187255 | JGI IMG/M metagenome (GOLD analysis project Ga0209287, IMG submission 187255) | Freshwater sediment microbial communities from Prairie Pothole Lake near Jamestown, North Dakota, USA - PPLs Lake P8 Core (1) Depth... | ecosystem: Environmental > Aquatic > Freshwater... | reverse complement strand
ACTGGGATTTCTGGTCCACTCCATAATCCGCTTATTCGGCAGGCTTCTGTGCATTTTTCTCTGACCCTGGAAAGGGCGGGTTATTCCGGCAAAGAAGAGGAGGTGTTCCCATGATTTTCAATCACATGATAGTATCAATGGTTATGTTATCGGCACTTGCCACCGGTGTGGCCGCACCTGAATTCGAAGCGGTTTCATATGATGGCCGGAAAATAACCCTCTCTGCATTGCAGCAGCAGGGTCCCGTGATGCTTGTATTCCTGCGCGGGTTCAGCTGACCTTACGCCCGAAAACATCTGGGCCAGATGAAACAGGATTTCCAGGAATTCACGTCAAGAAACGCCACGATTGTCGTAGTCGCTCCGCATTCCGCGGATAAGGTCGCAGAGTACTGGAAGAAAGAGGAACTACCCATGATCGGTATTCCCGACGAGGACGAAAAACTCGCCGGCCTTTACGGCCAGGAATGGAAGCTGCTGAAACTTGGCCGGATGCCCGCGCTTTTCGTGATTAACCGGAAGGGCGCTCTTGCATTCGCCCAATACGGCACAAGCATGTCCGACATACCGGGGAACAAAGAGATGCTGAAGGTGCTGGGCGGGTTGGGGTGATTACAGGCCTGACGGATAAAACAGGAGCCGGGAAAATTCATCAATATGCATGTACGGCTTAGGGAATACCCGGTAAAACAGCCAGCATATCCGCAAAAGAATAAAGTTGCTGCTTAAACTTGACATACAGGCCGGTTAATGCGATACATAAATACTTAAAAAACGGATTCTTACTCCTTCAACTCCCGGCCATATATAATTGCGCAACATCTGACGGAGGATCGCCATGCTTGATTATAAGAACATTCTATACGCCATTGATCTGGACGCTGAAAAAATTTTTTCAGTGATAGGTGCCCTAGAATTCGCTCAACGATTTCAAAGTCGTCTCCATGTTTTGTATGTCAACGATCTCATGGCCGGCTACCGCCATGCGACGGACCGGGAGGATACCGTCGCCCTTAGAATAAAGGAAACCGTGCCCGAATCTCTTTTGGAAAACAGCAACATCATCTATGCCAGCGCAAAAGGAAACACGGCGGAAGAAATTCTCAAATACGCCCTTGAGCAGCAGATTGATCTCATCATCGTCGGCCACAAGCACCGCGGTAAAGTCTATGCATCGATGTTCGACAGCACAGACGTCAACATTCTTGATGAGACTCTCTTGCCTGTTTTAGTTATTCCGGAAAAGCAGTAACTGTTCAGAAAACTTTCTGATTTTTCAGACGGCCAAATGCCTTGACACGCAAAGTCGGTTTCTCTATACTTTCAGTTATTAAAGCAAAGTCATATCATTATCTTACCAAAATCTTATTAAAATCAAATAAAAAAGGCCTATGAAATGAAGCTGAAACCAGGATTAAATAAGATTCTAATCGGGTTAGCCATTTTCTTTGTAATATTTACTCTCGCCGGATTTTTTGCACTGCCGCCGCTTCTAAAATCTGTTTTAAGCAAAAAACTATCTGAAAACCTTCATCGCGAGGTATCGATCAGCCAGATCAATTTTAATCCTTTTACCCTGAGCGTAAAAGTGAAAGGCCTTTTAGTAAAAGAGCGGAACAGCACGGAGACGTTTGTATCCTGCGATGAGATATTTCTGGATTTTCAGAGCCTTTCTGCTTTCAAAAGAGCAGCTATTTTCAGGGAGATTTTGCTAAAGCAGCCTTTTATAAAGGTTTCCCTTAATCCTGACATGTTCTATAATTTTTCCGATCTCATTGAAAAGAAGGAAACGAAAATACCGGAAGAAGAGAACCGGAAACCATTAAGATTCTCTTTCAGAAACATTAAGATTGAAAACGGAAGCATAGATTTCCGGGATGGACCTAAACAGACACAACATACGGTCAGAGAATTAAATATCGGCGTCCCGTTTTTTTCCAACATCCCTTACTACGTTGATACTGACGTCCAACCCGTGTTTTCAGCAATAATTAACGGGACTCCCTATAAAATTGAGGGAAAGACAAAACCCTATGCTGATTCATTGGAGACCTATTTTGATATCAATATTAAAAACCTCGACATCCCTTATTACCTTGCTTATATCCCGGTTAAAATGAATTTTCAGATTGTTTCCGCATCGCTTGATACCAATGCGAAGATATCCTTTATTCAATATAAAAACCGTGAGGATTCCCTCAAGGTTACAGGGAATATTTCTCTGAAAAAAATGGCAATCGATGATATCAGGAAGAACCCTCTATTTAGACTTCCCATGTTAGAAATCTCCATAGCCGAGTCAGAGCCGCTCTCTCAACGCATTCATTTATCAAAAGTTTCCATTCAATACCCTGAACTGGGAATAAGGCGCGAAAAAAACGGGGATCTCAATCTCGAATCTCTTTTCCCGGAAAAAAGCAGTAAGGAAGATTCAGATCCCTTGTCAATTGAGATTGATGAGATAGAGATGGCCGGCGGGAAAATCTTTTTTTCCGACTTATCAGGAAGTAAACCATTCAGGACTCTTTTGAATCCTATTGACTTGAAGGTCGGCAATTTCAGCAACGCCAGAGACAAAAAATCAGCCTTTTCTTTACTTATGAAAACGGAAGCCAAAGAGGATATTAAGCTCGATGGTGAGTTTTCAATTGACCCCGTCTGGACGGAAGGGGTTTTGGATCTATCATCTGTCCAGTTGAAGAAGTATGCCCCCTACTATCAGGATAAGATTCTGTTTACGATAGAGGACGGGCGTCTAAATTTTTCAACCCGGTATAAATATGCAAAAGGAGATAAAGATCCGGAGATCAATTTATCGGGGATGTCTGTGATCATAAGATCTCTTCGCCTGAAACAAACGGATGAGAAGAATGACTTTCTCATAATCCCTGACTTTTCAGTTAAAGAGACCGATCTTGATCTTATAAAGAGGGAGGTTAAAATCGGAGGAATTTTCACACAAAAAGGCGATCTTCACATCAGGCATTCAAAGAACGGGGATGTTAATCTCTTCCAGCTTGTGGCAAAGCAGCCTGTTTCCGATGATAAATTTCCTGATGAACAACCCTCCGGGGAGAAAAGCAAACCCGCTGAAAAGCCATGGATGGTGTCACTGAAGAACATATCAGTGGATGATTATACCATCAGCGTTGAAGACCGGATGCCTTCGGAACCTGTAAACCTGGCGGTTCAAAACCTGAATATCCGGGGAGATAATATATCAACGGCCAGAAACAGTAAGGGAAGACTGAAGCTCTCCTTTCTTCTGAATCGAAAAGGATTTTTTTCCGCCGCGGGCAGCATAGGCGTGGATCCGCCGGCCGCGGATCTGTTGACCGAACTCAAGGGTATCGAGATCACGCCCCTCCAGTCCTATTTCACGGATAAGGTTAAGATTACTGTTACAGGAGGCGCCATTTCCACATCAGGGAATTTGTCTTTTTCTTCTGACGGGGAAAAGGGAATAAAGGCAGGGTATAAAGGGGATGCCTCTTTATCCAATTTTTCTTCGATTGATAAACTGAACGCGGAGGATTTCCTGAAATGGGAATCGCTTTCTTTCAGTGATATCAATGCGGGATACAACCCTCTCCTGATTGATATCAAAGGGATTTCGCTGACCAATTTCTATTCACGGGTTATCCTGAATGCTGATAAATCACTTAACCTCCAGGAAATCATGGAGAAGGGTGAATCAAAGAAGGAGATTTCTCCACCTCCTGCGGCAGAGCAAAAGACAGCCCCGCCAGCCATTGAGAAGCGAACCCCATCGCAAAAAGAAAAGGGGCCTGCAAAAGATATTAAAATAGGCAGCATTACATTGCAGGGAGGAATAATTGATTTTTCTGACAGATCGCTTAAGCCGGAATACTCCGCAAAACTGACTGAAATAGGGGGAAGGGTATCAGGACTCTCTTCTGAGGAAACTACAATGGCGGATATTGAAATCCGAGGGAAGCTCGATGATTACGCCCCGCTCGAAATTACGGGCAGGATCAATCCTCTCAAAGAAGAGCTTTATGCGGACGTAAAAGCCAGATTTAAGGATATGGACCTCAGTTCGACAACCCCCTATGCCGGGAAATATGTCGGATATACCGTCGAGAAAGGGAAGCTTTCGTTTGACCTGAAATATCTGATAGCCGACAGAAAAATAGAATCTCAGAACTACATATTTCTCGACCAGTTTGCCCTGGGAGATAAGGTCGAGAGTCCTCAAGCGACAAACCTGCCTGTCAAGCTTGCCATTGCCCTTCTTAAGGACCGGAAAGGAGAAATCAAGCTTGACATTCCTGTTACCGGGAGCCTTGACGATCCTCAGTTCAGCATTTGGAAAATCATCCTGAAAATACTCGTTAATCTGATCTCAAAGGCGGCTACATCGCCTTTTGCGCTTCTCGGAGCCGCGTTCGGCGGAGGAGAGGAACTGGGTTTTGTGGAATTTGATTACGGGCGCACCGTCATTACTGAACAGAACATGAAAAAACTTGAAACGATTGAAAAGGCCCTTTCGGACAAACCTGCGCTCAAAATGGATATTGAAGGCCATGTGGATATGGAGAAAGACAGGGAAGGGTTAAAACAGTATCTGTTTAACAGAAAATTCAAAGCGCAGAAACTTAAAGATATGATCAAAAAGGGAGAGCCTGCCATTCCTGTTGATGATGTTCAAATAGAAAAACAGGAATACGAAAAATACCTTAAGATGGCTTATAGGGAAGAAAAATTTCCGAAGCCTAAAAATTTTATCGGCATGACAAAAGACCTGCCTCCCCAGGAAATGGAAAAATTGATACTTACCCATATCGAGGTCAAGGAGGGAGACTTAAGATCCCTTGCTGTTCAACGAGCCATGCAGATAAAGGAGTTTATTTTAAAATCGGGAAAGGTCCAACCGGAAAGAATATTTATCATTGAACCAAAATCGCTTGCACCGGAAAAGAAAGAGAAACTGAGGGAGAGCCGGGTCGATTTAATGCTTAAATAAAGGGGTATGCATTGTCCGGGTCGGCGCCGGACATTTAAGTATATTACCGAGCACTATAAACAAACTGTTATTATGTAACGCAGCTCACCTGCAAAGATATTTTACCGTCAGATGGCGCAGCGGGTTATGCCATAATTTCTTTTATTGGCATTATTTGCTTGCCATGACGAATAGTCAGGACAGATATCCGCTCCGCTTCAATGCGATAAATTAAACGGTAATTACCGTAAATAATCTCTCTAAATTGATTGTTTCCGATTTCAGGAACTATCCTGCCGATTTCCGGAGAAGTTTTAAGTTGCTCGACTTTTGAAATACCGTTTTAATCCATTTTTCTGCCGCTGATGGTTTGTCCTGCGCAATGTAGCCAGCGATTTCTAAAGCCCTCTCTAAAGCCAGCGGCGACCAGACGGCAATCATTTTTGAACCCGCTTTAAAACTTTATTCATTGCATCTTTATGATCTATCCCCTGTCCATTCTCGATCTGGCTTAAGGATATCTGAACATCCGTTAAAAGCTCAATTTTCTCCTGCATCGATTCAAATTCATGTGCGTCTATCAGAACAGCAACACCTTTTCCATGCTGAGTAATTATCAAAGGTCTTTTTGTATCGCGGACCTGCTTGATAAAATTTGTGATGCCGGTTCTTATCTCAGATAATGGCTTGATATCCTGATTAATTTTTAGTCTTTGCATTTTGCACCTCGTTTCAGTTTTTTTAATTTAGTACAATATAACGTACAAAAAAGATGCATGCAATATATTTTAGCCTCTTCTATTTTCATCATCATAAATACTTATTCTCCGGTTTAGACGTGTATAATGCCTTGTTCGAAGGTCTTTGTTCCGCAAACATCTCCGGATCCATGATTCCTTGGCAGACACGTGTCACCGGCCCGGTCATAGTGGCGGCGAAGTCCTGAGAGAACCGGATTGCAAGGTTTCCACCAGGCATATTAACAGTGATAGCGGAATCGCAAAGGCCGAGCCTGTAGGCAGCGGCTGCGGCTGCGGTGCTGCTGCTGCCCGAAGCCAGAGTATAGCCCGCTCCCCGTTCCCATATTTCAATGCGGATGTTTTGACGGTCAAGAACTTCCAGAAACTGGACGTTCGTACGATAAGGGAAGCGGGAGTCCGTCTCAATCAAAGGCCCATACTGCCGGGCAAGCTCCGGAGAGGGCTTCTTGCAGAGGATAACACAGTGAGGGTTTCCCACGGTAGCTGCACAATACTCGAACAGAGTGCCCGAGATCTCCATATGCTCCCGCAATACTTCCCGCTCTTTTCCGGTAACAGGTATCTTCGTGCTCAGAAAGCTCACCTTTCCCATTTCCACAGTTACAGTCTTTCCGCCGTCCTGGACGCGACAGACGACAGTCCCGCCCGGGGTTTCTACCGTAAACGGGTTTTCATGTACCAAACCCTGATCATAGAGAAAGCGCGAAAAGATGCGAAGACCGTTCCCGCTCTTTTCCGCTTCGCTGCCGTCGGTATTGAGGATTCTAAGACGGAAATCGCAGGCGCCGCCGGGAAGCGGACCAAGAAGAAGCCCATCCGATCCGACTCCGTAGTTGCGGTGACAAATAAGTTGAACCTGTTCTGGCTCAAGCTCTCCGTTGACCTCGGTTGGCCGGATCACCAGGTAGTCATTCCCGAGACCGTGGTATTTTGCGTATTTCATGTCCTTCCTTCGAACGCTGCAAATGCAGCCGACGCGTTTTTAGCGGTCGGCTACATTTGGCTTGATGTTGGGGCTATTTGTAACTCGCGCCTTCGTCGATTTTAATTTTCGCTGCTTTTGGTAAGATTCCGATCCCCGGTGCGCAACTATTTTTCGGCCTCTGTATCGTTCGTATTCTCTGATGAATACTTCAGTGTTCTTGTAGGGGCCTGCGATATACCCAGGGCGCTTCGAGTCACAGAAAAAATATGTCATGCCATTTCGTTCAAAACTCACCAACCAATGCAATCGGAAAGTATTACCATCTATTTGAATCGGATCGAATTCAATCATCAGATATTTGGGATCGCTATTCGGATCGATTATTCTGAGTGTCTCAACTCCGAAGCGGGCAAGATCGACACAAACCCCAGCTTTTCTTTCAAAAAACTCGGATGGAGTGTAAATAAGGATTTCTTCATTCTTTGTTCTTTGGTTCAAGGAAAGCTTAATCGCTCGCGCCTTGTCGTATAAAAAACTGCCAGCGATCCAAATATTTATATCTTCCGCTGTTTTCCAGCGATCTAAAGCTTGGCCGTAGGAATCAGCACCCTGATAAGGTATAGATAAATCACGCTCAAATGCTGGCTCATCAGTCAAAGAAGTCGCAGCATAAGAAACATTGGAACAAACAAGAATAAAAATAAATATATAAAATATTCTTAGCGTATTCATCTTGTTGCGTCCCCTAAGTCCCAACACACGCATTATTAATAAAACATGGAAAAAACGCTGTCAGATTTTACATGTTATTACGATATTGATTGTTCCCATTGAAATAAAATTTATGGATAAGTGCTGCAGGTTCCGAGATATCATCATTTCGAAAAAGCATAATGATGTTTCCTCCGTTTCAGTAACACGGGGGGTTGAAAGAACATGATATTGGAAATAGCTAACTCTCTATATCATAATTGGAACCGGCTTATCGATTTGAAATAAACTCTCTGACCGTCGTGCCAATATCTTTAGCGATTTGTCGTAGTAGAATTGGTGAAATGTCACGCCCCTGATGGAAAGGGACTGATGTACTACTGTGACCATCCGGATGTCTGAACGGATACCCATTGCGGTGATAGATTCATATCTATCAGCAATTACATGCAGATACCCAAACAACCGGCACATCAATCTCTTCGACACGCCATGCAGCATAAGCGAGTGCTTCGTCGATGTCTTCCGGTTCGAGATATTGATATAACTTTAAAATGTCCTCTTTCTTTTGACCAGAGGCGACAAGACCAACGATGGTTTCTACAGTTACAAGCATGCCGCGTATGCAGGGCTTTCCTCCCATTACCTTAGAATCGAAGGTAATTCTCGTCATGATTGCCATTTCAACCTCTACAATTAATAGAAATCATTTAAATATCCGATCTGCGTCAGCAAATATATTGCTTGCAGTTAAGCCTGGTTTTTTTCCTTCCTTATACTCTTTTCAGCGTCGCGCTGTCTCAGCTATCCTATCTTTCTAAACGTCATTATGCACTTTGACCTCTGTCATCAATAGTAGACGCCAAGCCATCTTTCATATCTTCATGACGCAATAAACTTAACAGATATCATAACAATTTACTCACAAAAAGCAAAGAAAATCGCGGAATCAGCCAAGAGAACAACCCGTCATTCCGTTCGATTCTTCCATTCTTTCATTTTATCATGCGGCCATCTCACGCAGAAGGCCGGTTTCCTTTTCATTACCAGTTTCATGCAGGTATCGCCGCAGTCAGGATCACAGTGAACAATTTCATTTTCTTTACCCTGTTTCACTTTTTCAGGCCATTCGGGATCAGCCCACAGAACCCGCGCCAGTCCGATTAAATCAGCTTTTTTCTCTTCAAGTATGCTTTCCGCCAGAGAACCGGTTGATATTCTTCCGGCTGTGATAACCGGAATACCGATTTGCCTTTTGACTGCGGCCGCAAGATCAACCATGTAGCCATATTCTTTGGATTTGTTAACAATCTCCGGAAGCGAGAAGGACTCATAGGTTCCGCCCATTACAGAAATATATGCAATGCCCGCTGATTCGAGAGAACGGGCAAACCGGACTGACTCATCAGGTTGAAGACCGTCAGGCAGCCATTCATCCGCAAGGAAACGATAGCCAACCGGGAAACTGCCAACAATATTCTTGACTGCCGCAACAACCTCAAGCGCAAATCTCTGCCGGTTCTCAAATGAGCCGCCGTATTCATCCTCTCTCTTGTTGGTTCTGGGAGAGAGGAACTGGGCCAGCAAATATCCCGTACCTCCGTGCAGTTCAACCATGTCAAAGCCGGTGTTTTTAACCCGTAATGCCGCATCGGCATACCGGTTCACAATTGCCCGGATTTCTGCTGTGCCAAGCGCCTTTGGCATTCTGCCGAATGTTTCAACAGCAGACGGGGCGACAGGTTCATTCACACCTGCAAAACGCCCGGCGTGGTTGATCTGGAGGCAGGCTGCAGCCCCTTCCTGCCGGATCGTTGAGGATAATTTTTTTAATCCTGCCGCGTTATTGTCGGAATCCGCCCGAAGCGTTTTATCGGAACCGCTGCCTGTTGGATGGTCTATCGTGGCATTCTCAACCACTACCATGGCAACCCCGCTTTTAGACATCAACCGGTAATGATCCAGCAATAAACTGCTCACCGTACCGCCTTCTCCGGCATATCCGAGATATAACGGAGCCATCGTTAACCTGTTTTTCAGAGTAATTCCCGAAATTCTGAGTTCAGAGAACAGATGTGTGTACATGATTATTCTCCCTTGATAAGTTGAAATTATTTAAATTCCTGAGCGCAGGTAGTGCCGGACATTATATGTTTTTGTTATTTGCTTTTCTTGATTTCCATGGCTTAAAGACGGAAATAAATATTGTAGTGATCAGTATCAGGACTTGAATATAATCCATGTGTATTTAAAGAATCCCCAATTACTGAAGGATGAGTACATTAAACCGGTAATCAGACAGACAAAAGCCCTCGGAATGATAACTGTCGACATATCAAAATGATGGATACCCCGGTTTATTCCGTATAAAACGCCACCCTCGGTTACCTTGGCAACAGCACCACAAACCCAAGAAGCAACTGCAATCAGGTGAAAATCTTTGAGCAGTTTTAGTCCTTTTGCTTTTAATGATTGAAACTCCGGCATTTGCGGACTGAGATATCTGCAATAATCAGATAATATCAATGCTGCTTCAAAGGCACACTTAAAGCAGCACACCTGATCTGACTTTATTGCAGAGATACAATACAAAAAAATACAAAAGACCGTGAATGATGAAAGAAGTGATGTGATCCGGTACATGGAGATGTTTTATAACAGTAATCGCCTACATTCATGTTTGAGATTCGAGACCTTTGCATAACGTCCCCTTTTGCCCGATTACTGCGTCAGACTCAAATTTAGGCACGAAGTGAAGCTTTCGCGCTATCCTCGAAATACTAAATGTATTCATGTGGTTAAATTTATCGCCTTCCTTGTGCTTGGCCAAAATTGGACGTTCTTCAAAGGTCTCGATTCAAGAATCTGAATGATTTTGAAAAGAATTTTACATTGGCAAAAACAGCTTAATCAGGTGTCCATTATTACTTGACCGGATCAGGGTGTGTAAACACTATTTGATATTCTATTGTTTTTGTTTATAGAGCATTTTTCCAAATAATTCGTAAAACCAAGCTATTAAGACTCCTGCAATAAACCCATAAAAAAATGCCCAGAAAAAACCTATGATAGCCCCACCCCAGCTATATGAATAACCGATGTAAAAATGGGAAAGCTTGGAAATAGTTTTTCCTTCGGAATTAAATAATAACAGCCACCAAGTTCCAAGTAATATTGCAAGTCCCCATACAAGACCTAATGATAACCCTAGTGCCCTTTTTCGAAGTACCATTGTGTCCTCCAATATGGTTATCTATGATATTTAATTAAAACTCGCTATCTTGATTTTGCGAATAATTTGTTTGGTTGTCAAGAAAAACATTTCTATTGTCAGAAGCACTTAAACTGTCCGGGTTAGTAGAACACGATCTGTCCGGTTAATATAGGTCACCTATGGAGGTGACTAATGAGACGGACAGAGATGCTACAGGGGATCCGGAAGATGCGATTTGAAGAGGTGTATTTTGGATGGACGGAGAGTCGGTTGAGTCAGGAGGAAGCGGCACGGATTTTAGGTGTGTGCGATCGGACATTTCGTCGTTACATTGATCGGTACGAGCATGATGGTATAGAGGGTTTGTCGGACAGACGTTTAACCCAAGCCTCATTCCGTCGAGCACCGGTGGATGGAGGTGTTCGCTGTTTCAAATTTGTACAGGAGGCGACATCCTGGTTGGAACGTAAAGCATTTTTATGAGTGGTATCGGCGTGATGGGGGACAGCGGAGCTACACCTGGGTGAAGAATACGCTTCAGACGGCCAGGTTGGTTTCGAGAACCCGGAAGCGGGGTGCCCATCGCAAGCGTCGGGAACGAGCTCCCATTCCCGGCATGATGCTGCATCAGGATGGGAGCAATCATGAGTGGGTTCCTGGCAAGAAGTGGGATTTGATCGTGACGATGGATGATGCGACCAGCGAGCATTATTCCATGTTTTTTGTTGCCGAGGAGGAAACGGTCAGCAGCATTCAGGGGATCAGGGAGGTCATTGTTAATCAAGGCCTATTCAGCTCTCTTTATACCGACCGTGGGAGTCATTACTGGTTCACTCCGGAGACAGGAGGTAAAGTAAGCAAGACGCAGCCCACCCAGTTTGGAAGGGCCATGAAGCACTTGGGGATTGATATGATCCCGGCCTATTCTCCGGAAGCAAGGGGTCGGAGCGAACGGAACTTCAGTACACACCAGGGAAGACTCCCAAAGGAACTGGCCTTGCATGGCATCCTCACTATGGAAGCTGCCAACCGTTATCTTGCAGAAGTGTATATGCCGGCATTTAATGCCGAGTTCATGCAGCCGTCGGCTGAGGAGGGAACCACGTTTCTAAAGTGGATTGGCGCAAATCTCGACGATGTCCTTTGCGAACAGCATGAACGAACAGTGACGGCTGACAACTGTGTCAGCTTTGAGGGGAAAACGCTGCAAATCCCTGCTGACAGGTATCGATGCCATTACGTGAAGGTCAAGGTGAGGGTCCATCGCTATACCAATGGAGATCTTGCCATCTTCCATGGTCCGCGCAAACTGGCTGATTATGACAAACAGGTAAAACTAAAGGAAATAACAAAGAAAAAGACAGCGTAAGTCCGCCGCTCGATCTCTGTTTCTCGGGAGATATTCAGAACTCTCCCGAAATAGAAAAAGCGGACAATTCATTTGCTACAAAACCGGACAATTCTATTTGTTGCTAACATTAGATCTTGTTGATTTCCGATTGAACGGTTGTATGTAAGGCAAAAAGTAGCCATGCAACATTACAGGAAGCACACTGTAACAGCGGTTTTGGTAATATTGTAGTTCCAGCAGCAAGCTACGGGGGATCTTCGACCGTAAGTAACAGCATCTATTTTCAATTCGCTTCACTATCTCCGCTCCAAGCAGTGATGAATGCGCTCGCTGATTTTTGTTCACGAAAGGAATCTTGATGGTCTTTGATTTTTTCAGGAGCTTATGAACAGATGCCAGAAGCTTTGAGAACAGGCTACTTTTCTATTCCTACTCTTGCCTGTACACCTTTCTGAAAATAGTGTTTTGTCTCTTTCATTTCAGTGACGAGATCGGCTTTTTCGATCACCTGCGGGGCTGCGTCCCTGCCGGTTATCACAAGCTCGGTATTTTCCGGTTTTGAAGAA
>Ga0209287_10001330_pt1 | contig 12511 bp, 13 predicted proteins | sample PPLLak3cmMay2015_2_FD_187255 | JGI IMG/M metagenome (GOLD analysis project Ga0209287, IMG submission 187255) | Freshwater sediment microbial communities from Prairie Pothole Lake near Jamestown, North Dakota, USA - PPLs Lake P8 Core (1) Depth... | ecosystem: Environmental > Aquatic > Freshwater... | reverse complement strand
TTGCTCCCGGCTCGATCACATATGGCTGGAAAGTGTATGGCTTGGGAGTGATCAAGGAAGCAGAGGAGATCAGTATGCCGGTTTTTTGCTTGCTTTCACGTTCAGCGCCGACAGCCAATAGAGGCAGCAGCAAGAGGATCAACAATCGATGCATGAGAACCTCGATAGATTGTTTTTTTGTTCATGACTATTTTATATGTCTATAGTAACCGAAGTCAATTCAATCCGGGCTTGACAGCGGACCTGGATTCTGGTAAAAAGGGGAACATGTGTGAAGGAATGAGCGTAACTCTCATTTCCCGTCTGTCCTGCCATCATATCCATACCCATGGGCGCCCCCACGCCCATAATTAATTAACTCCCCCCTTTTTTTTTCCATTTCCAAAGGAGGTTCTTACCCATGAAAAATTGGTTTTTCCCATATGGTTTTACTCTTTTTCCGACACTTGTTCTTACCTCGAAAAGCGCGGAGGCCCCATGCCGCCGCTGAAGATCCTCATCCCCAAGGGGAAGCTCTATGCCAAGGTCATCGCCCTGTTGAACGAGGCCGGGTACGGGATCGAGGCCGACGAACGGGTGTATATCCCCCGGGTGGCCGATCCCGAGATCTCGGCTAAGCTGATCAAACCCCAGAACATCCCCGCCCTGATCGAGCTGGGGACCCATGACATCGGCTTTACCGGTCTCGACTGGGTGGCCGAGAGCGGTGTCGATGTTGAGGAGGTGCTCGATTTGGGATTCGACCCGGTCCGGCTGGTGGCGGCGGCGAGTTCTAATGAATCAGCGGAAAGCTTGGGAAAACGGCGCATCATCGTGGCTTCGGAGTATGTCAACCTGAGCCGCAAATACCTGGAAGGGGAAGGATACGACTTTATCCTGCTGCGGACCTTCGGCGCCACCGAAGTATTTCCCCCTGATGACGCCGACATGATCGTCGACAACATGGCCAGCGGCCGGACCTTGGAGAGGAACAACCTCCAGGTGATCGCCACGCTGCTCGCCTCCTCGACCCGGTTCATCGCCAACCGCCGTTCTCTGGAAGATCCCTGGCGGCTACGCAAGATCGAGGAGATGAAGACCCTATTCGAATCGGTCCTATTCGCCCGCGACCGGGTGATGCTGGAGATGAACATCCCCGCCGACCGATTCGCGGCGATCGTCGACACCCTGCCCTGTATGCGGGCGCCGACGGTGGCACCGCTGCACGGCAACCAGGGGTTTGCCGTGAAGATCGCGGTGTTGAAAAAGGAGGCGGCGACCCTGATTTTAAAACTGAAGCGGATGGGGGCCAGCGATATCCTCGAAACCGAATTCCGCAAGGTGGTCCTATGATCCCCGTCAAAAAAGCGTTGGCTGACGTCCGCCCCTACCCGGTCCCGGAAAGATCGCGCCGGGGCCTGGTGCGGCTCGACATGAACGAGAATAATTACGGTTGTCCGCGGGCGGTGTTGCGCGCCCTGCGCCGCATCCGCGCCGAGGATATCAGTCTCTATCCCGATTACCGCCCCTTCATCGGCCGTCTGGCCGCCAAGATCGGTTTTCGTCCCGAGGAGATCGTGCTGACGGCCGGAGCCGATGAGGCGATCCGCGCCGTCGTGGAAACGGTTCTCGAAGCGGGTGACGAAGTTGTTTTTCCCGTCCCGGGTTTTCCTATCTATCCGCTCGCCGTCCGCCTGCGCCAGGGAAACCTGGTGACGGTTCCCTACCGGGCCGATTTCTCTTTCCCGATCTCCGAGGTGCTGGCGGCAATCACTCCAAGAACCAGGGTCATCGTCGTGGTTTCGCCCAACAACCCGACCGGATCGGTCATCTCCGAAACCGATCTGGAACGGCTGTTACGGGCTCTGCCGGAGGGTGTGGTGCTCCTCGATCACACCTACCACCGCTTTGCCGGCATCGATTTTTCCCGACAAATCCGCTGCCATGACAACCTGGTCACGCTCCACTCCTTTTCGAAGATCCAGGGATTGGCCGGGTTGCGGCTGGGGTACATCCTGGCCCAGGCGGATGCGATCGTCGCCGTGAGTCGCGTGCTGCCTCCCTTCTCGGTCAATTCACTGGCCCTGATCGCCGCCGAGGCCGCCCTGGAGGCGGATGGGGAGGTCGCAGCGGCCGTCACCACCATCGTCGCCGAACGGGAGCGGCTCCGGGCAGAACTGGAAAAACTGGGTGTGCCGGCGGGCGCTTCCCGCGCCAATTTTCTCCTGGCCGATTTCGGCGCCGGTTGTGATAAAGTGCAGGAGATGCTGGCGTCAAAAAAAATTGCCGTGAAAAACCTCGACCGCGAACCGGGACTGGCAGGGAAATTGCGCATAACCATCGGGCGCCCCCGGGAAAACGACATACTGCTCGAGGAGTTGGCCCGGATTCTCCCGTTTCAGGGGTTGCTGTTCGACATGGATGGGGTCCTCGTCGATGTTTCCCGATCGTACCGGGAGGCGATCCGCTTGACCGCTCAGTCGTTTCTGAATACCCCGGTTACCGTGGCCGAGGTGGAGCGGATCAAGGCCCGACCGGGGACCAACAACGACTGGGAGGCGACGGCGGCATTGCTGCGGGAGAATGGCTTTGAAGTGCCGCTGACTGAGGTGATCGCCCGTTTCCAATCGTTCTACTGGGGGCGGGATGGCGACGGGTTGATCCGGCGGGAGGAGTGGCTGCTCTCTCCGCAAACGCTGCGGGAACTGGCCGGGAGCTACCGCCTGGGGGTCGTCACCGGCCGTCCCCGGAAAGAGGCCGAGCATGTGCTCGACCGTTTCGGCGTGGTCACGCTGTTCCCGGTCTTGGTGGCCATGGAGGATTGCGGCAATCGGCCCAAGCCCGACCCCCTGGGGATCGAAATGGCGTTGAATGCATTGGGAATCAGGCGGGCGGTCTATTTCGGAGATCATGTCGACGACATGGCGGCGGCGCGGGCGGCCGGCGTCGTTCCGATCGGTATCTGCCTGAGCCGGAGCGGCCGGCGGGAAAGAGTCCGGGAGCTGCGCTCCGGCGGCGCCCGCAACGTGATCCGAACCTGGGAGCGAATTCAGGAGGTAATCAATGAGATATGCGCAAGTTGAGCGAAAAACCGGGGAGACCGATATCCGGATCGATCTGACTCTGGAAGGCTCCGGCCGGGGTGAAATCGCCACCGGCATCGGCTTTCTGGACCACATGCTGCAGAGTTTCGCGGTGCACGGCCGCTTCGACCTGACGGTGGAGTGCCGGGGCGGCGACCTGCAGGTCGATCCTCACCACACCGTCGAGGATATCGGCATCGCCCTGGGGAACGTTTTTCGTCAGGCCCTGGGGGAGAAGGCGGGGATCAACCGCTGTGGTTTTTTCCTGTTTCCCATGGATGAGGTGCTGGCGACTGTCGCCGTCGATCTCTGCGGACGGTTCTTTCTGAACCTGGATTGGCGGCCGGCCGAGCCGCAGACCGGCGGTTTCCCGGCGCCGCTTCTGCCCGAGTTTCTCCGGGCCTTCGCCGCCAATTTGGGGATGGTTCTCCACGGCACGGTGGCAGGCGGCCTGACCCTGCACCACCAGGTCGAGGCGGTCTTCAAGGCGCTGGGCCGATCCCTGCGCGACGCCTGCGCCGTCGATCCAAATCTTGCGGGAGCGATTCCCAGCGTCAAGGGGGTCCTGTGATCGGCGTCATCGATTATGGAGCCGGCAACCTCCACTCGGTTCTCAAGGCGTTCCGCCACATCGGCTCCCCGGCCTGCGTCGTCGATCGGCCGGATGTGATCCGCGGAATCGACCGCCTGGTACTGCCGGGTGTGGGGCAATTCCAATCGGCTCTGGAGTCGATGGCGGGAGCGGGATTGAGTCAGGAGGTCTCCGGTTGGCTGGCCGCCAACCGCCCCTTTATGGGGATCTGTCTGGGGATGCAGCTCCTCTTCGAGGAGAGTGAGGAGAGCGCCGTTCCACTGCGCGGGTTCGCCGGTTTTGCCGGCCAGGTGAGGCGATTTCGGGGAAAGAAGAGTCTCCACATGGGGTGGAATTTCCTGACGAGGCGGGAGTCGTCCCCCTTGTTCCAGGGATTGGACGAGGATTCCCGCTTCTACTTCGTCCACCGATTCTATGCGGTCCCGGCTGATGCGGGGGCCCAGATCGCCGGGTGTGATTTTCAGGGAGAATTTGCAGCCGTGGTCCAATTGGGGAACATCTATGGAGTCCAGTTCCACCCGGAAAAATCGGGGGAGGTCGGGCTGCAACTGCTGAGGAATTGGGTGTGCTCATGTTAGCCAAAAGAATCATCCCCTGCCTGGATATGGACAATGGCCGCGTTGTCAAGGGGGTCGCCTTCGAGAATATCCGTGACGCCGGCGACCCGATCGCTTTGGCCGGAAGGTACTACCGCGAGGGGGCCGATGAATTGGTGTTTCTCGATATCGGCGCCTCCTGCAACAGCCGGGATATTCTGATCGATGTCGTGGAACGGGTATCCGACGAGGTGTTCATCCCCCTGACCGTGGGTGGTGGCCTGCGGACGGTGGCCGATATGCGCCGCGTGCTTCTGGCCGGTGCCGATAAAGTCTCTGTCTGCACCGCCGCGCTGCTCGATCCGAAGTTGGTCGCCCGCGGCGCCGCCGCATTCGGCGCCCAGTGCATCGTCGTATCGGTCGATGCCCGGCGGGATGGAGACCGCTGGATCGCCTGGTCCCACGGCGGACGTCAGGCCACTGGCTGGGAAGCCCTTGACTGGATGAGCCATTGTGAGGAGTTGGGGGCCGGAGAAATTTTGCTCAATTCGATCGACCGCGACGGCACCCAGTCGGGGTACGACCTGGAACTACTGCGACGCGCGGCCGGACGGCTGAGTATCCCCCTGATCGCTTCGGGGGGCGGCGGAACGCTCCCACACACCGAAGCGGCGCTGAATCAGGGCCAGGCCGATGCCGTGCTGCTGGCATCAGTCCTCCATGACGGGAAATACGCGATCCCCGAAATAAAGGAATATCTGCGAACCAAAGGAGTAATCGTCCGATGATCATCCCATCCATCGATATCATGAACGGCAAGGCGGTGCAATTGCGCCGCGGCGAGGAAAAGGTACTGGAAGAATCCGATGTCTTGGCCTTGGCCAGGCGCTTCGGCGTCTATGGCGAGATCGCCCTGATCGATCTGGATCGGGCCATGCGCCGGGGCGAGAACCGTGACCTGGTGCGTCTCATCCTGGAAACAGCCGAATGCCGCGTGGGAGGCGGAATCGACAGCGTCGAGACCGCCCGTGAGATTCTCTCCTGGGGGGCGACGAGAGTCATCGTCGGTTCCCGGGCTTTCCCGGACGACCGGATCGACCGGTCGTTTTTGGAGGAAATGCGTAGGGCGTGCGGCCGCGAGCGGGTCATCGTCGCCGTCGACGCGCGCGGCGACGAGATTGTCACCCGGGGCTGGCAACACCGGACCGGTCTCGATGTCTTTGCCGTCGCCTCCGAATTGGAGCCCTATTGTTCCGAGCTTCTCTTCACCTGCGTGGAGAAGGAGGGGATGATGGGCGGGACCGACCGCGAACGGATCGCACGGCTGCAGCGGTCGACCGGCTTGAAGATCACCGCCGCCGGCGGGGCGGCGACCCTGGAGGAGATCGGGGAGCTCTCCGGCCAGGGGATCGATGTCCAGCTCGGGATGGCTCTCTATACCGGGGCCGTGGACCTGGCCGAGGGATTCGTCGCCGGGCTGAACTGGCGGGATGGCCTGCTCCCGACCATTGCCCGGGATGAGCGGGGCGAGGTGTTGATGCTGGCCTGGTCCAGTCCCGATTCGCTCCGCCAGGCGTTCCGGTCGGGCCGGATGTGCTATTTTTCCCGGTCGCGAAATGAATTGTGGACCAAGGGGATGACATCGGGGCATTTCCAGGACTTGGTACGCATCCGCACCGATTGCGACCGCGACACATTGCTGGCCACCGTACGCCAGCATGGGCCGGCCTGTCACCGGGAGACACCCACCTGTTTCGGATTTGGCCCCTTTTCCCTGGAAGAACTGGAAGAGGTGATCGGCGAGCGGTTGCGGACCCAGCCGGCCGGTTCCTACACGGCCAGCCTGACGACTGCCGGCGTACGGGAGAAGATCGCCGAGGAGGCGGAGGAGCTGATCCGGGCCGAGAGCAAAGCCGAGGTGACCTGGGAGGCGGCCGATCTCATCTATTTCACCCTCCTCTACATGGCCCGACAGGGAGTGCCGTTTTCGGCGGTGCTGAAGGAACTGGCCCGGAGGAGGCAACCATGACCATCAGGATTGTCCGACCCGATCAACTCCCCGAGGGGTTTTTCGTATCCGAACCGGAGGCGGAGGTATTGCGGGTGCGGGAGATTCTGAAGATGGTCCGCAGCGAGGGGGACCGAGCATTGCGCCGTTTCAGCTTGGAATTCGACGGCTGTTCGCCTGAGCCGCTACGGATCGATCCGCAGGTGATAACGACGGCGCTGCGGCGGACGCCGCCCGACCTGGTCGCCGCGCTCCAATTTGCGGCCGATCGGATCCGCCGCTTCGCAGATTTCCAGATGGAATCGTTTCGGGACCGAACCCTGGAGATCGCCTCCGGGGTGTTTACCGGGCAACGGGTGCTGCCGATCGCCCGGGTCGGCGTCTACGTCCCCGGCGGCCGCCATCCCCTCCCCTCGTCGCTGTTGATGACCGTCATCCCGGCCCGGGTGGCCGGAGTTGGGGAAATCGCCGTTTGTTCCCCGCCCCGGGGAGCCCGGGGGACGATCGATCCGGTTACCCTGGCGGCGGCAGGCGTAGCCGGGGTGGAGGAAATCTATGCCTTGGGCGGTGTGCAGGCGATCGGCGCCCTGGCGTACGGGACCGAGTCGGTCAAGCGCGTCGACAAGATCGTCGGCCCCGGCAACCGCCTGGTCAGTATGGCCAAGCGGGAGGTACTGGGTGTGGTGGGGATCGACATGCTGGCCGGGCCCACCGAAGTAATGATCGTCGCTGATGACGGGGCCTCGCCGAGGTTCATCGCCGCCGACCTGCTGGCCCAGGCCGAGCACGACCCCCTGGCTTCTGCCGTTTTGATCACCCCCTCGGCCGAATTGGCGGAGCGGGTGCAAAAGGAGTTGGACCGGCAGTTGGCCGCCCTCCCGGAACCGGCGACCGCCGCGGCATCACTGGCGGCGAACGGATTGATCGTCCTGGTCGGCGATCTGGCCGAAACGGCCGACATCTGCAACCGCAAGGCGCCGGAACACCTGGAACTGCACCTGCGGGAAGCCGAAACTATGCAGGGATTGTTCACCGCCTTCGGCACCCTGTTTGTCGGCGAGTACGCCGTGGAGGCGCTCGGTGACTACACCAGCGGTTTGAACCACACCCTGCCCACCTCGGGCTGGGCGCGGTTTTCCCAGGGCTTGAGCGTCCGCGATTTCGTCAGGACAGCGACAGTGTTCCGGGTGTCCCGGCAGGGATTCCCCGGTGTGGCCGTCCCGGCGGTAACGTTGGCCCGGGCCGAGGGGCTGGAAGCCCACGCCCGCTCGCTGGAGGCGCGTCTTGAATCGCCATTTCCAGAATAAACAGGAAAAAATCCGGATAGACAATATGGAGATGAATTGCCAGCTAAAAAATGAACCACAAAACAGGACAATTCCTGTTTTTTTAGCATAATCCTTTTTTATGAGACATTTCTGGCCGCCCGATTTTATCGGACTACCCCAATATATTGTCAGTAATTATTCTATAGAGAGAACCTTCAACCGTATCAGGAAAACATTATTCCTAGCGTCTGCCGCAAGTGGTGCTGAGTTTTATTAGGCTCCGAAGACGAAGACTTTATAGCTGAAATAGCAATCAAAACTGGAACTGAGATCGGGGCGGATCATCTCCCTGGAAAGGTTTAAAAAGGGATTGGCATCTAAAATGCTAGATTTATTCAGGCAACAGAGGCCAAACATGAAAACAGAGTCATTTTCATTATCCATGTTTCAACGCAGTAAAAAAATACTGCCGACAATGGTCAATTCATTTCTATCGAAGGTCCGGATTTCGAGACGGATATGGGGGCTCTTGGTGGTACTGGGAATGATTGCTCCCTCTCTCTTTTCCGCTCAGGTTTTCAAATACCAGAAAAGCAAACCTGAAAATGGTTATTTGATCGAGACGGTTCCTTTCGAAAAATGGTTGAAAAGGAATTATTGCGGTCCGGCCTGTTTGACTATGGTTCTCAACTATTGGGATGAGGCGAAATCCTTCAACCAACAAGAGATAACGGAAGATGTCTATGATTCCGTAAACCAGGCAACCTATAATTCTGAACTGGTCTTGTTTCCGCGCACCCAAGGATATGCAAGTTACTCTTTTCAGGGGAATCTGACGATATTAAAGGATATGGTTAAGAAGGGCATCCCGGTGATCGTTCTGACAAAAACCATTAAACAGATTGCCAAAGGGCACTACCGTGTAGTCATCGGGTTTGATGATGACCGTGATCAGATCATCTTCCACGACCCCTTTTTCGGAGGCAGGTTTGCCATGAAGTCCAAGAATTTCCTGAAGGCCTGGAACCTGGGCGAGGGGCGGAATCAGTCCCGGTGGATGATGGCCGTGCTCCCCAGTCAAAACATTTTTCCCTTTCCCGCTCTGCAAAACGATCCTCTGACCTCAATCAATCTGGCCACGGCTTATTACCGAAGATCCGATTTCCTAAAATCACGAGAGCAGTGGGAAACAGTCAAAAAAACCCTCAGCGAAGACCCCTACCCCCTCTACAGCTTGGCCATGGTAAGCCTCAGAGAAGGCAAGGTCGATGAAGCGGAATTGTTAGCTCTTGAAGCTCTCGACCTGGATGAAAAAAACGCATACGCCCTCGATGTCCTGGGCCTGGCCTATGCCACTCAAGGAAAGGTTGTTCCGGCTTTCCAATCTCTCGGACAGGCGGTTCGCCTGGCTCCGAAAGAGGAATTCATTCGCCAGCATTATCTGCAAGTCAGAGCTCTCTACATCGAAAGAGCCCGACTTGAAAATAGTAAAAAAAAGGAGACTTAAAATGAGAAAACAAGTTAAGGTTTGGAGCGTATTGTTGCTAATGGTGATGCTTTCTTCCTATGCCGTAGCCCTTGAAAAACCGGCGCTTCAGCAGGCGCAGGCAGGTACATCAACTCAATTGGTGATCAGCGGACCGGACGTGATCACGGCTTCCGATGCCGGGGGAGGCTTTCTCTCGACGAGAGACATTCTCCTGGTCCTGCTCATCGTACTTGCGGTGATCGGCCTGATCGTTCTCCTTTAGATTGAGCACATCGGGCGACTGATTTCCAGTGGGAAATATGACGGAGAGTCATCCTCGCAACTGAATTGGAACGGGCATCCTCCCCTTCGGGAGGGGCCCGTTCTTTTTCTACTGGAGTGCTTTCAGAATCAGGTATATCAAGAAATGTCGAAATGAACAAGGATTCGATCCCTAAGTAAGGAACCTGGTTCAATAATCCTATTGGCAAAGGAGGCCAAAGCCAAATGAGCAATCTATTCGTTTCAGAAACCACGAATTTTAAACCTTTGAATGTGATCCTTCACAATATCCTCACATTCATTTATTTTCTTGCTCATCAGATCGGTTTGGGAATCATCAAGGTTCTTCAATTGATATTCCCGCGGAGTAATTTCCCCAACAGTATTGTCGATTCTCTTGGATTCTTGGCCATTTTGACCATAGTCTTATTTCTTTTCAGTGTTGAAATGACCAGAAAAATCGTCTGGATTGTTGTTTGGATAGCATGGGTTCTGCTATTCATCAGGGTTCTAATGGTTGTATTTAAGCTCGGATAAGTGGTTGTGAAAAAAATAAAATACCTTTATAGCTCGTGAGGGGGTCGCACCCATCGCTACCCCGGCGGTGACCCTGGCCCGGGCCGAAGGTCTGGAAGCCCACGCCCGCTCGCCGGAAATGCGAATAGAAGATTTGGAAGGAAACCGGCTGCTGGCTTCGCCCTCTTCCCGCCAGCAGCCGGAAACGGGGGAATATTATTCAGATCCGGGAAACCGGCAGTGAGTTCAATTTGATTTCCACCAGCAGCCGGAGATGATTACTCCCTTGAGGAGTTCCGGGTTTTTCGTTTCCTTGTAGCGGCGGACGCGGTCTTGGTTCAGGCTCTGGTCGATCAGGTAAAAAAGGCCGTTGTCACCGATGGTGCAAAGATAGTCGTCGAAGGGGGAGCAGTCGCGGTGCTCGCCGATTTGGATTGTTAACCCCTGTTGTTGATAGGCATAGAGGTCGGCGTCGATGCGCACCCCCTCCACCTCGATTCCCTTTTCCCGGATATCGATCCAGTGGATTTTCCCTTGCGAACAGACCACCGTCAAAACGGCGGCTCCCTTCTGCTCCAGGGCGAGACCGGTTTCCGGGCCACTCTCGGTCCAGACAGGAAATTCCCGGATCGTCAGGCCGGACGCCGCGGCTTTCTGCCGGACCGCGGCCGGCGTATCGCCCAGCTTGATCCCGTAGGCGTACTTTTCCAGGGAGATCCCGGCGCCGAGACGACTGGACAGGATCAGAGCGGTGATCATTACAAAAAGTGTTCGATTTCTAGCCATGGGTTTCTCCTTTTCGATCCCATACGGGCGTGGTTTTTGGGGATATGGGGAACAGCGGTTGCAGCAGGTGGGCGAGGAGGATCAAGACGACCGCGCCGATGACATTGAACCAGAGGTAGGGGATGGGGGTGAAGAAAAAGCAGGCCAGGACGGTCAGCTCGGCGATCAGGGCGGCAATGAAGACGGCGTGGCCGCCGATCCTCCGGAAGTAAAAGGCGACCAGGAAGATGCCCAGGATGGTGCCGTAGAAGAGCGATCCGAGAACGTTCACCGCCTCGATCAGGGAGCCGAGGTGGTTGGCCAGCAGAGCGAAAGCCATGGCGTACAACCCCCAGAAAACGGTGGCTAGTTTGGAGACGATCAAAGCCCGGCGGTCCGATATGGGATGGCGGCGTAGCCGCTGGTAGATGTCGATCACCGTAACCGAAGCCAGGGCATTCAATTCCGCTGCGGTCGATTGCATCGAGGCTGAGAGAATGGCGGCGAGGATGAGCCCCACGAGACCGGCCGGAAGAAAATGGATGACGAAGCCGAGAAAGATGAAATTGGTGTCGTTACCGTCGCTGCCGGGATTTTCCCGGCGGATGACCTGGACCGCCTGACGGCGGATCTCGGTTTCCCGGACCCGCGACCGCTGGAGATCCTGGAGGGCCGATTGTTCACTGTTCTGGTCGCCCGTCCTCATGGCGTCGAGCATGGTCCGGATCTGCTGCTGTTTTTTTCCGTGTACGGTCTGGTGTTCCCGCTCCAGTTTTTCATAGACGGTCGCGGCCCCCGTTTTTACCTTCGCCACCTCTACGGGATTGAAGAACAGGGGGGGAACGACGAATTGGTAGAAGACAAAGATCATGGCGCCGATGAAGAGGATGAAAAACTGCATCGGAACTTTGACCATGCCGTTGGCCAGCAGTCCCATGCGGATCTGGCCGATGGAGCGCCCGGAGAGGTACCGCTGCACCTGCGATTGGTCGGTTCCGAAATAGGAGAGAGCGAGAAAGGTGCCGCCGATCAGGCCCGACCAGATCGTATAGCGGTCCTTCAAATTGAAGGTGAAATCGATTACATTGAGCTTGCCCAGTTTCCCGGCCACCCGCAGGGAATCGAGGAAAGAGATATTATTGGGCATACGGTGAAAGACCATGAAACAGGCGATGCCCATGCCGATGGTGATGATCGCCATCTGCAGCATGTGGGTCTTGCTGACGGCCTCGGTGCCGCCGGCGGCGGTGTAAAGGATCACCAACCCGCCGGTGAAGAAGATGGTCAACCGGAAATTCCAACCCAGCAGGACCGAGATGATCAAGGCCGGAGCGAGGATGGTGAAACCGACCGCCAGCCCCCTCTGGATGAGGAAAAGGGTGCTGCCGAGCAGACGGTTCTTGAGGTCGAATCGCTGCTCCAGGTATTCGTAGGCGGTATAGACCTTGAGTCGGTGGAAAATGGGCACGGCGGTGGCGCAGATGATGACCATGGCGATGGGCAGGCCGAAGTAGAACTGGACGAAGCGCATTCCGTCCACGAAGGCCTGCCCCGGGGTGGAGAGAAAGGTGATGGCGCTGGCCTGCGTGGCCATCACCGATATGGTGATGGCGAACCAGGGGGTCGACCGGTCGGCCATGAAGAAGCCCTGGATGTCTTTTTTCCCGCGTGTTTTCCAGACCCCGTAGAGGGAGATAAAGAGGAGAAATGAGATCAGCAATATCCAATCCACTGTGTGCATATCGATCCTAGCTCATGATTTGCCGTTGGGTCGGTCGAGGATTTCTTGGTAGAAGGCTTCGTATTGGGGAATGATCCGGTCGGCATCGAACAGCCGGGCCGCCCGCTCCCGGCAGGCCGTCTGAAACCGTTTGTAGAGATCGGCATCGCTCAGGAGGGAAACCGCTTTGGTCGCCATGCCATCGATATCGCCGACCGGCAGAAGGTAGCCGGTTTCTTCGTGGGCGACCACCTCGGGCAATCCACCCACCATCGTTGCGATGACGGGAACACC
>Ga0209287_10001329_pt1 | contig 12527 bp, 11 predicted proteins | sample PPLLak3cmMay2015_2_FD_187255 | JGI IMG/M metagenome (GOLD analysis project Ga0209287, IMG submission 187255) | Freshwater sediment microbial communities from Prairie Pothole Lake near Jamestown, North Dakota, USA - PPLs Lake P8 Core (1) Depth... | ecosystem: Environmental > Aquatic > Freshwater... | reverse complement strand
GTTGAGAATTCTACCGAAGGAATGGTTTCTCATACTCTGGATATGTTCATGGAGAGCGACCTGAAGATCATTGCCGAGGTTCTTCTGGAGGTATCCCATGACCTCTTGTCACGTACCGGGCGAATGGCTGATATCAAGAAGGTTTACTCTCATCCGCAGGCACTTGCGCAGTGTCGCAAATGGCTCGAAGAAAATCTGCCGAATGTCCCGGTGGTGGATGTTGCGTCCACGGCGCTGGCAGCACAGATTGTCAGTGAAGATTATAACGCAGCGGCCATTGCCAGCGATTCAGCTGCCTCACTCTACGAGTTGAAGGTCGTGAAGAAACGAATTGAAGACCAGGTGAACAATTTTACCCGGTTTCTCGTTATCGGGAAACAAATTGCCGGGAAGAGCGGCAATGATAAAACTTCACTGATGTTCTCGGTCAAGGACGAACCGGGAATCCTCTACCGGATGCTTGATCCTTTTGCTCGTCGGGGTATTAATCTGAGCAAGATCGAATCTCGTCCCCTTAAAAAGAAGGCTTGGGAATATATCTTTTTCCTGGACCTGTCAGGGCATCTGTCTGATCCCGAGGTTGCTGAGGCGATCGACGAATTGCGCAACTGCTGCCAATTTGTGAAAATCCTTGGCTCATATTCTAAAAACATCTAGGACAATGTAATACCTGAAATCAACCTCCCTCAATCCCCCCTTGTCAGGGGGGAAGCCTTTAACTCTCCCCTGACAAGGGGAGGTTTTGAGGGGTTGCATGCGAAAAAAACAAGGGTTACAGAGTACTAGATGAGACAGGAAAGGGAATAGATGTCTCTCAGCAAAAGAATGGCAGTTATCGGCGTTGGCCTTATTGGCGGATCTCTTGCGCGGATACTGCGACAGCGGGGTGAGGTGAGTGAGATTGTCGGGATCGGCAGAACCGAGCCGAACCTTCAGCGTGCGGTAGAACTGGGTGTAATTGACCGGTATTGTCAGGACCCCTGCCAAGGTGTTCAAGGGGCTGACCTTGTTTTTCTCGCTACTCCTGTTTGCTCAATTGCTTCGGTGCTGGAAAAAATTGCTCCCTTTCTTGCTCCCGGTTGCGTCGTGACCGATGGTGGCAGTGTGAAGGAGTCGGTTGTTTCTGTCTGTGAGCAGCTTATGCCTGAGGGAACCTGTTTTGTTGGTGGTCATCCCATTGCCGGTACGGAAAAGTCAGGCGTTGACGCTTCGTTCGCTACACTCTTTACTGGAAAGCGGTGTATCATAACCCCAACCGTAAATACCGACGAACTTGCTCTCCGAAAAGTTCTCAGGATGTGGGAGCTTGCAGGTTCCGATGTGATTCAGATGGATGCGCACAAGCATGATCGGATCGTGGCCGCCATCTCTCATCTTCCGCACATGGTGGCTTATTCCCTTGTGAATGCTGTGGATGGTTACGATCGCTTCGATGAAAGCATCTTGAAGTATTCAGCAGGTGGGTTTCGGGATTTTACCCGCATAGCCTCTTCCGATCCTGCGATGTGGCGAGATATCGCACTCATGAACGGACCTGCAATTATGGAAATGATGGACTTCTTCTCTGATTACTTAGGACAACTCCGAACCCTGGTAGCGAACGGGGATGGCGCCGGACTCCAGAAGTTTTTTGCTGAATCCAAGAGAAGCAGGGATGCCATCCTCTAATGAGTCCTGAGCGGGCTGTGCTCCTGGCGGTAAATGTGAGCCGGGAATTGTCCCCTGAGCAACTAGCAAGCACGCATTCTTCTTGATGCGTTTTATACACTGTCAGAAATCCAATTCACCGGGGCCAGCTGTGAAAAAGTATACTGTCCAAACAGCCAAAAAAGTCGCAGGGACAATCGTGGTGCCTGGCGATAAATCAATCTCGCATCGGGCTGTTATGCTCGGATCGCTTGCCCGTGGCACGACGGTTGTCAGCGGTTTCCTGCAGGGTGAAGATACGATTGCCACCCTGAACGCATTCCGCCTCATGGGAGTTGATGCTCGAGAGGAAGAAGGGAAGCTGCTTATTCAGGGGAGAGGGCTTTTCGGGTTGAAAGAACCGGAAGATGTTCTCGACTGCGGGAATTCCGGCACCTCCATGCGACTCATGACCGGCATCCTTGCCGGGCAGCGCTTTTTCTCCGTTTTATCAGGAGACCGGTACCTTCGCAACAGACCCATGGGACGAGTGATTGAGCCTCTGACAAAGATGGGTGCGTGCATTCTGGGCCGTTCAGGTGGCACAAAAGCACCACTTGCGGTCCAGGGTCGGGAATTGAAAGGGGCTTCCTACCTTTCTCCCGTTGCCAGTGCCCAGATAAAATCATCCTTGCTGCTGGCTGGACTTTATGCCTGCGGGGAAACGGTGGTAAAAGAGCCGTCCCTGTCACGGGATCACACGGAAAGAATGTTCCGCTACTTCGGAGCCGATATTGAGCCACATACAAATGGCGCTATTGTTCGCGGCGGCAGGGAGCTTGATGGCAGAGAGGTGATGGTGCCGGCGGACATTTCTTCGGCCGCATTCTTCATTGTTGCCGCCCTTTTGGTTCCGGACTCAGAGGTCCTCATTACCAATGTCGGGGTCAATCCCACCAGGACGGGGATTCTTGATATTCTTCTGAAAATGGGAGCTTCTCTTGACCTGCTGAATGAACGGGAGGTTTCAGGAGAACCTGTTGCGGATATTATGGTGCGAACATCATCGCTGCGAGGAATTGAAATCGGTGGAGACCTTGTGCCAAGGGCTATCGACGAGTTCCCTGTACTCTGTGTCGCAGCGGCATGTGCTGAAGGCAAAACCGTCTTGAGGGATGCTCGGGAGCTTCGTGTCAAGGAAACCGATCGGATTGCCGCCATGGCCACAAATTTGGCCAAGGCAGGGGTTATGATTCTGGAAACGGAAGACGGTATGGAAATTACCGGTACCGATACATTGAGGGGCTGCGTTGTTGACAGTTTCGGTGACCATCGGATTGCCATGTCAATGCTTGTTGCCGGCCTTGTCGCAACAGGGGAGACAACAGTAACAGACACTGACTGTATAGCGACATCTTTTCCGACCTTTATCGAGCTTCTGGAAAAGGTTTGCTATTAATGAACGATGAAAAGTGGGTTGAAAAAGGGATCATTGTCGCAATCGACGGCCCGTCAGGCGCTGGCAAGAGTACTGTGGCTCGCCAGCTTGCCGAACGCCTCGGCTATCTTTACATCGATACGGGTGCCATGTTCCGTGCCGTTGCACTAACCGTGAAACGGTCGAATATCAACCTGGAAGACGAAGATGCTCTTGCTGCATTGTGCCGGGACTTGGAAATAACATTTGTCAGGCACGAAGGAGCGTATCGGGTTTTTGCCAACGGAGAGGATGTCTCCGAAGCCATACGGACCCCTGAAATCAGTCTCTTGACCTCCCGGATATCGATGAAAAAGGTGGTACGCGAAGCTCTTCTCCATGAGCAGAGACGTATGGGTCGCGCCGGCAACGTTGTGTTGGAAGGCCGTGATATCGGCTCGGTGGTTTTCCCGCAGGCCGACGTGAAGTTTTTTCTTTCCGCATCTGCGGAGGAACGGGGGAAAAGGCGCTTTCTCGAGCTTGAGGCCAAGGGGGAGAGGGTAACCCTCGAGAATACGATAGTGGAAGTAATTGCACGCGATGCTCAGGATGAACAGCGCGAACACGCCCCACTGCGTATGGCGGAAGATGCTCTTCCCATTGATTCTGACGGAATTTCTGTCGAAGAGGTGCTTCGCCGGATGGAAAAAGTCGTGCGGCAGAAAGAGTCGGAGCGAAGAGCTGCTTTTTGATTGTTGGCAAGATGACGTTTTGCCGGTTGACGTTCTCATTACGAGCAGGTAGTCCGGCACTTTTGCTTGGTTAGCCGCGTTGTCCCGTCCCTGCTGAAGGAGTATATATTTTGAAAATAATCCTAGCGAAACAGGCTGGATTCTGCTTTGGGGTCAAAAGGGCCACTCAGATGGCCTTCGAGGCGGCTGCCAAGGGAGGGAAGACCTTCACTCTTGGCCCGATTATCCATTCACCGCAGGTGGTTCAGCGTCTTGAGGAAATGGGCGTCAAGGCTCTTACCTCTCTGGCAGACCTTGACAGCGGGGCAATTATCATCCGTTCTCATGGGGTCGCATCAGAAGAGCTTCAGGAGGCCAGTCGCAAGGAACTTGAAATCGTAGACGCTACCTGTCCGTTTGTGAAAAAGGCCCAGGAACACGTAAAAAGTCTTTCCCAGGCGGGTTATGTTGTGGTAGTGGTAGGAGATGCCGAGCATCCTGAGGTCCAAGGGATTGTTTCGTATGCCAAGGGTCCGGTCTATGTTGTCGGGTCAGGGGAAGAAGCCGATAAACTGAAGATTTCCGGCAAAATCTGTATCGTTGCCCAGACCACCCAGTCATTTGAGAATCTGAAGAATGTGGTCCTTGAATGCCTGGTAAAGGGTAGCGAAATACGGGTATTCAACACTATCTGTGATGCAACGGCCGTGCGGCAGGAAGAAGCCAAAGAACTTGCAAAACGTGTTGACTGCATGATAGTTATCGGTGGATATAATAGTGCCAATACAACACGTCTTGCTCAAGTATGTGCGGAGTTGCAGCCTAAGACGTACCACATCGAAACAGCGCAACAGCTGAACCGGATGTGGTTTGAAGGAGTAGATACTGTTGGCGTGACGGCAGGAGCTTCGACTCCCAAGTGGGTAATCGACGAAGTGCTTGAGCAAATCAGACGTATAGATGATAATACTACACATTGAGAATTTTCAAGGGTGTGCTAGGATAAGGCGGGGAAAACATAGAAATTTCAGGGGGTATTACTTTGATGAATGACGAAAAAGACTTGACCAACATCACCAACGAGCCGGACAGGCTGAATAACGATATGGATGATGACCTTAATCAAGGTGCTAGAGAGAATTTTGAAGAACTTTTTCAGGAGAGTTTGCGCCAACCTTTGGTGGGCGAGATTGTCGATGGCGTTATCGTGCAGATTGACCCGGATTATGTGCTTGTCAATATCGGTTACAAATCGGAAGGGTGCATACCACTTGACGAATTCATGGATGAGAACGGCGAGCTTACGGCGAAAGTTGGCGACACAGTAAAGGTTTTGTTCGAGAAAAAGGAAAATATCCGTGGCTATATTGTCCTGTCCCGGAAAAAGGCCGAACGCGAGCAAATCTGGGTTGATATCGAGGCGGCCGTTGATTCCGGTGCTCTTGTCGAAGGCAAGATCATTGCAAATGTAAAAGGCGGTCTTACTGTTGATATTGGGGTGCCGGCCTTCCTTCCTGCCTCTCAAGTTGATGTTCGTCCAATTGGCAACCTTGAAAAACTAATAGGACAGTCTTTTCAGTTCAAGGTTGTCAAGGTAAACAAAAAGAGAGGGAACGTAGTTCTTTCTCGCCGGGCAATCCTGGAAGAGGAACGCGACAAGCTGAAAACAGGTACCCTCACCACTCTTACCGAAGGCCAGATCCGCGAAGGAATCGTAAAAAATATCACCGATTACGGTGCGTTTATCGACCTCGGGGGTATTGATGGTCTGCTCCACATCGTGGATATGTCCTGGCGGAAACTTTCCCATCCTTCAGAAATCCTGAAGATCGGTGAGACAGTCTCTGTCAAGGTGTTGAAATACGACAAGGAAAAAGAGAAAATCTCACTTGGCATCAAGCAGACGATTCCAGATCCTTGGCTGGTTGTAGAATCAAAATATCACATCGGTGACCGGATTGTCGGTACTGTGGTCAGTCTTGCGGATTATGGCGCTTTTGTTTCTCTTGAAGAGGGAGTGGAAGGACTTGTTCATGTTTCTGAAATGTCCTGGACAAAGCGGATTCGTCATCCATCCGACGTTTTGAAGGTTGGTGATGAGGTTGCAGCCGAAGTTCTGGGTGTTGACGTCCCAAGCAGAAGGATCTCCCTCGGTCTGAAGCAGATCCAGATGAATCCCTGGACGGTGATTGGGGATAAATACCCTGTTGGTACCAAGATTGAAGGACAGATCAAAAACGTTACCGACTTCGGGGTTTTTATCGGCGTTGAAGATGGCATTGATGGTCTGGTGCATGTTTCCGATATGTCATGGACCAAGCGGATCAAGCATCCGTCCGAGCTCTACAGCAAAGGACAGATCGTGCAGGCTGCTGTTCTTAATATAGACCCGGAAAACGAGAGACTTTCCCTCGGGATCAAGCAATTGGTTCCTGACCCCTGGAACGAAATTCCCTCGAAGTACAAGCCTGGTACCAAAGTCAAAGGGAAGGTGACCTCCGTAACTGACTTCGGTATCTTCCTTGAAATTGAAGAGGGCATTGAAGGTCTTATCCATGTATCCGAACTTTCTCAGGAGAAAGTTGCTACTCCTAAAGGGTTTGCAGCCGTTGATGATGAAATCGAGGCCATGGTATTAAACATCGACCCGATAGAAAAGAAAATAGCACTTTCAATCAAGGCAATTGCCATAAGTGATAACAGAGGTGATTTCTCCTCTTTTGGGAATTCTCAGGGTGAGGCGACGTCTAACCTGGGCGAGTTGCTGAAGGAAGAGTTGAAGAAGAAATAACCACGACGATAATCAGTTGGCAGATATGCTTACTATTATGGAATAAGGAGTTTTTGCGTATGACCAAAAGTGAGTTAGTTGAAAGGCTCGTGGACCAAAACAGCCTTTTGACGCGAAAAGATTCTGAGCTCATCGTTGATATTGTATTTGACAGTATTCGCAATGCTCTGAAAAACGATGAGAAGGTTGAAATCCGTGGATTTGGAAGTTTTACTATACGTGAGAGAGGTCCGCGCGAGGCGAGAAATCCAAAAAGTGGCGAAATTGTTCAAATAGCAGCAAAAAAGACTCCTTTTTTCAAGACAGGAAAAGAATTGAGAGACAGGGTCAACAATTCCTGATACAAAAGTACCTCTAACGTGTCGCAGATAGCAATTCAACTGTATCACGGTCTAATTAAAGCTGACACGCCCGGGTGGCGGAATTGGTAGACGCAAGGGACTTAAAATCCCTCGGTCGCAAGGCTGTACCGGTTCGATTCCGGTCCCGGGCACCAGAAAAAAAGGTTGGTTCCTAAGGACCAACCTTTTTTATTTGTATTTTTCCTGAATATTCCGGATACATATATTTCAGCTTATGTGTAAACCAGATTGGATAAAATAGTCTGATTCGAAGAAAGGCGCCGTATTAACTTCAAGGAATGTATTATACTTGTTGGTTTAATGTGGAAAATGTTTCTGGTTGCGTTGTTTTTCTGTCTGAAGAGGAGTACCCGGGTAAGAATGGAAACTGCCAATAAAAAAGTATTTTTAGGGCGACAACCGATATTGGATCGCAAACAAAGCATTGTCGGATATGAACTCCTCTTTCGCTCTGCAGACACCCTCCACGCCAATATAGGCAATTTTACCAATGTCGATTCGTTTGTTATCAGTAATGTTCTTTCGAACTTCGGAATTCATGAGGTGTTGGGGAAGCATAAGGGTTTTATTAATGTGACCGGAGATCTGCTCATGAGTGATCTGCTGGAAATCCTGCCCCGGGAGAAAACCGTTATCGAGATACTGGAAACTGTCGAATTGTCGGATGCTCTGCTGGAACGTTGCTGCGAGTTAAAAGAGCGAGGATTCACTCTGGCTCTTGACGATAATTGCTACCACACCGATTACGAGCCGCTTTATGAAATAGTTGATATTGTAAAGATTGATGTGCTCCAAACAACTGGCGACGATTTGAAGGAAATGGTTGCTACTTTGAGTAATCGTGGTCTGGCGCTTCTGGCAGAGAAGGTTGAAACCATAGAACAATATCAACTCTGTTACGATCTTGGTTTTGACCTCTTTCAGGGGTATTACTTTGCGCGACCGTCTGTGCTGAATAAACGGAAGGTTGATGTGTCGGGAATTGCTCTTCTCAAACTCCTGGAACTCATATGCAGGGATGCAGAAATAGCGGAGATTGAGGAAGCTTTCAAACATAATCCCAATCTTACGTATAATCTTCTGCGTCTGGTAAATTCAGTCGTTATTGGAATGAAAGAGAAAATTCGAACACTGCGACATGCGCTTGTAGTCCTGGGAATGCAGCAGTTGAAGCGCTGGATCCAGTTGGCATTGTTTGCTTCGGACAAGACAAGTGCCGTTGGAAATCCGCTTCTCGAAACCGCTGCGACCCGCGGTCGGTTGATGGAGAATCTGGTCAGGAAATGGCAGCCTGAACTTCAGGGTCATGACTATTCCGACAGTGCCTTTATGACTGGCGTACTGTCTCTAATCGACGTTCTGTTCGGCGTGCCGATGGAAGAAATTCTGAATCAGCTTAACCTTGACGAAGAGGTGCGTCTAGCAATCTTGGAGAGGCAAGGTGCTCTCGGAAGCCTGCTTTTGCTAACGGAAAAACTGGAGAGCATGGATTTTGGCGAAGTAACCCTGCTTCTAAACCAGTACGCTTGCAGCCAGGAGGCTCTCGTAACTGCGCAGCTTGAAGCTATTGACTGGACCAATTGTCTGGAAGAGGTTTTTTGATCTTTACGGTAGTGTGTCTCCGGGATTCTGGTCGCTTTGCCATCCGGGTGGAACACGGTTTTCCAGCCAGTATATCCAGGCGAGAAGTTCGGCAACTGCTCTATAGAGTTCTGGCGGGATATGCTGGTCCAGGTCAACCTGCATCAGCAGGTTGACCAATTCCGGCGATTCATGAACAAAAACAGCGGCATCCCTGGCGTGATCGATAATTGCCTCCGCTACGACACCTCGTCCCTTTGCCACGACCTGAGGCGCATAAAGACCTTCCTTGTAGGAAAGCGCAACTGCTTTTTTATTGTCCCTATTCTTCATCGCGCTGCTCGATTGCCATTGTTATCAAGGTAAGGCCCGAACCTGCCATTCTTTCTTCGAGACATTTCAGCTCCCGCTGCATTTCATTTTTTGTTGCTATAGAGTTCGTTGTAATCCTACCCGAAATTCCTTCATCGCTGGAAATTAGAGTTGCACTAACCTCGCCGAGATTTGGCAAGCTAAGGCGAAGCGTTGTCCGCCAGGAACGCTCGGATTCCTGATCACTTCCACTATCCTGTTTCTCCACTTCCCACTTCATTTTCTGGTCCTGCCACACTGGACCCTGCCAGTGAAAAATGCCGGACAAAAGGGTTTCCACTTGCTCACGCAGAAGTGATGAGTTCAGCGAATCTGAAAGCGCCGTAGTGTGTTTCCGGATGTCCAACAGTTCGTCGTTCTCCAAGGTCAGAGCTAAAAAACCTTTTTTTCCCGCTACCAGATCGAGTTCTTCGGAGGGGTTTTCGTTGGCCAGTGACTCATTCCTTTTTTTTGTCATTGATGCAAGTCGTAGACGGGATTCCTTTTGGATGTCTTCAAAAAGTCTTTCGCCCAAAAACCACTGTAACAGGTGGGATTCGTAAAAAAGCCCGGAGAAGGACAGGGCATTGCGCAGGGAAGCTGCCAAAGCTAAGGTGTTCACTGGTGGTGACGTGAGAAGTGGTTCTAATGATTTTATCGACTGAGTGGAGGTTTGGGCGGCAGTCATTTTGAGTGCCTCTATGATCGAAGCAGCTGTGGGGCTCAGCCTGACTGGCGAGGCATCGCTGCGGTTGCTTTGCAGGGAGAATTCAGGGCGTGGTTCCCTGGTCCGGAAAGTTAGTGTCAGGTTCGTGCCGGTTTTGGTCGGTTCAGGTAATTCTGTTCGATAGATATCGCCAGCTATTTTCACCAGATACACTTTGTCGGATAGCCGGGCCAAGACCTCTCCCTGTATCTCTTGACCCGGAACGAGATTCTGGAGAGACCCTGAGCGGTTTCCCTGTGTGCCGGTTTCTGCGGATACTTTCGTAACTGAGAGAATGGATCGCCAGTAGTCATTATTGATTCTCATTATCAAGGCTCCAAAGAACGGATTAAAGAGTCAGTCGGAGATTTTGGTAAAGTTTCGTCCCCACAGTCCGATGAGTTATTATAAAGGTCATGATAGAGTATCGAAGCCATTTTCTCCAGAACAATTAGTGTCTCCTGCTGTCAGTAAATAGAATGCGCGGATTGAGGAAAATTCGCGACATGAAATCTCTGTCGAATGCTGGCTTGTTATCAAATTATTTTACATCTGGAAACACCGGATGTAAAACTAGCGGTTTCCAATCTGGAAACGAGTTAACTTTTGACAGGTAAGGACCTGAAGATGATCGTAAAAAGGGTACTTTTGAAAAAGATGCTGCAATCCGGTTACGTTGCAGAGTTTAGCCTGGTGAAGCGAGAGGGCCAGTATGAAGCGGCTCTTTATCTCAATGGCAAGTTTGTCGGAGGGCCGGCGATGCCCCAATTGCTGACCTCGCCGAAAGGTGAACTGACCCACTGGATGGGGAACAGACCCACCGTCGGTCTTACTGAGAGTGAGGCTGAGCGCATAACCACTGAAGTTGAAAGCGAGAATCAGGTCTTGCATCATCGCGAGAAGAGCGGCTGGGAGGCATAATTCCAATTCCATAACAAGGCCCTCTCTGCGTTGTCTCGTCTTCGGCTGCTCAACGTACTCTTCAGTACGCCTCACAGCCTCAATCCTCGCCGCCTTGAGATCATCCTTGATCTGGAATTGGCATAAGTCGCCTTTTTCTGGATTATCCTGAACCCGGTATTTACGAGTTTTCAGGTTGTTTTACCATGTTTCTTTGTGCTATTCTCCACAAACAGAACTGAGGAGACGCCAAAGAAACCCTATGAAAAGCAAACTTCTTATTCTAGACGATGATGAGTCCATTCTTCAACTTCTGGCTGCTGTTTTTGAAGATGAGGATGTGGAACTTTTTCTTGAGACAGATAGTGAGGCTGCTGTAAAAAGAGTTCTTACCGATCATCCCAATGTGGCAATTCTCGATATCTGCTTGCCGAAGAAATCCGGCCTGGAGGTCTTGCGAGAAATAAAGGCTATTGACCCCGGTTTGTCCGTAATTATGACAACCGGTTACAGAACTACCCAAAACGCCATCGAAGCGATGAAGCATGGGGCTTACGAGTATCTTACCAAACCTTTCGATATCGTGAAGATGAAGGAGGTTTTCCGTAAGGCCTTGGAATGCAATCTCCTGAACCGTAAGGTTCACTATGCCGAAATTTCTGATCATATCGGTGCTGGTGAACTTGAAGAAGACATAATGATCGGTTCATCACCCCAGATGATTCAGATCTGGAAAATGGTAGGCAAGGTTGCTGACTCTGATGCAAGTATTCTTATTCAGGGTCCCAGTGGAACCGGCAAGGAACTCCTTGCACGTGCTATTTATAACAATTCAAAGCGCTGTGATAAAACATTTCTTGCGGTGAACTGCGCGGCGCTTCCTGAAAATCTCCTGGAAAGTGAGCTTTTCGGTCATGAAAAAGGGGCTTTTACCGACGCCCATTCCCGCAGGATTGGAAAGTTCGAACAGTGCAACGGTGGGACCATATTCCTCGACGAGATAGGTGAGATGAGTCTGTCGAATCAGGGGAAGCTCCTGAGAGTTCTGGAAAATCAGGACTTTGAGCGGGTGGGCGGAAATGAAACCATAAAAGTGAATGTTCGGGTAATTGCCGCAACCAATTTCAGCCTGGTCAATGCGGTAAAAGATAAAAAGTTTCGACTAGACCTTTTTTACCGCTTGCGCGTGGTCTCTTTTTATCTGCCCCCGCTTCATGAGCGTTTGGAGGATCTCCCGCTTTTGGTTGATCTTTTTGTCAAGAAATATTCACGTCAATATGAAAAGAGGGTAAAAGGTGTCTCGCCGGCAGCAATTGACCTTCTCATGAAGCATCCCTGGGAGGGGAATATCCGTGAGTTGAAGAATGTTATCAACTCAGTCACTCTGTTTTGTAAAGGTGATGTCCTGCTTCCTGAAGATTTCGATTCCCTTCTCACTGTGAAAACCGATCTTAAGAAGCCGGAACTTGATCTTGATAATGGCGAAGATGAGTATTTTGCTGCTTTCTGTGCAATGCTTGAACCGGCCTTCTCCGACATTTGCAGGCGAGAGAATGGAAACGTGTACGAGAAAATAACGAACGGCCTTGAAAAAGCGGTGATCCATCTAGCCTTGAGTCAAAGCAATAAAAATCAGGTAATAACTTCGAAATTGCTTGGTATAAGTAGAAATACTCTCAGGGATCGACTTGAAAGATACGCTTTACAGGATGAATGAAAGATAAAACCTGTCACTCCAATCCAACGTAGTAAAAAGATTTTCTATTGTCATCGTTTGTTTTAAACCGGTTGCTACGTTCGCCCTCCTTATCATTTTATTCGATTGTTCCCCAAGTTTGTTCAACCTCTGAGCATGTTTTGCATATTCTGCGTAACATGTTGATATCTCAAGGTAAAGACGCCTGTAGCGCTGGGTGCTGTTCAGTGCCTGCACATTTGTTTATGATTAAGAATAACAAATGTGCAAAAACTAACGTATCTAACACCCCGATATAACTCGGTAATTAAGGTATTTAGTGAATGTCATTTTTTTGGCATTCTAGTTGCTAGATATAGATCGAAC
>Ga0209287_10001321_pt1 | contig 12555 bp, 17 predicted proteins | sample PPLLak3cmMay2015_2_FD_187255 | JGI IMG/M metagenome (GOLD analysis project Ga0209287, IMG submission 187255) | Freshwater sediment microbial communities from Prairie Pothole Lake near Jamestown, North Dakota, USA - PPLs Lake P8 Core (1) Depth... | ecosystem: Environmental > Aquatic > Freshwater... | reverse complement strand
CTGTTATTCCTGCTCTTTTTAGCCATGGTGTTCTTTTTCTTTCTCTTGGGAATCTTAATTGTGCGTTTTCCGAGTCGAGCATTGTGGTGAGTCCTTCTTCAGAAAGGTTGTACGTGGAGGCTATCATCTGGTATTCTTCTCCAGTCAGTGCTTCCAGTCCTGTGTCTGCATCTCTTATTGCTTTTCTTATTTTTGTGCTTAGTTCCTGCATTCCTTGTTCTTCCAGCTGTCTTAGCGCGCTGGTGTAGTATTTTTGTGCTATTTTTTTGAAGGTTTGTTTCTGGTTTTCGTCTTTCAAACTCTTGCTTATGTCAAGAATTCTTACTGCTGTGAAGAAGTCTCCTGTGATTTTGTTTAAGTCGTATGCGTGTCTGAATTGCGTGAATTCTTTGTTGTAGAACCTGCTTCTTGTTAGTTGTTCAAAGACGTTTTTGACTATTTTGTCTTCTTCGTTTGATGTTAATCCTGCTGAGTCGATGAATCTGTATAAATCGTAGTGTATTGTGTCTTTTTTGGTTAATTCCAGGTCAATCAGCCACAGTCTGTCTTCTGGTGTGAGCAAAACGTTCTTTGCTTTTGCGTCTCCGTGGACTAGGCTTTGTGGTTCTTGTGAGAGCGGTTTGGCTATTTGTTCTTCAAATAGCGTCAGTATTTCGTCAAGTCCTTTCGCTCCTGCTTTTTCGAAGAAGTATTTTTTGAATGAGCTTGTGTATTTTGGTGCTGGCATTTTTTCTGCTTCGTTTTTTCCTCTCAAATGCAGTTCTGTGAGCATTTCTGCTGCTCTTTCTGCTAGTGTGAGTTTGTTTTCTGTTCTGAACGCGTCGCATAGTGTTTGTCCTTCTATGAATGGGTATGCCATTATTTTGTTTTTGTCGTCTTTTAGGGCGTATTTTAAAACCAGGTCTGGGAATAATGGTGCGAGTCTGTCTTCTGCAGCAACTGCTGCTTCGTAATCTTTTTTTGACGTGAATGCTTTGACGAAGTTTGTTACTTCTATTGCTCTGTCTGCTGTTGGCAGATAGGTTGTCACTTTTGTGAATGTTCCTCCTTTTGCTGAGGTTTTTGTTTTGTGGTCAAGGCAGGTTTCTTCTGATACATAGCCGAATTTGAGTATGTCTTGTTCGTGTTCTTTCAAGTACTGGTTTATTTCTGTCATTTTCTCCTTGCTTATGCGTGCCAGTGTTGTTGCCGGGAGTAGTTTTGTCATTAGTTTTGCGTATTCTTCTATTCCTATGCGTGATTTCAGGAAGTGTTTTTCGTCTTGTTTTGGTTTGAGGAGCCATCCTTTTCTGAATTGTTTGCATAGTTTCTTGTAAGTGTTAAAGTCTGTCAGCCATTTAGTTACGTTCTCGGGTGTTGTTTTATCTGTTGTTATCATTTTCAAGAAGCTTTTTTACTGCGTGTTCTACTAGGTGGGATTTGTTTCTGTACGCGCTTCCAGGCAGTTTTTGTTCTACCTTTCTGAGCGTTTCTTCGTCTATCGATATTGAGACTTTGACTTTCATAGAACGTCATCTATATACTCTGCTATATAAATCTTGCTACTTTTTACTACTTTATAGTAAAAACGATAATTTCCGATTTTTCCTATTTTTCCGAAAAGTATATAAATTCCGACTTTTTAGTATGTTGTATGGAGCAGGTTCACGATTTTTTCACGGACAAGGTTAAGCTTGGCAAGAAGGGGCAGATTACCATTCCGAAGAAGATTAGGGATGAGGATGAGCTGAAGGAAAATGACGTGTTTATTGTGGTGCACAGGCCTGGAGGGGAGATTGTGTTGCAGAAGAAGAAAATTATAAGTCCTGAGGATCGCATGCTTGAGGTTATTAGAAGCATTCCTCCTTTTGATTGGCGTCAGGCTTGGAAGGAAGTTGTTGAAGAGAGAAAGAGCGAGCGCAGGTGAACAATGCGGTATTGTGCTGATACCTGGTATCTTTTAGGCCTTTTTTCGCAGGAACCAAAAGCCGTTAGAATTCTTGAAAATGCAAAGTCTGGAAAAGATTGGATTTTGATTCCGCTGGTTGTTTTTGCAGAGGCGACAAAGAAATTGTTGCAAAGGGGGGTGTCGCAGCAAAAAATTGATGCTTTTTTTGAAGCAACAGGGGATTCTGAAAAAGTCAGGCTTGTTTTTCCGGAAAAAATGATTGCGAGCGAAGCCGCCCGAGTGTCTTTGACATTTAATGTTCCGTTGCTTGATGCTTTTGTTGCTGCCACCGCAAAAATTTCAAATTGTGACGCTCTTTTATCAGGCGATTCTGATTATGATCTTGCAAAGAGGAAATACATTAAAGTGCAGTCGTGGTAACAACAAGAATTCTATATTCCTTCTTGAGGATTAGGCTCATCTTGCGTCATAGGTCTTTTTATATAAGGTCTAAAATACCCCTTTTTCATGCTTAAAACCAAGCTTGAATCTTTGCTGGAAACTGGTTTTTCTGAATTGGGTGTTGAGTTTGGCAGGAGGGAGTATGGTGAGGAGATTGAGTTAGGGGCGACTGTTGATGATACTGTGCGTCCTGTTTCTGTTAATAATATTAAGGAGCGTATATCAAAAGCATCCACTGGGGAAGAGCGTTTTATTGCGGGTTTTTCCAATTATGATCTGAGCGAGTATCAGAATGCTGTTTTGAGGGATGCTGTTCCTTTTTTCAGGCGTTCTGTTTTATGCAATGGTTTTAAAATTGTTTATAATGCTGTTGTGAATAAAAGATATGATGTTTATGAGCCGATTGCTGACTCTTTGATTCCAGAGGTTAGTCTGGAGGTTGTTGAGATCTCCTGGAAGGGCAATTCTGTTGCTGATTTGCATCTTGGCAGGGAGGTTGAAGTTATGGTTTACGTTTCTGATAATCTTGCCAAGTATTCTAGTGATGTGAGCGCGCGCCTGCCTTTTTTGATGAGTGTTGATTTTCATAAGTATGTTCCTGAAGAAGTTAGTGAAGCGGTGATTTCTTTTCTTAGATGAACTCTATATCGACTTCTGTCGCGTCTGCTGTTGGGTATTCTTCTACTATTGCTGGCTTTAGTCCTAGTTGTTTGATTTCCTCTTTTTTATTGCGTGCCTGTTTTTCTGACAGTAACAGCCTGAATTTTTTTTCGTCTATTGTTGCATTTATGCCTTTTTTCTTTAGTTTTTCTTTTAGTTCCAGCAATTTAGGCATTATTTCTTCTTTCTTCACAGTTTTTATTTTTTCGTGGTATCCGAAGCCAGGTGCTAATTCGGGTAAATATGCAACTCCTCTTACAAGCGTTCCTTCATCTGTTATTGCGTCAGTGGAAAGCGCAGCGTTTTCTGCTCTTTTTTGTATTCTTGTTCTTAGTTGCACTGCGTCTTTTAGTTTTGCTGTGCAATAGTGTCCTATCAGTCCTTTTGTTTTGGCGTAGTCGAGTAATTCTAGTGCTGTTTCTTCGCTTCCTGCTACGCCGTAGCTTATGTCGTCTCTTGTCTTGAACCCCATTAAGTCCAGCTTGTAGTGCTCTGCTGTCGTGTCTGACCTTTCCAGCTCGTTCAAATTCAGGAATTCAACTTTGTCAGCGATGTAATCTATTAGTTTCTTTGTTTTTTCCAGATACCCCGGCACTGCTGGTATTTCTACTCCTATTGACCAGTCATATTTTTTTGCGAGTTCTATTTTTTGCCACAAACTATCATCATCTAAGTCTGGGTGGAATCTTATTTCGTCCAGGCCTGCGTCATATAATTTTTGTAATCTTTCCTCATTGACCAGTTTCAGTGGCGTGTATAAATGTATGTGGAACTTTTTGCCGTATCTTTGCTTTAGTATCTTGATGTATTGTACGCACCTGTCTACGTTTACGAGTGGGTCTCCTCCTGTTATTCCTGCTCCTTCTGCTTCTGTTAGTCTTGCTTCTTCGAGCATTTCTTTTGGGTTGTTGATGTCTTCCACTTTCCATTCATTCGCATAAACAACATCTTTGCCATACTTGTGTTCTGAAACAGGGCAATAGAAGCATTTTTGTGCGCAGAGTCCTGTGATAAACAATACTAGTTTTTTTCCTTTGACGCACAGCCTGCACCCTTTGGCTAAGTCACCGGTGCAGTAAGAGTGCCATTTTGTTTTTTTGATGTTCATTCAACGCCTGCGTACATTTGCGTTAGTTGTTCTGCTCTTTTTAGTAATGTTTCGAATGGTTCGAGTATTCTTTTGTTTGAGAATTCAGTGCTTTTTTTCATTACTCCTTTGTTTGCTGCTATTTCTTCGTAGAATTCTCTGAGTTTTTCAAGGTATTTTATGATTCCGATGTTTACGCTGTCTTTGTAGTCTTTGTCGCTTATCAGCATCACTATTTCTTTTAGTTCTTGTAATGTGTTTGAGATGAGCACGTATATTCTTCCTGCTGTGACTTGGAGTGCTGTTTCTTTTGCTGAGAATATTATTGCCGGAGTGTTGGATGCATAGGTGCTTGTTTGTGTTTTAACGTTCTCTTCGAGTTCTGCTAATTCTGTTGTGAGGTCTTTTGTATATATTGCCATGTTGGTTATTCTTTTGGATTGATTAATAAAAGTTTCTATAGTGAATAAATTTATAAGTCTGGTTGTCCTTCTTCTTATTATGGAGTTCGCTAAAGAGGTTGAAAGCTGGCTTCAGGATGTTTTGAAGTCAAAGGTTTCTTTGAAGTTTCCCTGGGATGCATTAAAAATATTAGACAAACTGGCTCTTGAGAAGGAGGACATTCAGGGTCAGATTGAGACTGGTGTGAAGTGGGATGTTCCTATTGTTCTTGGCAAAGGTTCCATTATCAAGGCTCCTTCTCGCATTGAGGGTTCTGTGATTGTTGGGGAGAATACGGTTATTGGTCCTTTTGCTTATTTGAGAGGTCCTTGTGTTATCGGCAGTGACTGCAAGATTGGCTCTTCTGAGATAAAAAATTCCATTATTATGGATGGTTCTCATTGTGCTCATTTTAATTATGTTGGTGACAGCGTTATTGGCAGAAAATGTAATCTTGGTGCTGGCGCTAAATTTGCTAATTTGCGTTTTGATGGTGATGTCATTAAAGTTGTGATTGGCAAGGGGAAGAAGAGCACTGGTTTGAGGAAGTTTGGTGCTGTTCTGGAGTCTGGTGCGCAGGCTGGCTGTAATTCTGTTCTCAACCCTGGCACTTACGTGTGCAAAAAGTGCAGTGTTCTGCCTGGCAGTGTTGTTTCAGGATATGTGGAGAGATAACTACTTTTAAGTAGCAAAAGATTTATAAGCCTGTTCTATGCTCTTATTGTCTATGAGAATTGTTAATCCTGGCAGGGAAGACTTTCATATTCATAGCTCAAATTTTTCTGATGGCTTGAATAGTATTGATGAGATTGTTCAGTATGCTGGAAAGCTTGGTTTGGCAAAGATTGCTATTACTGACCATTCTCAGGCAACTCTTGATTCTGATGGGATTGGTAAAAAGACTTTTCGCTCTATTATTTATCGTTGGAAGAATGTTTTTAACAAGGTTGAAGTGATTTTTGGCGTTGAAGCTGATTTGTTGAACAGGGATGGTGATGTTTGTTTTGATATTCAGGGTGTTGAATCTGACTTTGTCGTCTTATCTGCTCATGATCGTGTTTTCCAGAACAAGCCGAAGAGGATTACTGAGGCTTACTTGAATGCTATCAAGCGTTATCATAAAAAGATTGATTGCATTGGCCATCCTGATTTCAAATATTTTGCAAAGGATGTTGATATTTCTCAGGTGATTGGTGCTGCTAATGATTATGGCATTCCGATGGAGTTTAATACTGGCAATTTATTGAGGGGCAAGTCTGATTTGCGTCTTCTTAAAAAGATTCTTGCACGTGCAAATAAGGTTATGGTGAACAGTGATACTCATGTTCTTGCTGATTTAAAGTACAATCGTGCTGCGGGTTTTGAATATCTTGAAAAACAGGGTTTGTATGTTCCTGAGCATTAGAGTATGGAAATCTTTTTTAATGGCTGCTTTTAGCGAATTGTTATGTGTCGTATGATTGCTGCTTCAGGGCTTGTTTCTATTGATTTTATGATTGATAGTCTTCGTTCTATGGCTAAAAAGGGTCATTTTGATGGTTGGGGTGCTGTTTTTCGTTCTAATGGTTATTTGTTTGCTGACCGGTCTGTTTGTTCTTGTCTTGAAGATTCTGGTCTTGATAAGTATCGTGGTTCTTTTTCTGATATTGCTGTTTTTCATGCGAGAAAGGCCAGGACTGGTGCTGATATTGAGATGACTCATCCTTTTAAGCTCAAGTCTTTTCTTGTTTTTTATAATGCCCGTTTTTCTAATGGGCAGTATGACCCTTTGCGTCTTGCCCGGCATTTGGAGGAGCATATGGGTTCTGATGATGCTTCTTTTGCTTCTGCTTTGGCAATGCTTGATGGTTTTTATGGCGCTAATTGTGTTCTGGCGAGTCCTGATAGGGTGCTGGTTGGCGTGCGTTATAAGAAGCCGGGTTATTATCAGATGCATCTTTCTGTTGATAAAAAGGGTGTTCTTGTGAGTTCTGAGCCTTTTGCTGGTCGCGAATGGCGGCCTGTTGAAGATCGTTCTTTGATTTCTTTGTATCCTGATGGCAGTCATGAGCGCATAACTTTTTAAACTGGATATTCTACTATGCATTGAAAGAGAGGTGATTTGTATGCACAATTGTAATTTTAACAAGACTGCTTTATTGGTTGATTTCAGGAGGATTATCTGGCGTTTGGACCAGTATAGGAAGGATGCTAAGACTGCCAATCATCCTTTGTGTGAGAAAATGCTTGATGAAATAGAGGTTGACTTGAAAAAGCATAGCAAGAAGTTGGAAGATGCTATTGTTGGTTTGTCCAAGGAAGGCAAGTTTGGTTTTTGTGATAAGTGTTAAAACTTTACGTATTTTGGGTTTGACATAAGGTTCCATTTTTCATATATTTTTCTTATTTCTTGCGGGTTGTGGAGTTCGCTCATGCTGTGGTCTAGGTTCATTCTTTCGATTGCTTCTGAGACTAGTGGTTCTAATGGTATTGTGCGTACTTTTGGGTGTGTGAGTGCCAAACCTTTTAGTGGGATTGTGTTTCCGAATACTATTTCTTTGACTGTGTCATCGTTGCACACTAGTTCAAGGTCTTTTTCATATCCTTTTGACAGGACTGGGTGGATTTCCATTATGTAGATTTCTTTCGCGCCGTTTTCTTTGATTGCGTGGACTGCTGACCTTATTGTTCCAAGTGTTCCTGCGACATCGTCATATATGAATACTGTTCTGTCTTTTACGTCTCCTATTACTTTGAGTACTTCGGTTTTGTCGTCTCCTGTTCTTGCCTTGTATGCTATTGCTAATTCGATTGGGAGGTTGTACGTTTTTTCTACTATTGTCCTGACTCTTTCCACTCTTTTTGTTCCGCCGACGTCAGGGCTTGCCATGGTGGAATTTTCGATTTTTTGTTGGGTTATCGTATTTGCCGTGTAATTTCCTGCAAGGGGTTCGAATGACAAATGTTCTACTGGTATTCCTCCTTTTTCTCCTACTGCTTGAAATATGCTTGGGACTGCTTCGTTGTGGAGGCCTGTTGTTAGTACTTGGTCTACTCCCATTGCGTATAGTGCTCTTGCTACTACTACTGCTTGTGCTGATTCTCTTGGTCCTGTTACTCTCTCTCCTCTCATTCCATAGCAGTAATTCATTACTACGTTGAGTCTTGCTGCTTTGCCTCCTGACTGGCAGGCTAGCGCTGCATTCATTAATTCGTAGAAGTGTTCTCCGATGTCTGGCTGGTATGTTACGAATACGTATACGTCTTTTCCTCTTACGCTTTGTTCTATTTTGATTTTTGTTTCGCCGTCTGCAAACTTTGTTACTGTTGTCTTGTGCGGCTGTATGCCTAGCATTTTTGCCACGTTTGTTGAGAATTTTTTGTCTTCTGAAATGTCTACTACTGCTATTTGTCCATGATCGCTCATATTACCACCCTTTGTATTTTTTGCAGTTTTTAGGCGGTTTTTATTCTTTTCTATCTTCCAGAAGTTGTTTTATAGTATCTTGTTCTTTGGTGAGTTCTTTTATGAACTCTTTGACGTCTTTCTCTGTTTTTAGGAATGTTTTTTTCATCAGAATAGTGAGTAGCGAGGGGGTTTCGTGGACCCCCGTCGCACACTCGTGGATGGTGGCTTATGCTCTTTATGGTATATTATCCCTTTTAAATAACTCCGTGAAACAGGGTGAAACAAGGTGAAACAACCCGTTTAATTTATTAAGGGGTGCTTTTATCCTCTTATTATGGCGATTGATTCATTGATTTTTGACTGGAGTGGTGTTATTAGCGATGATCGCAGTCCTGTTTATCTGGCTAATAGCAGGGTTCTTGAGGATTATGGAAAACCAACTATGTCTTTTGAGGAATGGCTTCCGAGAACTACTATGACTCCTATTGAGTTTTTTAATAATAATGGCATTCATGACGATTCTGATAAGTTGTTTGCTCTTTACAGGAAGTATTTCACTGAGGTTCATGATTCGGGTGTTAACCCTTTTGTTTATCCTGACGTGGCTAATGTTTTGAGGTTTTTGGAAGATAAAGGCTTGTTTCTTGCTGTTTTGAGCAGTCATCCGGTGGAAAATCTTCTTCGTGAGGCCAGGTTGTATGATATTGATTACTTTTTTGATGTTTTTCAGGGTAATTCAAAGGATAAGGCTGAGGGTTTGGTTTCTTTGTGTGCAAAGAATAATCTTGTTCCTGGTCAGACCTTGTATACTGGGGATACTATTTATGATATTCAGGCTGCGAAAAAGGCAGGTTTATTGTCTGCTGGCATCTGCACGGGTTATCATGTCAGGAGCAGGTTGGAGGCTGAAAAGCCTGATTTCTTGTTTGAGACTTTTTCTGATATAAAGAAAGTTGTTTAATGTTTCAGTGCTATCTTGTTCGTGTTTCCGTAGATTGTTTTGGTTATTACTCCTCTTTCTTCTAAATTCCTGAGTATCCTGCTGACTTTTGCTTTTGAGAAGCTTGTTGCTTGTTGTATTTGTTTTTGCCAGACTTCTCCGTTTTCTTTCAGGAAGTTGACTATTTTTTGTTCGTTGTCTATTAGTGTTGGTATTATTGTTTTCTTTTTTGTAGGTTTTGGCGTTTTTGCCTTTGTTTTGTGTACTACAAACCAGGTTGTTGTTCCTGCTATTAATAGTGCTGCGAGTATTGCCGGCACCCACCATGCTGGCAGTCCTCCTATGACTTGTCTTGCTATTATTGATATTGGGAGTTCTTGTCCTTTTTGTTCCCAATATAGTATTATTCTTTGCCCGTCTGAGTATGTTTCTTTTGTTTTTGGTGTTATGTAGAAGCTTTCGTCTTTGCCTTTTTCTCTTGGTATTATGTATCCTACTGGCAGTTTGATTGTTATCATTTGTTTTTCTGCCGGGTATGGGAGCTTGTCGGTGTATTTTATGATTGTGTTGTCTCCCACGCTTGCTATTGGATAGTGTGTTTTATAGCTCGTGTTTAATGTGTGGGTTCCGTTTGTTACTGTTCCGCATCTTGCGAATTCGAGCTGTAATAAGCAGTTTCTTTTCTCTCCATCTATTGATATTTTCAAGTCTTCAAATTCAGGTGGCATGATAAGTGTTAAATTTCCTATGTCTTCTTTTGATGTCAGAATCATGTGGTTTTCTATGCTTGCAGTGCTTTTTTCCAGTGTTATGATTGTTTCAGATGTTTCAATGTTTGCTGCCAGTACTATTGGTATCAGCAGAAGCACCACCCATAGTTGTTTCATGTTGTTTCACTTTAGAGGATAAAATATTTAAAGGTTGCCTTAATTTGTGTAGTAAGACCGAGGTGGTCTTTATGCGTGTATGGATGTTTTTGTGTATGTTGGTTGTTCTTGCTGCTGCTGTTTTTGCGGCTAATGATACTATTTGCGCTGATACTGATAGTGGCGGTTCTCATAGGAGTGATGCTGCTTTGAAGATTAAGGGTGCTGTTAAATATGGTATTACGACTCTTGATGATACTTGTTTGTCTTCTTCTGATGGTGTTTCTACTAATGCTAGTAAGTGGTTGAAGGAGTATTATTGCCGTTTGGACAAGCGCGAGTCTGATGTTTATGATTGTATTTCTCTTGGTTTTGCTGGTTGTGAGCGTGGTGCTTGTGTTGGTGCAGTTTCAACTACTAATACTACAACTACTACTACAACTACTGCTCAGACTTCTTCTGATTGTGGTGATAAGATTGTTGAGAAGTCCAAAGGTGAGGAGTGCGACCCTCCTGGCAGTATTTGTTTTGGTAAGTCTTCTTCAGAGTATGGTTCTTGTCAGGCTGATTGTACTTGCAAGATTGCTGCTGCTGCTTTGAAGGATATTCAGAGCAAGCCTGCTGTTTGTGGTGATAATTATAGGCATCCTGATGAGGATTGTGAGAAGGATGATGATTGTCCTGATGATTATGTTTGTTCTTCTTGCAAGTGTGTGAAGCAGTTGACTGCTGAGGAGATTGATGCTATGAAGAAGAGTGCTTCTGCCAAGAAAGAAGAAGTTAAGGGTAATGTTTCTGAGGAGATTGATCAGAAGTATGTTACTCCTGAATTGCCTGAGGTTAACTTGACTGCTACCAACTTTAGTGATGCTGCTGCTATCAAGGCTACTTCTGGTATTGCGAATTTCTTTAAGAAGATTTTCGGCTGGATTGGCGCTTTGTTCAGCTGATTTCAATAAATTTAAATAATGCTTGATTTTGGATACTGTTGTGCACCAAAAGGAAAAAGAGGTTAAGGCGAAGGTTAGGTTGGATATCAATCGTACTTTGCTGGCTATTGCTTTTACGGTTTTTGGTATTATTGTTTCAATAAATCCTGGTTTGTTCAGGGAGTCTATTTTGGTTCCTTTGCAGATGACCTTGGCTATTCCTTTGTTTTTGAGTTCTATTTTTGCCAGGTCTAAGCTGGCTTATTCCAGGATGCCGAAAATGTGGGACGATTATGGTTATGTTACTTTCTTGATGGGTTATGCTTTTTTGATGAACGTTTTGGGAATTCTCTTGTCGATGGTGATTAGTCTGAAGTTGTCTTTGATATTTTTCATCTTTAATTTTGTTGCTTCTTTTTCTTATTCTGTCTTAAGTGTTGCAGAATCAAAAGAAGGGATTTTTCCAAGGGTCAAGAAAGATCTTTTGTTTTATGCTATCCTTGTATTTGGCGGTATATTGCCTGTTTTAGGCTTTTATGGCTAGATTGTCCGGATGTTTGAGCAAATTTTATATATGGTCTGGGCATTTTTGTGTTCTATGGCAGATGTGCATTTTTGGCTGATGATTGGTATTGCTGTATTGTTATTGATTCTTCTTGTTATATTTCTTTTCTTTGGCAGGAGAAAGGGGATTGATTACTATACTTTGTTCCTGTCTGGCATGGTGTGGACTGCTGTTGGTATTCCTTTGCATAATTATGTTTTGTCTGCTGTTGGCTTTGTTATGGTGATTATTGGTCTTGTGAATAAGAAGAAGTGGAAGAAGCAGAAGTCCTTGTTGTCCGGGTCTGAGCGCAAGAGGCGTATTCTTGTTTTGGTTGGTCTTGCTGTTCTTGTTATTCTTGTTTTTGTTTACTTATTGCTCAGGCGTTAGGTGTTTGCAACAGTTTAATGTTGCTATTTTTTTTTCTTTTTCAGTTATTTCTAGTATTGTCAGCGCGCAGTTGTGGTGGTGGTATTGTTCGTGTTCTTCCCATTTTTTTTGGAAGAGGTGGAGCAGGAGGTAGAATATTGGTCCGCCGTGTGTTACTAGGAGTATTGTTTTGTTGTGTTCTGTTTCTATTAGTTTTTCAATGAATTCTTTCACTCTTTGTGTTGCTTCTTTTCTTGTTTCTCCTTTTTCCGGCCTGTAATTTTCGTCATTGAAGTCTGCTTCTATCATTTCCTTTCTTGTTTTTCCTTCAAATATTCCCCAGTTTCTTTCTCTTAGTGCTGGCGTGTGAATGACTTCTATTTTCGGGTGGTGTTTTATGATTTCTTGTGCTGTGTCTTTTGTTCTTTGTAAGTCGCTGACGTAGATTTTGTCTATTTTTTCGTTTTTGAGTCTTTCTCCTAGTTTTTTTGCTTGTTCTTTGCCTTTTTCGCTTAGTGTGCCCAGTTTTTGTCCTTGGCATATTCCTTTGGCGTTTTCTTCTGTTTCTCCGTGTCTGACTATTATTAGTTTCATATACGTTCTTTCGTACATTACCTATTTATAATATTTTTTCTTGTGTTTTCTAAAAAGAGGTGATTTTATGTTTGGAACTATTGAAATTTTGGCTTTGATTGCTATTGTTATGATTGCTTTGAAGATGTTTGTGGCGTTTTTCATGCCTAAGGAGGCTTTGAAGCTTGGAAAGAGCATTTTGAAGTATGAGAGTGCTGCGTATTATTCTTGTTTTGTTCTGGCTGTTGTTATTTTGTACTTCTTGTACACTGCGGGCGTAAGGATTTATGAGATTTTGGCTGTTGCATTGTTTTTGCGTATGCTTTACGGTATGGCTTTGATTCCGTTTGCCAAGCCCCTTTATGCAAAGCTTGATTTGAAGAAGGCTGTTTCCAAGCTCTGGCTTGTCTACCTGTTCGCATTGGTATT
>Ga0209287_10001315_pt1 | contig 12594 bp, 17 predicted proteins | sample PPLLak3cmMay2015_2_FD_187255 | JGI IMG/M metagenome (GOLD analysis project Ga0209287, IMG submission 187255) | Freshwater sediment microbial communities from Prairie Pothole Lake near Jamestown, North Dakota, USA - PPLs Lake P8 Core (1) Depth... | ecosystem: Environmental > Aquatic > Freshwater... | reverse complement strand
AAAATCAGGAAAGAAAATAGTTAGTAAAGAGAATGCGAAGCAACTAATCGAGAAAAAGAATAAAGAACTAGATAAATAAACGGCCTGCATACAACACGTGGTTAAGCCAATTGGGGCGGATGATGCAGATACGAATGTTTTTTACTACTTTAGTATGTTTCTACCGTGGGACGAGATAGTTGCAGCTAACTCCCCAACTGTCCCAACCACGAAACGTTAGGGCTTATTATATGAAACGACACATTTACGACAACTTGATAGATGAATAGAATATTGACTTTTCTCTTAATAATTCTTCTGATTGGATGTTCAGATACCAAAAAAAAGAACTTGGATGCTGATTGGGAAACCTTTAGCCTAGAAGATAAGGATTGTGAAGTTTCCTTACCTTACAATACTTTTAAAACACATAAAGAAGAGTATTATGTTGAAGACATAGGGAAAGTCTATAGTTATGAAATTGACCTTAACACTCAAAAATTGAGCGATAAGAATCTCGGATATAAATTATCAATTTATGATTATCCACAATTTAATTTTTACAATTCCCCTGAGACAATTAATAATTTTTTGCATGGAACGGCAGAGAATCTTCTTTTAGCTCTTAATGCAGCTAGAATTTGGGAGCAAAAAATAGAATTTAATGGTTTTCATGGAATAGAATTGTATTACTATATGGCTTCTCAAGAAGTTTACTTTACAACTAGAATGTATATAATTAACGGAAGACAATATAGTTTGTCTGTTCTTACTGACAAGAATAATTTTATTAATGAATCTATAACAAAATATTTTAATTCATTTAAACTAATAAATAACAAGCCCTAACAGCTGCTAAAACCCATTGGAGCAGATGGTTAGATAAGTTTGTTTTTAGTATATTGCATTTATTTTAACGTGGGACAAGATTGCTGCTTCGAACTCCCCAACGGTTTTTAGCAGCAAACGTTAGCAACAAGCAGAAAAAAAACGAAAATCCTTGACTTTGACGTATAGATTATGTAATTTTGTACGTAAATAAATATGCCATGGAAACGAAATTAACATTAAGATTGAACAAACGAGTCATAGATAGGGCTAAGGATTATGCTCATAATCATAATATTAGTCTTTCGAAAATGATTGAATCCTACCTTGAAGCTATAACCAAACAGAAATCAGTAGCGACCGAAATTACCCCTCTTGTTGAAAGCCTCAGCGGAGTTATCCATCTTGACGAGAACTTTGATTATAGAAAGGACTATTCAAACTACTTGACAGAAAAGTATAAATGAAAAAACTATTTATAGATACAAACATCGTCATAGACTTACTTGCGAAAAGAGAACCATTCTATGATGAAGCTGCAATGCTGTTCACGCTTGCTGATAAACAGAAGATACGTTTAAGCGTATCCGCGCTTACTTTTGCCAATACAAACTATATTCTTTTGCAATCAAAAAAACCTGATGAAGCTAAACTTATTCTTCGAAAGCTGAAACTAATAGTGCAGGTTTTAAGCCTTGACGAGAAAATCGTTGGACTTTCGCTTAATGACAATGACTTTAAGGACTATGAAGACGCATTGCAATACTTCACTGCACTTGAAAATGGCGTTGATGCAATTATAACAAGAAACTTGAAAGACTTTCAAAAAGCGAAGTTACCAGTTATGACAGCTTCACAATTCTTGAAAAGTTTAAAATAACTGCCAGTTGCTAACAGCTGCTAAAAATCATTGGGGCAGATAGTTAGATAAGTTTTATTTTAGTATATTGCATTTATTTTACCGGGGGACAAGATTGCTGCTTCGAACTCCCCAACGCTTTTTAGCAGCAAACGTTAGCGCACATTTAGACAAACAGAATGACATTTTACTAACCTAAAAAACTAAAAACTATGAGTACGAATATTCACTTTGATGCCTATAAAAATGAATTCAAAGAAACAACAGGGAAAGATTGGAATGAAAATCTATCTGACTATATTGCTTTTCTACAATTGAAAGTTCAAGAAGCTCAACTTGTCGCACTGAATGAACTTTGTTCAAAGATTGGAAATTTCATAAGATAATATATCCATTGCTGTTCCTATTAAAGTAGTTTAAAACAAAACCTAGAGGAATCATGACAACTACCATAGAATTTATTGCAAGATTTGGAATTACTGCTTTAACAATTACAGGCTTAATTGGTTATTTCGGTAAGAAAGTTTTTGAGCATTACTTATCTTTAAAAGTAAATTCTTATAAAGAGGAACTTAACAAGCAATCAATTGAATTTAAGAACAAACTAGAAATAATAAATTATGAACATCAGATAAAATTTAGTAAACTTCATGCTGATAGAGCAGAAATAATTAAAACCATTTTCAAGCAAATTACAATTTTAGAGGAATTGGTTAAAAGCGTAACTACTACAAATCAAGGAACTGAATGGTTTGAGACACAAACAAAAGAGGAAAATGCTTCAAAACATTTAATAGAAACAAGGAAAAATTTTGAAGAAAATAAGATATATTTTCACGAGGAATTATCAAATGAAATTGAATACGCTTTAAAAAATTCTGAATCATATATTTCTGAATCTTTGGGAATTAAAAGACAAGCAAAGAGAGAGAGTACAAATAGAGAATATTGGAAACAGATGAAAGAGAAAGAAGAAACAGCATCTGAGAAGTGGCAAAATCTCGAAAATCATTCGCATGAAGAATTGAAACGAATAAGAGAATCTTTGGCAAATAAGTTTAGAGAATTGTTTGGTGTAATATAAACGTGCGCTAACAGCTGCTAAAATCCAGCAGGGCTGAGGCGTAGACAAGTTTTTAATTAGCTTTTAAGTTATAGTTTTATCGAGGGACAAGATTGCTGCTTCGAACTCCCCGCCGTTTTTTAGCAGCAAACGTTAGTGCCAAGCTAAAAAATTCGACGAAACGATGCTTTTCCCCTCGAAAACATTTATATTTGCAGAAAGACTAAAGACATGAACATTCAAGCGAGAAAACTGATTCTAATTGAAGAATTCCTACGTATTAGTGACGAAAGTTTAATCACTAAACTTGAATCTTTCATTAAGCAGGAAAAGAAAGTTTCTCATGAAAGAAACTTAAAACCCATGTCATTGAACGAATTCCATGAAATGATTGACCAAGCGAAACGTGATAGCGATGCTGGTCGAGTTATCACTCACCAAGAACTTAAGAAAAAGGTGAAGACATGGAAATAAGGATTAAATGGTCTGAACATTCTGAAATACAACTCAAGAACATATTTGATTACTACTCATTTGAAGTAAGTTCAAGAATCGCTAGAAAAATTGTTGATCAAATAATTGATCGGGTTTCTATATTAGAACGCAACCCATTTGCTGGACAGAAAGAAGAACTCTTAAGCGATTACCCTGAAGACTTCAGATACCTTGTGGAAGGCAATTACAAGATAATTTATTGGAAAAACGAGAATCTTATTACAATTGCATCTGTCTTTGATTGCAGACAGAATCCCGTGAAGATACAGGACTTATAGCCAGGCACTAACAGTTGCTAAAACCCATCGGGGCAGAGAGTTAGATAAGTTTGTTTTTAGTAAATTTGGAAAATTTTTGACATGGGACAAGAATGCCCGCCTGAATGACGCAGTCGGGCAGGCTGCTTCGAACTCCCCAACGCTTTTTAGCAGCAAACGTTACCAACAATTTTATGACGAAATTTAGAAATAGCATTACTTTAGGATTTTTCTTAATCATTACCTTGACATCGAATTGTCAAGAAACGAGAATTGATTCAACGATATTGAATGCCGACTCATCAGTTATTGAAGGGAAAAAATATAAGGCAATTTACAGAACCGACGAATTCTTCTACATTTTGGATTCACATGACAAAATTATATTTAAGAGCAAAGACTACTATAAATTCTATGAATTTTCAGACTTTGATAACGATGGAAATAAAGATATTCTTTTCAGTTATATTGGAAATGTGCCTAGAAAGGATTTGCTATTGTTCGACTCGAAAAACAAGAATTTTAAAGCATTAGAGAACTTTTCGAATTATCCTGAACCAATAAAAATAGAAGGAACAAAATATTACTATTCCTATCATCGAAGTGGGTGTGCAGATAGAAATTGGGATAGCGACCTGTTTTTCATTGAAAACTTTAAGACACATAAACTCGGTACTATTTCGGGAAGAGAATGTGAAAACAAAGACGAAAAGGACGGAATTTACATATACAAATCAAAAGAAAGTAAAGAAACACTTACTGAAACTAGAGAAATAAATGAAATCCATAAATTCCAGAACGACAAATGGGATTTTATTAAGGAATATTGGACAAAGAATTACAAAAAATTTGAATAAAAAACTGTTGGTAACAGCAAATTAATTGCATTTGGGCAGAGATGCAGAAACGAAAGTTTTTAGTACTTTAGGTTTTTAATTAACGGGGGATAAAGAAACGGTTCTTTGCTCCCAAACACAACCAATTTGCGAACGTTAGCGGCTATTTTAGGTTGTGTCTAGTCCTGAAATAGGTTGACACAATTTCAACCGAAATGAGGACACAAAAGGCAGACAAGAAAACAGACCCGGCCACTAAAATCACCTACCAAGGGTACAGCCACGGGCTCAAGCGGAGCATCCTGGCCGAGGTGGAAAACGGGCAAACCTCTATCAACCAAGCGGCCAAGAAGTATGGCGTTAGCCGTTCAGCCATTCAGCGGTGGATGGGGAAAATGGGTACCTTTGACAAAAAGCTACGAGAAATGGGAGGAAACTCAGCCAAGCAGGAGATCCAGCGCCTACGGCAGAAGATCAAGGATTTGGAGACCCAGAAGGCCATCCTGGAGACGGCCATCGAGATCGTGGAGGAAGAGTACGGGGTCGACGTCAAAAAAAAATTCTTGCCCGAATCGCTGAAAAATACCTTGCTAAGACTCAAGAAAAAATGAACCGCAGCTCATTCTGTCGGCTATTCGGGGTATCCCGGCAGGGGTACTACCAGGCAAAAAGCCGTGAGAGCAGGGTGGTCGCGGAAACCGGGACCATCCTTGGCCTGGTGGCCGCCCAGCGCCGGATTTTGAACCGGCTGGGCGGCCGGAAGCTGCACTACCTGCTTGCGCCCGCTCTGGCGTCGCAGGGGATCAAGTGCGGCAGGGACAGGCTCTTCACCATCCTGAGGGAGGAGGGTTTGCTGGTGAAAAGGAAGAAGAACTTCACCCGAACCACCAACAGCTTCCACCGCTACCGGAAGTACCCGAACCTGATCGAGAGGCTGGAGATTACCAGGCCAGAGCAGGTATGGGTCAGCGACATCACGTACATCCGGACAAGGTCGGGCTTCCTATACCTATCGCTGGTTACTGACGCGTTTTCGAGGCGAATCATGGGCTATGAGCTCGCAGACAACCTCCGGGCAGAGAGCAGCATAAAAGCGCTTAAAATGGCCGTAAACGGGCGAGAATACCCCACGAAAGAGCTTATCCACCATTCCGACCGGGGGCTGCAGTACTGTACACCGGCGTACACGGAAACGCTAGATGCTCATAACATCCAAATCAGCATGACCAGCAGGTATGACCCCTATGAAAATGCCATCGCGGAGCGGGTGAATGGAATCCTTAAAGGTGAGTTCGAACTGGAGGACGAGTTCGTTGACTTCAAGCAGGCGAAGCGCGCCGTGAAGGAGTCCATTGCGGTGTACAACGGGCGTAGACCGCATCTGAGCTGCGGTTACAGGACACCAAAACAGGCTCATTTACAGCCAGATTTCAAACCGAAAAAATGGAAAAACAAATTTTCATCCCGAGACATGTCTCGGGATGAAAATAAGCTTATATCTTTAAATAATTATTAACTAAAAACTGTCAACTAATTTTAGGACGTGACATTGCCGCAAAGTATTTGTAGAAACCTAAATGAAGACTTTGATATTTAATAAAAAAACGAATTGTGAAGAAGTCATTTTTAATATTATTATTTGTATTCTTTTTTACAAATATTTTTTCTCAAAATCATTTATGGACATGTTATAATGTTTCAAATTCTCCAATACCTTCAAACTGTGTTAATACCATGATTTTGGATAAATATGATAATAAATGGATTGGAACTCATGATGGCTTAGCGTTTTTCGATGGTAAAAATTGGAAAGTATTTAAGAATTGTTTTGAAAATGACCCTATTAAATCATTGGCTTTAGATGAGAAAAACCATTTATGGATTGGAACAGAAGGAGGTTTGTTTTTTTATGATGGGAATAAAATTAATAAAATAGAAATACCATTATTAAAATCATTAAGATATTGGGTTACACGTATTATTATTAATCCTATTAACAACAAAATATGGTTTGGTACATCACGTGGGTTAGTGTGTTTAGATGGAATGAATTGGCAACTTTACACAACTCAAAATAGTCAAATAATTGACAATCGGGTTATGGCAATGGCAAGTGATAGCAAAGGTAATTTATGGATTGGTACATTTGGTTATGGAATCTCAATATTCGATGGTAAAAATTGGAAGACTATTAATAAGAACAATAGTTTACTGACTGAAAATGCAGCAGTTGAAGGAATATTCTTTGACTCTGACAATAGACCTTGGGTTATTGATTCTCAAAATCAAACATACATTTATGATATTAATTGGAAACATCTTTCACTTTATACAAATCAAAAGATACATACATTTGCGTTTGATAGACTTGACAATCTTTGGATAGGAACCTTTATGGGACTTGGAAAATTTAGTGATACAAAGTCAATTGACAAATACGTAAAAGTTGAGATGGTGGGTAATCAGAAAAAAGAGTATGATTATAATTCATATGAGCAAATGAAGGTAAATTACTTTACCTCTAGAAATAGTGATATACCCGACTCAGATATTCAATGTATTGTAATTGATAAGAAAAACACTATTTGGATAGCTACACTTAGTGGTGGTATTGCATATTATGAAAATAAAAACAGCCGCTAACAGCTGCTAAAAATCATTGGGGCAGAGAGTTAGATAAGTTTTATTTTAGTATATTGGCAACATTTTAACGTGGGACGACGATGCGCTTCGAACTCCCCAACGGTTTTTAGCAGCAAACGTTATGCAACATGAAGAAAATGATACCCTGACATAAATAAATTTGATATGAATGAAATAAATAACCTATTCCTAAGATTATCCAAAAGAGCTGAAACATACGATAAAGAGCATCTAGTGAAAACTTTCGTAAATGTTGGTCCATTATTTACAATACTCTCAAATAAAGACCATGAGATACTTTATGGAAGAAGAGGCACGGGCAAAACACATGCTTTAGCTTACCTTGGAGATTCAATAAGAAATAATGGTGACATTGTCGTAAATATTGATTTAAGAACAATAGGTTCAAATGGTGGAATTTTTTCAGACTCAACAATTCCAATTACAGAAAGAGCTACAAGACTATTAATTGATACAATTGCTTATATACATGATGGTATTATTTCAGAAGTAATTGAGGATAAAAGTGAAAAGTATAATTTATCTAAGTTAAGTCCTATTTCAGAAGAACTTTCAGATTCAATCTCAGAAATAAAAGTTGGAGGTGAAGTAGAAATAAGCAAATCTATTACAGCTAACGAGGAAAACACAAAAGGTTCATCTACTAGTTTGGGATTATCTCCTCAAGATATCAGCCTCAAGTTTGATAAAAGTGGAGCAAAAAGTGATAAAGAATCAATCTCATTTTCAAGCCAAAGGAAGGGTTTAGAAACTCATCGGCTTCATTTTTCATCGGTTTATTCAAATTTATTTAATTTTTGTCAAACACTCAACAATCATGTTTGGATAATATTTGACGAATGGGCAGAAATCCCAAATGATTTGCAGCCATATCTTGCGGAATTGATTAGAAGAACAATTCTTCCAAACAAATTTTGCACAATAAAAATAGCAGCAATTGAGCAGAGAACCAATTTATGTATATATGACAGTTTCTCAAATAGAATAGGAATAGAAATTGGAGCAGATATAGCAGCAAGCCAAAATCTTGATGAATATATGGTTTTCGATAATGATGAATCCTTAGCAAAAGACTTTTTTGAACTTCTTTTTTATCAACACTTCATCAATATTGCGCCTCCAGAAACTTTAGATTCTTTGAAGATATTAAATTCAGAAATACTTATCAACGCTGCATTTTCTCAGATAAACACTTTTTATGAGTTCGTCAGGGCTGCAGAAGGTGTTCCTAGAGATGCAATTAACATTTTGGGTATTGCTGCTATGAAAGCAAATAATGACAAAATATCCATTGATAATATTAGATATGCTGCTAGAACTTGGTATGCTAGAGGAAAAGAAAAGGCAATATCGTCAAATGAAAGAGCGCACAAATTACTCCGTTGGATTATTGATGAAGTAATTGGAAAAAGAAGTGCTCGTGCTTTTCTTTTAAAATCTAACGTGAAAGACCCTCTTATTGAATATCTATTTGACTCTAGAATACTTCATATTATAAAAGAAAATGTTTCCGGTAAAGACGAACCAGGTATAAGGTATAATGTCTACAGTATTGATTACGGTTGTTATGTTGACTTGATAAATACTTCAAGTGCTCCCAAAGGACTCTTTTCTGTGATTGAAAATGATTCAGACTCAGATGATGAGGTATTTGTAAATGTTCCAATGAATGATTATAGAGCGATTCGAAGAGCTATTTTGGATATTGATGAATTTAATAATCACGTTGCATAACAGCTGCTAAAAACCATTGGGGCAGATGGTTAGATAAGTTTGTTTTTAGTATATTACATTTATTTTAACGTGGGATAAGATTGCTGCTTCGAACTCCCCAACGTTTTTTAGCAGCAAACGTTATAGTGCATTATGATACTACGAACTGAAATGGAATTATCGCATGAAAAGAAAACAAATTGAAATCTAAAAATTGATGAAATGAAAAAAATAGTAGGTGCAATTGCAATAGTTTTATTAGTAGTAGCAAGTTACTTCTATTATACAAATAGGTTGAAACCAAGTCTTGTAGCTTCTTCGTTTTGTAAAGAAATTGAAAACAATGGTGTAGATTCATACAAACTTTCAGATTATTTATTTTCTGATTTTGAAATTACTCCATTAAAATCATTTGAAACAGCATATGAAGAAACTCAAAGAAATTACCCTACAATAACAAAAGAAGAATTTTTTAAAATTTGGAGTGAAACGTATCTGTCTCGTTGCTTTGAATACGATTATTTTACATTTGAGTACCCTAGAGTTAATATTATGTCGAAAGAAGTATTTAAAAGTGCTTATGGAAATTTCATTTTTTTTGACTTCAAAATAAAACATAAAGAATTTAATGAAAAAAAAGTAAAAGTAACGGGTGAAGTTGAAGTCAAATATAAAGATTCAACTTTGGGAAATTCAATGTTTGGAGGAAAACAGAAGTTTACTTTATTAATGGCTGACGGTAAATCGGGTTGGAGAATAACAGCATTTTCTTTGACTTTATAATAAATAACGCACTATAACAGCTGCTAAAACCCATCGGGGCTGATGCGTAGATAAATTAGTTTTTAGTACTTTAGTAAAAGTTTATCGGGGGACGGAGACGCTGCTTCGAACTCCCCAACGGTTTTTAGCAGCAGGCGTTGTGCACCATACAAAGAAAGAACCAATAGACTCTACGAAGTATGAAAAAGATTAAACAAAGAATTCCAGAAGGAGGAGCAATAGAAGACAGCTCCGAAATGACAATGGAACAGTATAGCGAAACAATGAAAAAGCAACTCGGAAAAGAATACATTCGTTTTGCTGATAATGTAATAAATAAAGTATCTCCGGATAAAGATTCACGAGTATTAGAAATTGGACCGGGCCCAGGTTGGGCTGGAATAAATCTTTTGCTTAAGCGAGGCGATTTACATTTGGACGGATTAGAAGCTTCATCTGATATGATCCGAGTGGCTACTGATAATGCAAAAAAAGCAGGATTGATTGATAGAATCAAATACATAAATGGCATTGCAGAAGAGATGAAAGACATCACAGATAATCAATATGATTTGATAATATCCCGAGATTCAATGCACCATTGGATAGACCCTGAAAAAGTCTTTATACAAATAAAACGAGCTTTGCGAGAAAACGGTAAAATTTATATTCATGACCATCGCAGAGATATAAACTTATTTGGCAGACTGATAGTCAATATTATTGGGACACTTGTTGCAGGGAAAATGGCAAAATATTGGAAATCATCAATCGCAGCAGCTTATACCAAATACGAGATTGAAATGATACTTGAGAAAATAAACTGTAAAGACTGGACTGTAGAAACTGAATTAATGGATTTGGTTATAGTAAAGAAATGATTAAAAATTGATAAACAAAGATGTACGGTGCACAACAAGCGGTCATACGCAATGCGGGGTGTTGTGCCTGTTTTATTTGCAACTCATTTAATAAAGCTTTCAGTAGCTCGACAAGTAAGCGCTTTGAATCCCGCACTGCGCATACCGCCGAACGTTGTACACAAGCTCACATCTTGCTATTAAAGAAACATATTCACCAATATACATAACCATTAGTGAATATTGATTAAGTTTTCTATATTTGCAGAAAAAAAAAGTATGTACGAAAGGACATTAACTGAAATAATAAAAAGTAAAGCTGGGCGAGGGAAAGCAATACTATTAATTGGACCTCGACAAGTTGGAAAGACTACTCTAATAAAGGCACAACTAGTTGAAGGTAATCATCTGTTTCTTGATGCCGATGACCCAACTGTTCGAGAATTACTAAATAATCCTAATACCGAACAATTAAAAAGCATCATTGGTAAGAATAAAGTTGTCTTTATTGATGAAGCACAGAGAATATCTGGCATAGGACTTACTTTAAAAATCCTCGTAGACCAATTTAAAGATGTCCAATTATATGTTAGCGGTTCATCTTCATTTGATTTATCGAATGAATTGAATGAGCCATTGACTGGTAGGAAGTGGGAATATGAACTTTTTCCAATTAGCTGGGAAGAATATCAAAATAGACATGGCTATTTAGTGGCTGAACAACAACTTGAGAACAGGTTGTTATATGGTTTTTACCCTGATGTATTAAACAATCCAGGCGAAGAGAAGGAAATACTTAAGCAACTTGTAAATAGTTACCTATATCGAGATATTCTTGCATATTCAAAAATTAGAAAACCAGAGATTCTTGAAAAGTTAGTTCAGTCTTTAGCATTACAAGTTGGAAATGAAGTCAACTATAATGAGCTTGCCCAAATAGTAAACGTGGATAAAAATACCATAAGTACTTATATAGACATCTTACAAAAAGGCTATGTAGTATTCAAACTTGGGAGTTATAGCGGTAATTTAAGAAATGAGATAAAGAAGAACAAAAAAGTCTATTTTTATGATAATGGAGTTAGAAATATGATTCTTGGTAACTTCAGTGGACTTAATCTGCGACAAGATACTGGAGCGCTATGGGAAAACTTTTTGATTTCAGAAAGAGTTAAGCAAAATGTTTATAAAGGTAACTTAGCAAGACTTTATTTTTGGAGAACTAAACAACAACAAGAAGTTGATTTAGTTGAGGAGAAAGCGGGTAAACTATCAGGATATGAATTTAAATGGAATGCGAAACAAAAAATAAAACTACCTAAAACGTTTATAGAAACATATAAAGCTGAAGAAAAAGTCATTGACAAGACCAACTTTAGAGAATTTGTGATAATATAACGCCAGTGTACAACAGCCGCTAAACCCAATCAGGGCTGATTTGCAGATAAGAAAGTATTTCCTACCTTAGCATTGCTGTTAATGAGGGACAAGGAAACGGTTTTTAACTCCCTGTCTGGTTTTAGCGGCAGGCGTTGTAAAACATTGTAAGAAGACACGACAACCAATGAAGTTGATAGAAAGATTGTACCTTGCATTTTATAGATACTCACTTTGGCAAAAAGAAAACCATCCTAGTGGAACTTTGGGATCTCCAAGATTTGATAGTATTTTAATTTTTTCTTTCCTGACAGTTTTTAATTTTTCAAGCATATTGAAACTTCTGAATGTTAAGCCATTATTAACCACTCATCTTTTTGACTGTTTTTTATTTCTAATTATTTTTATTAGTTTTTTATTATATCTTTTTGAAAAAGACTCGAAATACAAAGAAATCGTGGAGAAACATAACTCACCCTCTGAATTAGGAAAAATAGAAATTCTTGGCTGGGCGTATACCATTTTAACCTTAATTCTCTTTTTTGTGACCCATATAGAATTTTTTTAATTAAAGAATAGAAAATTGAATTAATATTTGTTTATGAGAGTATCTTTTGACGACAGAAATTATTGAACAAAGAAAAACAACGTTTTACAACAGCTGCTAAAACCCATTGGGGCAGATGCGCAGATAAGCAAGTTTTTCGTACTTTAGTAAAAGTTTACCGTGGGACAGATGTTCGGTTCCTAACTCCCCAACATTTCCAACCACGGAAACGTTGTATGCAAGCCGACTTGGCTGCTTACAATCATTATTGCAACTAGCAAATCCTATCCTTTCAAGTTTCGCTTTCTAGAAAGAGAATCCTAATTTCAATTAATCTCCAAACCAAATATTTAA
>Ga0209287_10001314_pt1 | contig 12594 bp, 11 predicted proteins | sample PPLLak3cmMay2015_2_FD_187255 | JGI IMG/M metagenome (GOLD analysis project Ga0209287, IMG submission 187255) | Freshwater sediment microbial communities from Prairie Pothole Lake near Jamestown, North Dakota, USA - PPLs Lake P8 Core (1) Depth... | ecosystem: Environmental > Aquatic > Freshwater... | reverse complement strand
TGCGCCATGCCCAGAAGCGCAGTCCGGTTCTCCGGATCCGTCTTTAAAACCGATTCAAACGCGCGCTTCCCCTCGTCAAAGTTCCACGCCTCAATGCACGCCTGACCGAAAACAAGCAGCAGCGGCACGTTGCCCGGCGAAAGCCGCACTGCCTCCCGCAACGATTCGAGTTGAGATTCTGACATTATGGGTTCCTTGCTATACTTTACTATATTCGGGGTGCGTTTTTTTCATCCAGCCCAAGACGTTTTTCCTTAACTCTATGGTAAAGGTTATTAATTCATCGGCGTCCGCGTTCGTGGCGCCCCCCACATAATCATATTCAACAGCATTTCTTTTTGCCCTGCAGCTATCAAGATACCCGGCATCATCTTCCCTTTCCGGTCCGAGTATTAACGGTAGTGCCTGCAGTGTCCGGTAATGAGCAAGCGTTTTTTCCGGTCTATAACCTTCGGTATATATTAAAATCGTACATAATTTCAATGCTGCATTATAGGCGATGCCAAAGCGCCAATCTGCTGAAACACCTCTCTGTTGCGCATCTCTTAAATCACGATCAACGATTTCAAGCAACTGATTAATAATGCGTTGAACGGAGGGGTTGTACTCAAACCATCCGTTCCTACGCAGTATTATCCTACACTTAGGGTAATTTCCTGTTTACTTGTTTTATAGGCACGGAGCCAACCATTATTCGCCCAATCGCGCAAGCTCATTTTCATTCCCCTTTATCATAAGTTTGGGAGATTCAAGAATTGTGGTGACAAAATGCTCTTTTTCATTTTTTCGCCGGACGAATTCTTCCCGTGTCATTATGTGCGGATTAATTTCACGCCCGATTCTCTGGACTGGCTCTTTTAATAATTTACTCAAAGACCTTAAACTAATGTCGCCAATGATGAAAAGGTCTATATCACTATTATGCTTTTCCGATCCAGCGGCTATTGAACCGAATATAAAAGCTATTTCAATACCGTCTATCGATAGCGATTGCCTGATGATATCAGAAAGACCTGATGTTTTCAGGACCATAGTTTGGATTGTTGTATAGAGAGGATGCTCTTTATTGGCGCTGTAATAGGTACGATTTCCGTCCCTGCGCATCCGAATTAAGCCGATTTTTTCTAATTTATCAGCTTCCTGTTTTATCGTACCGATTGCAAGCCGGGAAAGTCTCTCGATCTCTCGTAAATAATATTCATTCGAGTCTATCCCAAAAAGAATACGAAAAAATTCTGACCGTGCTTTTGATGATACTATCTCATTAAGAATATTCATAGCAATCTCTTTGTATGCTTATAGCATACAATTGTGCGGTTTAAACATACAATATATATTTCCCCCTTTTGCTTTTCAAGGAGACTATCATTATAAAAATAGCACACGATGCGTTGCTGTGGATGAAAACGAAGAGTTTGCTGATTTCCCTCGTGCATAACAAACCACCCCCAAAGCCAGGAAAAATTAGATTCCTATACATATGCCGCCGTACTACATTACCTGTTCCTGATCGATCCCGAAATACCAATACCCCGCCCGAAGATATATTTTTGTCCGATGATTCCTGGTCCGTTTTCGATTATCAAAAAGGGCGTTCCGCGTAAAAACTGTACCTGAATTATCTACGCATCTCATCGCAGGACGTTGCTTTTTTGCGTAGAACTTTTTTCGTCCTTCGTCCTCGTCCCTCCTCCTCGTCCTCGAAAACAGATTGAATTTTAATCGTCGAGGACGACGGACGAGAACGAGGGACGAGGACGATTGTACAGTATCTTATCCTGCAAAGCCTATAATCACCTATTCAAAAGGTTCTGGCTTTGCCGGATTAGGTTTTTGCAAGCAGAAAACAGAATAACAAATTTCATGACCAAAAAACAGGTAACCGTTCACGCCCCCAAAATCCCCCGAAGGGGGACTTGTAAGGTGCTGATATTTATTATATTATTAAATTACCGGATGATTTTTTTATTTGACAGAAGCTATATATACGCCTGTTGTAAGGGTTTTTAAACAATATTTCACAAATGAGCTAATCAATCTACACTTGTTAAAAGTTTTATAACTACAATAAAATTCAGTCATTACAAGTCCCCCTTCGGGGGATTTTGGGGGCGTAAACGGTTACAAAAACAGAAGGACTTACAACTCATTCGATGAAATATTCAGCGAAAATCCGCCTCTCCATAATGATGGTTCTTCAATTTATCGCCGCAGGAGCTATTCTGCCGATATTTAGCCTCTATTTAACTGAAAACCTTCATTTCAACGGATTCCAGACCGGGCTGATAATCGCCATGTCCTCCATCGCGGTATTTATATCCCCGGTTGTCACCTCCCTGATCGCCGACAGAATCATCAGCGCCGAAAAGCTTTATACCATCTGTCAATTCTTCGGCGCGCTGACCATGGGAGCCCTCTCTCTGAGTACCGATTTTTACCCGGTGCTGTTTTTATACCTCCTCTATGCCTTGATAGTCGGCCCCACATTCGCCCTGATAAACGCAATCATTTTTCACAATTCTTCGGAACAGGAGAGCGGCAATTTCGGCTTTTTGCGGGTATGGGGCACCATCGGCTGGATTATCGCAGCCTGGGCCTTCTACTTCTGGCTCAACCGCTATCCGGACAGGATACCCGATGCGTTAAAATTCTCCTGCATAACAACCGGCGTTTTAGCCCTGTTTTCTTTGACCTTTCCTAAAACCGCCATTCGCGCCAAACCGGAAAAAATCTTTCCCCGGGAATCGCTCCGGGTAATGATTCAACCCGGAATGATGTTCCTGTTGCTGTTCGGTTTCTGCATCTTTCTGATTGAAAAATACTATTACTACGGCGCAGCCCCGTTTTTAAAGAGTATCGGTTTTGAAAATAAAATGATAATGCCCGTTATGAGCATCGGCCAGATTTCCGAAATCGCCGCAATGCTTTTCACCGGCGCCTTAATAAAAAAATTCGGCTCCAGAACGGTTATGCTTTTCGGACTCATCATGGAAATTGTGCGATACTACGCCCTGTATTCCGGCCACCCCGTCTTTTTTGTGTTTACCGGCCTGTTTGCTCATGGATTTGCCTATACCTTCTTTTTTGTACCCTATATCGTCACTCTGGACAGCCTTTGCTCCAAAGAAGCAAGAACCGGCGTACACCAACTGTCAACAATCGTCACCTCCGGCTGCGGCAACCTCGCCGGCGCCCTGCTTGCCGGCATTGTCCTGGATGCAGCTACGAAAAACAGCATTGTTGATTATAAGACGTTCTGGCTGGTGCCTATGATTGTGGTTGGTATTGGTTTTTTTGTGCTTTGGGGGTTGAAGAGGTTTGATACTGGCAGGAAATGTTAGACTCTGTAACTGAATTATCTACGTTTCCTGCGTAGATAATTTAGCGTACAGAGTCTTATCCCAAAGCCGTACAATATCTTACAAAAGTTTCAGGCTTTGCCGGATTAGATACTGGAGGAAAACTGTAAACAGCAGCAGCAATTTCATTCGTTCTCATCAATAGGGTGTTGTGTTATTCAAACGCATCAGATTAATGATTGATTTTGTCACAAAACGGCATGCTTTGTCATGCTTTATAATGCTTTGAAATTTCTTTATATCTCAATGAGTTACAATGTGTTACTACTAAAAATACAAATAATTACCAACTTTAGCAGTAAATTCAATCACAGTTATGCCCTACCCTCTGAAAGAATCCATTTGGGTTTTTTGTCAGAACCGCTATTTTTAATTAAATAGATTTAAAAGCGCCACTGTTTATTGTCACAATTTTTTGCTGATTAATATTTTCTTACTGCGAATGTGACAATACGGATTTCTTTTAGGATCAATACATTACAAATAAAATGCTACGAAAGATATTGTCAAAAAAGTTATAAAATGATAGAAAAAACTATAAAATGCTATAAAATTCAAGAAATTTCATTACTACAGCATATCCATCTGGGTGATTTGCGTGATCCCTTATTGATAATTTTACCTTCCCTGGCCAAAACAGAGAGATAATAATGAATACGCCCTTTTTTCTGATTATCAGTTAATATTTCCGGGAGTCTGGCGAGTAATAGTTCATCAATTTCTCGTCGTGTAACCGGACCATGCTTTTGCACCAGTTCATAGATTTGATCCATATCGTATCGGGAGCCGAGTCCCTGATTTCTGATATGTTGTGCGCTTTCGCCGATTGCCTTTGCTACCCTGGCTGAAATAAAAATTCGACGGTTTTATTATATTGGTTTCTCTGCACATCGGGGAAAGCGGCCTTATCCATTGCAGCACGGACATCGGCGGAGGTATAATCGTGTGGTTTTTCGTGGGTTGTGGATATGGGTATCATAGGGTAATAATATGATTTTTATTTCGGGGCGTGTCAACGTAAAAATCGATTTTTGACCGGAGTTCCCGTCATTGAAATTCTGATTGTTTTAAAACCGCGGATGATTGAACCTGTTGAATGTGGTATTTGTGGTGGTTTTTGCGGTTTGTTGTTGCGGGCAATAGGTACCCGTGATGGGGATCCGGTTGCAGGGGAATATAAATATGTAGGGGTTCAAAATTTTGAACCCCTACATATCCCCCGCAGATTTTTAATCCCGTGTGTTCGCGGCCACAACCTCAATGTATAAAATTCGCGCCATCCGTTTTATCATCGTGTTAAATAAAATGAGACGGTTTTGCTGATTTTATTGGCGGTTATGGTGCAGAGGTAGCGGCCTGCCGCATTTTCGTTTTTGCCAACCAACGACTGCAACGGGATTGCATGTTTCCCGGCGCAGTAGCGGCCTGCTGTCTTGTTGACGACCGCGCCGCGTGCGTTATATACCGTAAACAAAACACTGTTTTCGGAATGGCGGGGCATGGTGAACACAAGCTTTCCTTCGACGATCTGCAGGGAGAATGGGGCTGCAGAAGAGGAAACAGAAGACGCAGGCGTGGGCTGGGCGGAAAAGAGCACGCTCAGGTAGGTTACCTGTGCGCTTGATGAGGATCCCGGCGTTATGACAACGTCGGTCTGGTCGCATTTTGTTTCAACCGGCGAAGCGCCGGTATAATCGATGATGGAAAACGAGCCGACCTTTCCCGCACCGCCTTTTGAATCTATAGCAAGAAAGAATTTTGCCTTGGTACCGGTCATTTTATCTAAAAGAGGCGTAACATCAAGGCCGATCTCGAGGGTGGAGCTTAAAGCATTTCCCTCCAGGGGGAAGGCCCCGCCGCTGTAATTAAAGGCGGAGGAAAAGGAGTGCGTTTCCACGGGCGTGGTTGCAGAGGTGTTGTTGGACATGCCTGTCCGTACCCGTATCAGGTTGCGTGTGTCGTGTGTCACTGTTACTTTATACGTCAGCTTCGGCGTATATTCTTTATAGCAATGGATTCCATACACGGTATTGCTGCTCTTGATACCGCCCACGTCATAAAGATTCGCGAGCACCCAGTACATCATATATGCTTTGCCGCTGTTCCCCCAGCTCGAGCCCCAGGAGTTAATCATGATCACGGCGCCGATCTCCCAGTCCCGCGGGTCAACCGTACCGTCGTTGTTGATGTCCTTCGTATTCGTGTATTGGCCGTCGCCGTTGTAATCCCAGCGCACCGAGTCGTCCCAGCCGCCGATCGTCATGGCATGGCCGCCGGAGCTTGTGCCCCACTTGATGACCGCCTTTTTCCCGGCTTGGGGAGTTCCTGAAGGCAGCGCTGAGACCTGCGAGCCTGATGCATAGGAACTGAACGTCACCAAACCACCCTTTGCCTGCTCCCCTGCGTGATCGTAGAGCCACTGTTTGAGGTCGTTGATCCCTTTTTCGGTCGTCACCTTGATCGATATATCGGTAGCCTGCACCCTGTTTTTCATGCCGTTATAATAGGCGGAATAGCCGTTGAGCCATTTGGAGCCGTCGCCGCCTTCCAGCGTCCCGAAGTAGTCCGAAACCGGGGGACAGCCGGTAACCTTGATGATGCTCCAGCCGCTGCTGTAGCTGGACCCGTTACTGGTGCTGCCGCTGTTGAGGAAATTATAGGTGAATCCGTACGGGTATTGATTCTGCGCGACATTCGAGGCAAGGTTCCGCAGGCAATTAATCTCGTAGGTGAACGTGTACGCGATGCCGCTGGCTTGCGCGCAGCTCCCGCCCTTCTGGTTGAACACCGGGCGGAACTCTTTTGCGGTTGAATTGTCCCATTGCTCCGGCAATTGGCGTTTCGCGATGCTGCCGGGAACGACAAGCGGTAAAAACCGGGACTGCTCCTCCTGCGTCATCTCGATATCGCCGCCGGCAATCCAGGATTCGCCTTCCGGATCCGGATTGAGATTGATCAGCACCGCATCCTTTGCGTAACTGGTGGAAAAAGCACTCAAAAAAACAGCAGAAAAAGTAAGCAGGAAAAAGAATCGTTTCATAACCCCCCCGAAAGAAAAATGTTAAAAACCCCCTTGCGCACAAACCATGTATTGTTTTCAGATCACCTGGAGCAGCCTTTGTGCATTATAATAATAACGAATATTCTTTAGGTTTGCTGATTTTTTTCGATAAAAATTCGATTTTTACAAAAAAACCGGGGAGTGTTGAACGAGGTAATAAATACTGGTCTTGGTTTTCATGGTTTGTTGTTGCGGGCAACAGGTATCTAGAAATTCTGATTGTTTTAAATACCCCGGATGATTGAACCTGTTGCATGTGATATTTGTGGTGGTTTTCATGGTTTGTTGATGCGGGCAACAGGTATCTATGATGGGGATCCGGTTGCAGGGGATTAAAATTGCGATGTGTCCCATGTGGGGGGATCAAAAATATGTAGGGGTTCAAAATTTTGAACCCCTACATATTTTTTAATCCCGTGCGTCCCGCGGACGCAACACGATTTCGGATAATAATAATTACAAATACATGATTCGGCATAACGACGAATTGAAATGCATTTTCCCATAGATTTCCCCCCCCGCATCAATTAATTTTTTATGTCTCTTTTATGAAACAGATATAAACGTTATTTAATTATAATTCTTAATAGAAAGGAAAAACAGCAATGGCAACAACAACCAGGCATGCAAAACTTCTCAGCTGGGTGAAAGAAGCGGCGGATATGTGCAAACCGGATTCGGTGTATTGGTGTGACGGGACAAAAAACGAGTATGACCGTCTGATGCAACAGGCCGTGAAAAGCGGCAGCGCTACGCCCCTTAAAAAGCGGCCTAACAGCTTTCTGTTCCGTTCACAGCCCAGCGACGTTGCGCGGGTTGAGAATCGGACCTACATCAGTGTTCCAAACAAGGAAGAGGCCGGACCGACAAACAACTGGATCGATCCGGTGGAGCTGAAAACAATCATGCGTGGCCTGTATAACGGGTGCATGAAGGGCCGCACCATGTATGTCATACCCTTTTCCATGGGGCCGATCGGCTCCCCGATCTCAAAAATCGGCATCGAAATCACGGACAGCCCCTATGTGGTGTGCAACATGATTATCATGACGCGCGTTGGAACAAAAGTGATAGAGGCTCTTGGTACTGACGGCGACTATATACCCTGCCTGCATTCTGTGGGCGCGCCGCTGGAAAAAGGACAGAAGGATGCGCTCTGGCCCTGCGCGCCGATAGAAAAAAAGTATATCAGCCATTTCCCGGATGAAAATCTGATCTGGTCATACGGCTCGGGCTACGGCGGGAACGCGCTTCTGGGCAAGAAGTGTCTGTCGCTGCGCATAGCCTCTGCAATGGCGCGGCGCGAGGGCTGGATGGCGGAGCACATGCTTATTCTGCGGCTGACTAACCCGGAAGGCAGGAAATATCACATTGCAGCGGCATTCCCCTCCGCGTGCGGCAAAACGAACCTTGCCATGATGACGCCAACGGTCAAAGGGTGGAAGTGTGAGACGGTCGGCGACGACATATCGTGGATGAAAATCGGCGGCACCGGCCGCCTGCATGCGATCAATCCGGAATCAGGCTTTTTCGGCGTCGCTCCGGGGACATCGTACGATTCGAATCCCATGGCCATGGAGACTATTAAAACGAACAGTATTTTCACCAACTGCGTGCTTACCGACGATGGTGACATCTGGTGGGAAGGGTTTGGCGGCAAGCCCCCGGCGCACGGCATCGACTGGACCGGCAAAGAGTGGACGCCGGCAAGCACCACGCCGGGCGCGCATCCCAACGCCCGTTTTACCGCTCCTGCAGCCCAGTGCCCGGTTATCTGCCCGGACTGGGAAGACCCGATGGGCGTGCCCATCGACATTTTTGTGTTTGGCGGCAGGCGTGCGAGCGTGGTTCCGCTGGTGCACGAGGCGTTTAACTGGGATCACGGCGTATTTATGGGCGCAACAGCAGCGTCGGAGACAACGGCGGCAAATATCGGCGCCGTGGGCAACCTGCGCCGCGACCCGTTCGCCATGACGCCCTTCTGCGGGTATAACATGGGCGACTATTTTCAGCACTGGTTGAATATGGGCGATAAGCTTGGCGGCAAGGCGCCAAAAATATTCTATGTGAACTGGTTTCGCAAGAACGCGCAGGGCAAATGGCTGTGGCCGGGGTATGGCGAGAACAGCCGCGTGCTCAAATGGATGTGCGATAGGATTGACAATAAGGTAAAAGCGAAGGAGACGCCTATCGGGTATGTGCCTCTTGAGGAGGGCCTCGATCTGAGCGGCCTTTCGGTTCCGCGCGAGAACCTGCAGGAGCTGCTGCGGGTCGATCCCAACGCATGGAAAGGGGAGCTGGCCGATCTGGAAAAGCACTTTGCCCGGTTCGGCAGCCGCTGTCCGGCCCGGATGAAAGAGCAGCTTGAAGGATTGAAAAAGCGTCTCGGTTAATCTCCCCTGATGGGTGGGAGATATACCGTATAGTATCTGTTCAAAATTGACTGTCTCGTAACCTAACCTTACGCCCCCTAAATCCCCCGAAGGGGGACTTATAAGGAGTTGTTTTTATTATAAAATCCTGTTCTATAAAAGTCCCCCTTCGGGGGATTTAGGGGGCGTAAATGTCGATTATGAACAGATACTATATAGTTTCCCTGCGGACGTTATAACCCTGTTTTCAGCAGTGTTTTACCGTACCTGCGGTATTTTAACCGTGGCGTTGCCTTTTGCACTGCTTATATGCAGCAGATAGGCTCCGGGAGCGCAGAAACGGTTATTCATATCCGCGCCGTTCCAGGAAAAAACCCGGGTTTTGGGACTTTTTGCATAGCCCTGTGCAAGCGTCACAACAGATTTTCCTCTGACGTCAAATACCGCGATTGTGTATTCTCCTGCGGGAATAATCGCGCTGAACTGTATGCCGCCGCCCGGTGCATACCAGGCAGTAAGCAGCTTCTCCCTGTTTTGTGATGCGCCGCCGTGTTGATCGATCGCCGTAGGCAGGGGCCTTGGCTCCGCCTCGACAGCATCAATGACCGGCGAAGCGCTGGACCCGGCGTCGATACGCACGAACCGCGCCGATGGAATGCCTGCGGTTTTCAAATCAAAGGACTTGACGCCCGAGCCGTCGCCGATTTTAGTGCCGCCGTCCACGATCTTGTCCGGGTCGTCGCTCACGCTTACCGAATAGGCGGCCGTGTTGGTTGCATAGACCGTCAGGTCGTTGCCGTCGCGGTCGGAAACCGGCGTTTTAGCTCCGAAGTCAAGGATGATAAACCCGTTGTTGATCGTGGCGCCTTTATTATCATGCAGCTCCAGGCAACTGTAAATATCGGACTGGGAGATCTCATTTCCGATGCCGATGACATCCACCGAAAGCCCGGCAAATTTCAGTGTTGTATCAGGTGTAAGGGAGAAATCGGCTGTGGTGAACCCGGTCGCATTCGCCTGTACGCTCTTTGTTTCCGGTTTGTATCCGTTGGCGAAAATCTTTACGTCAAAGGTTCCCGATGGTGCGGGAATATACTTATAGAACGCCCCGGACCGTGGATCGGAACAGGTGGCTGCGCCTTTGCCGGCAACTTGTACCCGGCCATACACCGGGGCTCCGGTTTTCGCGTCTTTGATAGTGCCGCTCACGCCCTTCTGCATCTCCGCTACGACCTTGAAAAATTTATCCATATGAAACGCGGTTATGGTCTCTATCTGGCTCTCCGGAGGATAATGGTCGCACTCTTCCGGCAACAGGTGGATGTTACCGCATTTGCCGTAGGACTGGTCGCAACTGATGCCGCCGCCCCTGGATTCGAGTATATACACCGTTTCCCAGCGCTCCGCCGAAGACATGGCCGGGTAGACCTGCTTGATTTTGGTATACGCATCCGCATCCAATACCCCGCCGGTAACCGACGCGAAGAAGGGCGTCAGAGTCGCCTTCATGCCCGCATGATAATCGATTGACAGGTAGCATGGCGCCTCCACCATGATTCGGAGATAGGTTTTCATTTCGGGCCACTGGCACGGCAGCGACCCGTCGCTGTCCTTGCCTGCCAGTTTCCAGCCGAACGCCCTGTTCGGGTCTTTGCCGTTATTAAGCGTACGCCTGCCCTGGCTGCTGTAGGTGAAACCGTCGACATTCAGTATGGGGAGAATAACCAGTTCGGAGCGGTCGACCAGAGCTTTTATCGTCTGATCGGACGAGTATTTCTGCAGAAGCTCCAGCGCTATTCTCATACAGGTCTCGTTGCCGATCTTTTCGTTGCCGTGGGTAGAGCCGCACATATGAATACGCTGGCGCACGGCTGTCCCGGATGTTCCGGAAATGGTAAACCGCAGAATTGGCTTTTTGCCGATGCTGAAGCCCGCGGTATCGAATTTTGTCAATTGCGGGTAGCTCTTTTTCCACTCGGAGAAGAGTTTCACCACGTCGTCGAAGGTATACAACACCTTGAGCGGAAGCAGCGGCTCGATGACCGTTACCGTAAATCCCGCGTCTTGTATCTTCGCAAGAGCGTTTGAAGAAACAAACCCCTCGGCAACGCCGTTTTTAACGATACCGGTCTCGATAATGAGCCCAAGATCCGCCAGCCGTTGCGCTTCGCCGATGTTTGCGACCTTCACCCGAATGAGCGTTTCGGCAGCGTTCTGATCCGGGACTGCATTGGTTTGTGAGAAAATAAGTGCGGAAAAAACACAAATACACACATAGAACTTATAAAGTTTCATACATCCCCTCCCTTGTAACCCTTTGTTCAGGGTGTGGCCGTAATTACAGGCAGGCATTTCTTGATGAAATCAAGGCTTTTTCGTGCTCGTGCTCGTAATCGATTTTTTTTTACCTGTCGGGTTAAAAAAACGATTCCGATTACCATTGAGTAGACTCCCGCGTTTGACGCGGGAATGAGCAGCACCAAGGAAATTTTTGCCTGAAATTAAGGTTGCACCCTGTATGTATATCTTTAATATACCACGAATAGTCGATTTTTTCCTAAAAATACCGGTAAGCCGCTATGCCACAGGTTTCCTGCTCTTTATCTATATAAGGTAGCTCTTTTTTCGCATGAAAACGGTTTTTTTTATTGTTTCTGTTCACCAGAGTGAACAGGTCGCTTGGGCGGCAGGTCATGAATATGCACTGTGAAAGCATGCTGGTTTGTTTGCCGCACAGTTTGTTTACATTTTTATTGACATTACCAACGAGTTATGATACCCTTTATAAATCGCATTGCATTGTCCGGCGATTCAATCCGTACATAGAGGCGTATAATCAATCATATCTCAATCCGGTTGGTACTATGGAAGAAAAAAGAACCATCGAGCGTATCCGCTGTTACTACTATCTGAAGGTCTATGCAAAGGACACGAAAAAGGATATCGGCTCCGTTATCGATATTTCAACCAAGGGAATGCGGCTGGTGAGCGAAAAGCCGTTTGAGGTGAATGCCGCGTATCAATTTACCGTCAAACTGCCCGAGGGATATATTCTCGGAGACAAGTTCGACATCGACGCCGCGGCCCGGTGGTGCAATAAAACAGAGACGTTTTATGAAACGGGATTTGAATTTGCCAATGCAGAGCGCAAGGGCGTGATCTATGTCAAGTCTCTGATTTCGGACTTCAAGAACAACCAGCTCCTGTAGCCCCCTCGTTTCCGGCTATTTGCCGGCAACCTTTTTTACCTGGTCCACAAATGCTTTCTGGTTGTCGTATAACAGGAAATTGTCCAGTTTCTGTATATTGGTCGATTTCAGCATTTTTGTCACAAACTCGTTGCCCACCACCCGGACAAACCGGGCCGTACCCTTGAATTTGTTGATAAGCCTGACCAGCATGCCGATCTCTGAAGAGGAGACTCCCGAAGAGCCGGTAAAATCAATAACAACGTCCCGGTCGCCCACCGTGGTGCTTAACATGTTTTCCAGTTCGCGTTTATAATCATTGAAATCCTTGTAGTTATCACGCTGGTAATTAACGTAGATAAACTGTTCGGTTGTCCTTTTTTTTAACGCCATAGAGTCTGCCTTGTTTTTAGAGGTTGGTGTGGTTAGAGTCTGTACGCTGAATTATCTGCGTTTTTTGCGTAGATAATTTGACGTACAGTTTCTTATCCCAAAGCCGCTATGTAGGAAGTCAATAGTTTTAACAAAAAAAGTTAAAAAATGCTTCCCTTCTTATTTTATTATCTTTTATAAGCCACAGATTCGATCACAACAATTGACCTTCAATTATTGCT
>Ga0209287_10001310_pt1 | contig 12605 bp, 10 predicted proteins | sample PPLLak3cmMay2015_2_FD_187255 | JGI IMG/M metagenome (GOLD analysis project Ga0209287, IMG submission 187255) | Freshwater sediment microbial communities from Prairie Pothole Lake near Jamestown, North Dakota, USA - PPLs Lake P8 Core (1) Depth... | ecosystem: Environmental > Aquatic > Freshwater... | reverse complement strand
TTACACGCCAGTAGTATCGGGTATTGTTTGTCAGGCCTGACGCCGCAAAGCTCGTTGAAGTAATATCTGCTTGATTAACAATGGTTGATGAAAAATCAGAAGTGATTGAAACCTGAACGGTATATGTTGATGCATCTGCAGCGGCATTCCACGACAAGACCGGTGAAATGGTCATGTTCGCAGCAGCATCTGCCGGGGACGTCTGGACTGGCGCCAGTGGTGTATTTACAACGGTTGTGAAGCTCCAGGTTGTCGACCATGCGCTGGTACCGCCTGCATTCGCTGCATTCACCCGCCAGTAACAGGTTGTATTGTTTGACAGACCGCTTACATTATATGATGCTGCCGCAATGCCGCTCTGATTGACAATCAGCGCCGTGAAATCCGGCGTCGTTGAAACCTGTACGGTATATGATGTCGCCCCGCTTGATGGGATCCAGTTCAATGCCGGATTCACCACAATATCGACGGCTTTATTGCCCGGCGAAGACAAAACAGCCGGTAATGGTATCGGTATGGCCGAAAGCGATCTTCGCCATACACCCCCGCCATTGGTCCCGGCGAAAAGCGTGGCGCCACCCACCGTAAAAGATAGAACAAGGGTGTCAGCCAGTCCGTTGTTGTCCGGGACCCAGTTGGCGTCGGCGCCGTTGTTGATTGAACGAAAGACGCCGCCTCGTGTTGCGGCAAAGAGAGTATCTTCGCGGAGTGCAAGGGCAGTGACGAACGCCGTGTCAGGAAGACCGGTATTAAAGGAGTACCACACCCTGGCGCTGTCCCTGGCGCGAAATATTCCACCCCCGCCCGTACCGGTAAAGAGAAAGGTATCGGCCGTGGCAAAACAATACGGAATTATATTTTCCCTCGGATCGAACAGTCCATTGGTGACCAGATACCAGTTCAGACCGTTGTCGGCCGTACGGAACGCACTGCCGCCCCAGGTCCCGACAAAGACAAACGTATCGGTGATGCCTATGGAAAACACATTGACATGAACCAGGCCCTTGCTGACTTCAAGCCAGTGTGCGCCGCTGTCGGAGGAACGGCATACGCCGCCCCCGCTTGTCCCTGTAAAGAGGAAGGAATCGTTTCCGCCAAGCGCCTGGATATTCAAGGTCGATATGCCGGTATTCATCGCCTGCCAGCTTGCTCCACTGTCTGCGGAACGAAACACGCCGCCACCGAAAGTACCGGCAAATAAATATGGCCCTCTTGTAGCGAGGGACGTGATGTTCAGGTTTGTCAAACCGGTATTGACCGCAAGCCAACTCGTGCCGCTGTCTGCGGAACGAAACACGCCGCTATCGGCGACTCCCGCAAAAAGATATGTTCCATGCATCGACAGGGCGTTAACATGCATGCCAACAAGACCATTGGTATGCTCCCACTGAGCGGTTAAACCGGAAGATATAGCAAAGATAAGCAAAAACACAAAAAAGAAAGAATGTTTTCCCCTCATGCAACCCTCCAAAGTGTGCTGGTAAATAACGCGATATACCGCATCCGGAGAAAACCAGATTCAGCGCCGAACGGTTATTTACTTAACTTCGCAAACCGGTTATACGGCTTTCCTTCCACTAATGATTCTCAACACGATAACCACTAATGCGATGACCAGTAGAATGTGAATGAAACCACCCAGAGTGTAGGATGTAATCAACCCCAGAAGCCACAATAGTATCAAAACAACGCCAATAATGTAAAGCATAACTATTATCCTTTCATATTTTTACTTGCTGAATAATGCTGTATTTTTGCTGCAATTTGACGATCCGTCGTTTTATCGACGGATTCCATTGCTACACTATGTAATGATATTTTATCTATTTCATAGTTCAGAAATGCCGGGATACCTATTTTTGTATTCTCTCAATCAGATTACGCGTTTCTTCCTTTGTTTTTCCAAGTCTCTTTTGCAATTTTCCCAACAATTCTTCTTCCTTTCCTTCTACGAAAAGCAGATCATCTTCCGTCAAACCGGCATATTTTTGTTTGAGTTTACCTGCCACTTCATTCCAGTTTCCTTTAATAGAAAGTGTATTCATAAAAACGACTCCTTTATTAATTGTTTATCCGTTCCATATGAGGCGGATCAGAAAGCCCCTTATTTATTTCCAGTACTGATTTTAGATGTTAAAAACCAAGGCTTAAACCTGCGCCGATATTAAAACCGCTGAAATCAAACGCAAGGTCATCATTATCGGAATCCTTCAAAACATCACCTTTTTCTCCAACATGGATGCTTACGCCGGGTATGCCGTCGAAATCAACATCCTCTGACTGCACCATCCGCGCTATCTTCGCCAACCGATATCCCCCATTGACGTTCAATGATACGGCAGAAGACAATTTCAAGTTAATTTTGGCAAGCAATTCCCCGACAAAACCGCCTCCGTTAAAGGGCTGAATGAAAGTTTCCGTCTGGCCTAATGCGTTGATTTTATTCTTAAATGATGCGAACGCAAAGCCATATCCGCCGTAAACGCCCGCCATTAACGAAATTGGTACGGTAGGCAGTTCTATATTCGCACTCAGCCCGCCTTCAAGCGGTATGAGTGATGCGTGAATTGTTGTCGTTTGATTATAGACCACATAGTTATATTCAGCTTCTGCAGGCAGGCAGTAAAGATATCCGGCCCTCGCTCCCACGAACAGGAAGCGAGTCAAAAACAGGTCCAGGTCCAGCATACCGCTAATGCCGGGACCGAAATTTGTTACATCGCCGCCTCTGTCCAACTGTTTATTGACCTGTTTCATAGCAACCCGCGTGTAATTCACATCAACACCAATTCTCATTTTTTTAGACGATGCGACACCGGACTCGGCCGCTAAATTTGTTAAAACGAACGCGCAAGCTAAAAAACCTAATGTGAAAACTTTTATCATAGAATGTCTCCTTGAATGATTACACGACTCTGTAAAAAAAGCAATTTTAAGGGTAGTCTCTTTCTTAATTCGATTGAATCCGCTTTATACAAATTTCCGCAGTTGCAGATGAATGCGCTGATCAAGCACCGATCAGTTGCAAAACATCACCCATCCAACTGCGGAATATTGTTTCATTTCTTTATCCTCCGATGAGCGTTCCTTTTAGACAATCAAACGAATAATTATTTCTTACCGCACTTCACTGTACTCCAGCAGCGCATCTTTGTTTATAACGCGCAACTCAACTCTACGATTTGCCAGCCTGCCATCTTTCGTGTTGTTGTCCGCCGTGGGCATGCTCATTCCGTATCCATGTGAATTCAAATTTGAGCTTAAAGCAGGCTCGGTCTGAACCAGATAATTACGTACCGATTCTGCCCGGCCTTGGCTGAGACCGATATTGTACTCGACGCCGCCGATATTGTCGGTGTGTCCTGCCACCTCAATCTGCAATTTAGGATATTTAAGCAGCATTTTACCGATAATATTAAGATACGGTTTTGAATTGATGCTTATGACGGTCTTTCCGGAATTAAAATACACGGCGTCAAGAAGCAGCTCTCCGGTTGACAGCAACTGTTTTTCCGCTTCGCTGCGCTTCTCTTTCTCCTCGGCAAGATCGCTTCCGGCCTGCATAAGAGCCAGTGAGTCGGCTGTTGCCTTTTGGGCCAATACCTCGGCCGCCCGTGCTTTGTCCTCGGCTTGTTGTTGCATAGCAGCCATTTGCATGCGACTGTCTTTCTTCTCGTTGGCAAGCGCAACCGAGTCGTCCGTCGCTTGCATAGTGAGGGACCGGACTTGATTAGCCGACCTTGCAGCTTTATTCTCCAGCGCCAATTTCTCCCGCTCCGCCTTTTGCTTCTGCGCAAATTCCCTGTTTCTTCTGTTTGCCAGCATGTCCATTGAGAAGGCCATTGACACAAAAACACGATACGGCTCGAGCGCCCGCGGTTCATTATCAGGTCTATCCGCGGAAAGCGAGATGTCGACTCCCCCCATGGCGTTGACCCCATACGGCGTACGTAAGTGGATCGAAGGTGTTACCCACAAAGGATCTGTTCCAATAGACATGTCGTTGAATCTGGTGCGAGAGTTTATTTCCGTACCAAGAACGACAAAGCCGAGGTTTGCTTGAGCACCAGCGCCTAAAAGGAATAATGCGGGTTCGTTATTTTTAATGTTAATAACTCCCCCTTCGTTTACATGTAACTTGAAGCCCATATCTTCGCTACCGGCTTGAATCGTTTGCATGAGTTTGCCTAAAAAATCAAAGCCGGTACGGGTCTCGAAATAATTGTAACCGTCGGCCCGGTACGTGTTGATCTGTCTCTGGGACGTGCCCCCGATAATGGCAGTCTGGCCGCCTATACGTAAAAAGGAAGACCGGGGAAACGGCAACGAGCCCTGGGCGCCTGCACGAATCGTGCCGAGGCCTGATTTCCTTTCGTTGCTGGTGGAGTTACTTATCCCGAATCCCGCCGCGGACACAAAAAGGTCGATATAATTATTGACACCGTATGAAAAGGCGCCCGCGAGCGTAAAAATATTGGCGCCGGCATTCGGTGTGGTAAGATATCCGATCTCCTGCCGATACCACGGCACTACAAAGTTAAATGTAATACGACCGGCGCCCATGGGTTCGGCCGAGCCTATGATGCTTAACCCTCGTAAAGCCTCGTTGTTAACCGCCGGCGAAAATATCGGCGTACCGGGAGCTTTTTCCGCTCTTACCGTATGCATCGACGGAAACAAGCAGAACGCGAGAAATAGCGTTCCCGCAAAAAATCTTGATCTGGTCAAATTTGAACGTAACATAAAAATCTCCTTCTTTGAAAACATGTACCTTCAAGCCGCTCTTCCGGCCGTTCATCGCTTTCGAACCTTGTGAGCGAGGGGGCCGGGCGGCCCCGATAACAACATTCGTATGGCGATTTTATATCGTCATCTCATTTTTCAAGCCATTCACACCCTTTATATTGTTGACAAGCTTGCCCACCAAATCCCTTTCGGCGCTATTCTTTGCAACACCGCTTACGGTGACTATGCCGTCTTTTGTCTCAACCTTTGTTTTAATAGCGCTGGTCGAGCGATGAAACAGCAAAGCAAGTTTGACCTGTGCGGTGATGGATGCATCGTCAACATAATCAGTCGCCTTTTCAACGGTTGTTTTTTCTGTTTTTTCCAGAGTCATCTCATTTTTAACGCTTTTGACGCCATCAACATCATTAGCATATTCAGTTGTCAGTTCTTTCTGCGCTTCGCTTGACGCCTCTCCGTGCAGCGTAACAATCCCGTTTTTAACATCAACTTCGGTTTTAAAGCCGCTCACATTCCGATGGAACATAAGCATGGTTTTCACTTTTATACCAATCCACGCGTCCGAGTTTTCTGCGGGTTGTACGCCTTTAACTTCCAGTTTATTGTTTACACGCTTTACGCCGGGAAGTCCTGCAACCGTCTCTTCGGCCAATGAACGGTGAGACCACCCGGATACCGTTCCTGTCAAAGTAACAACCCCGTCATCCATTGCCTGTATTTTAATGTCGTCATCCTTTAAATAGGTCATAAATACATAGGACTTTTTCGCGGATGATTCGATGCGATCACTCGTTTGGGTTGCCAGCAGAGCCCCACTGACGCCAAGAGTAACAACCGCTGCCATAATCAGAGCCTTAGAATTAAGTTTAACCATAACTCGTCTCCTTTGTAATGAATTTTGTAAAGAATAAGTTTAATTCCGGAAATATCCGGGAATCACCGTTAGAAAGCATTATCAAGCAATAACCATGCCCGGTTTTTTGTTTGTTAATTTTCGAAGAGATCGTGGCGCACTCTTGACCTGGACTGCGCCATAGGGAGCGCGAATGACTATTGATATGTTGTAGCGTTGCCCTTGCGCGTATATCCCCCTCCTTTTCCTGAACGGGCCGGTAATGATGTACAGCATTCATTCTCGTTTATAGGAAATCCGTTCCCGAAAACGATAAAGAGCGCTGCCAAACAGTGCCGCATTAACTGATCGCCGAAACGAATAAGGCGCGAAACTGCGCGGAATCAACACCGATTCGCCAGATATCCTCGTCGAGGAAACCACGTCTACATATGGTTATACTGCTGAATTATCAAATATAAAGTGTAACTATTCGTTCAACCATTGCATCAAAAGCACGAAAACATGTTGTTGGGGTTCACCATTTTTTCGTAGAGTTCCGCTTTTTTTCCAGCACATACCACAGCCCAAACTTACCGGTTTTTAACTTGTTTCACATTTTTATTTTCTACCGTCACTCCCTCGAGTATTTTCCCTTAAGATACCTGCATAGCAGGATGTTTACATCCATTACGAATTATACCCGCAGGGTAAATCAAATTTACCAGCAACTGATGAGGAGGGGAATATATTTTCTGAATTATTCGGTAAGGGTTCCGATACTATTTGCCAAATAAGGAAACATCATTATGAACATACTGCTTTTACATTCATATCCGCGTAAAAACGGATTTACCGCGCATCTTACCCAAAAATTTGTCAGCGGCATTAGGGATGCCGGTGCTAACCTTTTCGAACGCGATTTGACCACCATGAACCTGCGGCCCTGTATCGGCTGCTACCGGTGCTGGGTTGTTAATAAAGGCACGTGTTTCATGGACGACGACATGAACAGCCTGCTTGCCGATGTGCTGGCCGCCGACTGCATTGTGTGCGCAACACCGCTGAATGCGTTTTCTGTTTCAGCAAGCGCTAAAATCTTTTTCGACCGCACACTACCGCTCACCCAGCCGCGCTTTGAAACAGCGGCAAACGGTCTGGTACGCAACAGCGTGCGTTTCGCCGACAAATGGCCAAAGAAGCTTGCTGTCATTGTGGTGGGTGCATTTAAGGGCCATGAAAATTTTGACGCTGTCCGGTCTATGCTTTCGTTGTATACCAATGCTGTTTCCATGGAATTATGTGGCGAGCTGTATCGTCCAGAATCGTTTTTAATGCCATTTACACTTGCCAAACCCATGACCATCAAGACCATAGAAGCAGCATTCGTACGCGCAGGATACGAACTTGCTGCACATGGCGCCATTTCGGATGAGACCAAACAGAAAGCAGAAACACCGCTTTCGCCCGATCTTTCGTTCTTCCGGAAATACTCAAACATTTTCTGGGAGCATGCCCTTGCCCTAGGAGACGATTACCGAGACACGTCAAAACTTGTCGCCAGTGTCACGTCGGATGTGCGGATTCTCATGCAGGAAATGGCGCGCAGCATTGACACCGTTGCCACTGCGCGGCTTATAGCCACATTCCATTTTGAGTTTACGGACAAAAATATCTGTATTTCTCTTTTGGTGAACAAAGGCATCTGTGAATACTATGAGGATAAAAAAGGGAATGCCGACCTTTCGGTTACCACAACAACAGACATTTGGGCCCGCGCCTTCATGCGCCAGATTTCCATGCGCGACGCATTGGTCTCGCGCCAGGTTGTACTTGCAGGTAACAAGGCATTATTCTCGCGGCTCGACCGCTTTTTTCCACCGCCAGTCATGTAAAACAATATTTGCCCACTCAAATAAGAAGCTAATATCTCAAGCGCTAATAAGAAACAATGGGTTAAATAAGCGTTTCCGGGAGGGTCGGTACCTTTCGGGTAAGATGTTTTTTTTAATAATTCCCGACACACCCAATTGAATATTCCCTGCTATTACCCGACATATTCTCACTAATGACAATTATTTCCCGATAGTGACAATTCGTTAAGAGCAAAACCGATCATACACTTGTTCGCCTCCAATAAATTGATTTAAACTAATCAGTGCAGATGAGTATGAAACAGATACTTACGGCTATTCCAGGGTTTATTGAATTAATCTGGCACGACATTTGAATCATATAATATTGTAGGCCGTTATATTGAAAGATTCATCACTCTAACAAAGTGGTTTTTATGAAAAATACTTTTCTCTTAATTGTCGTCTTAAGTTCACTAATTGCTGTTTCGCAGGTGCATGCGAATGATATTGCGGTGGTTAAATCCATCCTTGTTAAAAACAGTATAAACACGATTGTCGAAGAAATTGCTATAATTGAGCAAGGAAGGATTGTAGAACTGAATCTGAACAACAAAAATGCTGCAAAAGAAGGAATGACGATTTTACCGCCGGAAATAGGAGAACTCACCGAGTTGAGGGTTTTAACCATTAACGACAATGATCTAAAGCAGCTTCCGAAAGAAATCTACGATTGTACGAAGCTCACCAGATTAGAGGTGCAAAGCAATGATCTTTCCAGCTTGCCTTCAGGGATTGAAAAGCTTATTCATTTACGGGAGCTGTCTCTGCGAAACAACGAGCTGATAGAATTGCCCGGCGGAATCGGTAAACTTAAATCGATTGTCATTTTACAGCTCTGGGGTAACGGGTTGGTACTTCTCCCTCAGGATATCGGGCAACTTTCTTCTCTGAAAGAGCTCTATTTAAAAGGAAATAAACTGACGCGCCTGCCCCTGAGCATTACAAACCTGAAACTTACCTATTTAGACGTTGCCGATAATCACATCCGCTCTGAACAGGGCAAGGTGGATATATGGATTAAAAAATACGATAAAGAGTACCGTTCAACGCAGATTCCCTTGTAGGTAAGGTAGTAATATCTTTTAACACCGTATCGGGATTACCTCTTGTAAAACTACTATCCGTGCCGGTGAAGCCTGCCGCCCGATAGAGTTTATCCCTAAATCAGGATGCGACAGTCATTTGAGTATCGAGAAAGAGTATATGTCCGCGTTGGGATTCGATAAGGTAATCAAAAAGCATATTTATTGAAAAAAGATTAACGGTCTCTGTCAGCGTTTCAAATAGCGTGAGCGCTTTTGTCTCTTTTTTATATGCAAAATCGAGAGCATCCTGCAATGTTTTGATTTTGGACGCATCGACACCCGCGAGAACGTCTCTGTAATAGGCAACTCCGCGATTCCTTTCAGGAGTGTGAAGGACCGGTACTGTTGCCCCGTTCATTATTAACCGGTCAATAACCTCTCGTTTAAGGATTGCCAGTTGCGTAAACAATAACCTCTGTGCCGTTAAATCACAACAAGGTACTGCGCTTTCATATATAGCAACCGTTTTTTGGGCATGATACATGGCAAAATCCAGATACGCCCTATAGAGGTCCTTTTCAGTATTAATGACTGTTGCACGGTATATACCTTCGAATCTCTTATCCATCCTGATTGCCGTCTTTTTTTTCGAAATCATCAAGCCTCTCCTTTTCCGATATTTTGACTATTCAGCTATCAGATGTTGCGAGCATGAACACCGGATATCACCTTTCAAAAGGCTTCCTTTATGAACAGGAAGCCTTTCCCTTCGCCACTCAACCCATCCGACGTTCAGCTCTTTCACGAAAAATCCGTTCTCCGCCAACTGCAGAGCCGCTTTCACGCTGGCCTGTCAAGAATGCCGCCAGCAATAGATAACCAACTCCCTGTTTTTCGGCAACTGCGACATGAGCATTTTTACTTCCGAAAGCGGTACGGAAAGCGCTCCTTTGATATGTCCCTGCTCAAATGAATCTCTGTCCCGTGCATCAATGAGGAGGAAATCCTCCGCTCCAAGGTTCCCGACAAGTTTTTGTTCAACGTCAAATTTCCCTTTTTCCGCAGCAAGTTTTGCGGCAAAGTAGTTGCGGTTGGCCTCTATTTTTTCGGTAGTTATTTTCATGCCATCCCCTTATATTCTATCCGGTAAATACCAGTATTTATTAAATAAATTTAGCAACTAATGTGCCATACAAATACAAATTATTCAGCATATCGACAAACCTGATTATTGTATTCAAGCTCCGGATTTCTTATTTTTAAGAAAATTATTTTACAATTTTGAGAAAAATTATACGCTAGAAACATGAACACGTGGAGTTTTTTATGCTTATCTGGTTAAAAAACAAAAGGTTATGATATGACACGTTTTTTTTTGAATTATGGTTCGCCTTTTGCTATATTATAAGCATCATAACGCATATTCTGCTGAATAAAGCTTAACATCAGGTTAAAAAACCACTTATCACAAACTTTAATAAATATTTCGAATTTTAATTTTAATCGTTTAAACATTTACTGACGGATAGTCGTAGTAGATGATCTGATTAAAATGCCGGTTTTGATAGTAGAATGTCTGTAACTAACTGATTAAGAGCTATATTTATTTGCATGTGCTTAATAAATGCATTCATTTGCAATACAGCAGGAGCGATAATTGGAAATTCCATCTAACTATTATTTACACAGGGTATTGCAATGATAATAAAAGATAATAAAATTCTTCTTGTCGATGATGAAGAGGCGATTCTATTTGGTTTTGTGCAAGTACTATCCGGACCTGCAGTACAGGTTGATACAGCATTAACAGCCGCGGAAGCGAAAGCGTTTCTTATTAAAAATTCCTATGTTGCGGCAGTCGTTGATTTACGCCTTTCAAACTCGACGGTTTTGGATGGACTTGAATTAATACCGCTCATTAAAAGTACTCAGAAGAATTGTCATACCATCGTCCTTACCGCCTATGGCGAAGAGGAGGTACGGCGTAAATCGCTTGAAAACGGCGCCGATCTTTTTCTGGAAAAACCGGTGGATCCGGAAATAATTAAAAAAATTATTGCATCACTGGGGATCTATTGATCCGATCGTTTAAACTTGTAATTCCAAAAAATACTTCGTTACTGTTCAAAATTGACAGTCAATTTTGAACAGTAACTACTTAACCATTTGCTCCGGAAAGCGGCAGATTTATTACAAAAGTGGCGCCGGGGCAATCCTCGTTGTTTTGCGCATAAATTGTTCCGCCGTGGCTTTGAATAATATGCCGGACAATGCTGAGACCAAGGCCTGTGCCGCCTTTCCTGGTTGTATAAAAAGGCTCAAAAATTTGTTCCATGATTTCTTCCCGAATTCCCAATCCCCTATCTTTGACCGAGATACGGACGGTATCGAAATCCGATGATTCAACGGATAGGTCAATCTGTTTGTCCAACGTTGAGTGCTGATGAGCATTATCTAAAAGATTTATCATCACCTGCTCAATTCTGCCGATGTCTGCGCGGATCATCAACCCGTTATTCCCATTTTCAGATTTGGCGAATTGCACCTTTCTATCGTGTTTAATCGAATGGAGCCAGTCGGTAAGCGCTTTCTGCACCAGCAAGACAACGGGAACGGCTTCCTTCTTTTCTTCTCGGATCGGCCTGCCGAAAGCGAGTAAATCCTCCATAAGCGTAGTAAGCCTGACAACCTGATTCTGCATGTAGTAAAGATAGGGTTTAAAACGGTCGTCGTCGGACAGCTCTTTAGACAAAGCGCCCATGATGGCCATAATGCCATTCAGCGGGTTTCTGACCTCATGAGCAACACCGGAGGTAAGCTTTCCAAGCACCTTCAGTTCATTTGATCGTGAGAGCTGCAATTCGAGCTCCCGCTGCGTCTGTTCGTGAGAGAGATACCGGGCGAATATTTCAATCAAACGAATATCATATTCGTCAAATGTACGCTCCACGGAATCGAGCACGCAGATTATACCGGAAATATCCCCGAGACTGTTGTGGATCTTAACGCCCGCATACGAACATGTTTTCTCATGCGGGAAACAGTTATTACACCGTGAATAATCATACATGGTACGATTTTCCCTGGGACTATGCGGCCCGGTCAATTCCGCCATACGGGCTATACATGAACTGATATCGCAGCAAGTACTATCCGCTAATTTCCCATTACAAAATATGGAACTCATGCGTGCTCTGTTCTCTGAAACACGGTGTAATGATGCAAACGGGATTTGAAGGATTTTCGCAATGCTGATAACCACCTGGTCGTTCATAGTCTCGGGCGACGTATCGAAAGCGGTGGCCATTGCATAAACCGCCTCAAGCGCTTGTTGACGATGGGTCAATTCCTCTTGCACGCGCATCCGTTCCTTCGTTTCAATATCAAGCGATTCCCGCGTGTCGGTGATCACATTCGTCTGCTGAAAAACCAGTTTCTCGAGTTGACTTCTTTTTTCTACCAGTTCGTTTTCCATTAGTTTTCGTTCGGTGATATCCTGTGTTGTCCCGAAACCGCCCCTCAACGAGCCGTTTTCATCGAGCTCCATCTCGGCGGTCTCTCTTACCCATTTGACAATACCATCGGCGACGATGCGGTGTTCAATGTCGTAGGGTTCGCCGCTGAGTGCGGTCTTCCACGCGTCATCGACATAGACACGGTCGTCCGGATGGATCATTGAAAGAAATGTCTCGTAGGTAAGCGGTGTTCCACGGGGAATGCCGAATATCCGATAGGTTTCGTCGGACCATGTCAGCGCGTTACGCTGCACGTCCATCCGCCAACTCCCGATACGGGCGACAGCCTGGGCACGGTTCAGATCTTCACGGCTTATCCGGAGTGCGATGGCGGCTTGCTCGGCCTCTTTTCGCGCCGTCAGAGCATCTTCCATAAGGTTGAGCGCCGCCCGTCGTGAGTCCCGAAGAGTCGTGTTGGCATCCCGGATCTCGATCAGCTGTATCTCCAACTGCTTATTGAGATCGTTTAGGGCCTGTTCGTTTCGCATACGCACGATTGCAGTTGCCACTTGATCGGCAACACCCTTCATCAGAGAAATATCCTTATCAGTGAACGTCTCGCGAGTGCGCG
>Ga0209287_10001307_pt1 | contig 12611 bp, 12 predicted proteins | sample PPLLak3cmMay2015_2_FD_187255 | JGI IMG/M metagenome (GOLD analysis project Ga0209287, IMG submission 187255) | Freshwater sediment microbial communities from Prairie Pothole Lake near Jamestown, North Dakota, USA - PPLs Lake P8 Core (1) Depth... | ecosystem: Environmental > Aquatic > Freshwater... | reverse complement strand
AATTCCCCGCTGGCAAGAGCCATCAGTGTTGTGGTCGCTTTCTCGAGTCCTCCGTAGTAATCATTGTTACGGAATGCCGGAATCATCTCATAATCAGTTATCTCCCCGCAAAGGATATCAGGAATAACTCCTTCAAGACCATATCCCGTTGCGATGAATGCTTCTCCTGATGAGATTCTGGTCTTGGGTTTGACGAGTATCAGAATACCATTGTTAAGCCCCTTTTGTCCTATCCCCCATTTTTCAGCAAGCCTGAATGCATAATCTGATTTGTCGTAGCCTCCCAGGTCATCAACTATTACGATTGATATCTGTGTAGATGTGGAATCGTTAAAGGCAACAAGCTTGTTCTCAAGTGCATCTGCCTCACTGCTGCTGAGGATACCGGAAAAGTCGTTCACCAGGCGCGGAGGATAAGGCTTGTCAGGGATATCCCGGGCAATCAGTGCTACCGGTAAAAATAAATGAAGTAGCAGTGTCAGCATCATTCCGGTAATATTTCTTCTTCTCATCCTATTCCTGAATAAGTTGTATCATCAAAAGAAATATCGTCTGGCAGCTCGTTGACATCCCCTTTTTTGAACGGGAAATGCTCCCTCAGCTGTGTTCCTGCCATAAGAATTCCACGAATAAGACCTTCAGAAAAATCTCCCTTCCTGAAATGCTCCTCCATTACATGCTTTATACTGTCCCAGAAGTTTTCCCCAACTTTCTCATTAATGCCTTTGTCACCTATGATGGCAAATTTCCTGATATCAACAGCCAGGTAAAAGAGCACACCATTCCTTTCGGCAGTTTCATGCATCTTCATTTTCTTAAAGATCCAGGCTGCCCTGTCAAGGACATCCCCTTGAATGCTGGTTTCAAGATGCACGCGGATCTCTCCTGAAGTATTATCTTCAGCTTTCCGGATAGCCGCAAGTATTTCAGCCTGCTGCTCTCCTGAAAAAAAAGATGAGGCTTTCATCAAGTGTGGTATGATATCAGAATTTTACTTCTGGAGCTTTATCCGCGCCCTCCATTGATTCAAAATAGGGACGAGCTGTAAATCCGAACATCCCTGCAAGAATATTCTGCGGAAATCTTTTTATGAAGACATTGAATGACTGAGCCACCTCATTGAACTTCCTTCTTTCGACAGAGATCCTGTTCTCCGTACCTTCAAGTTCAACCTGAAGATCCCTGAAGTTCTGTGTAGCCTTGAGTTCGGGATACTTTTCCACGACGACCATCAGCCTTGAGAGAGCCGAGCTCAGTTCTCCCTGTGCCTGAACGAACTGCTGCATGTTTTCAGCTGTCATCTTTGTCGGATCAATCGTTACTTGTGTAGCCTTCGCCCTCGCTTCGATCACCTGAGTAAGGGTCTCCTGTTCGAAAGCTGCTGCTCCCTTTACGGTATTGACGAAGTTCGGGATCAGGTCGGCCCTGCGCTGATACTGCGTCTCAACATTCCCCCACTGACTTGTGACTCCCTCCTGCAGGGTTACCATCTGATTGTAAACCTTTGTTCCCCAGAGCACAACACCCAGTACTATAAGCCCGATAAAGGCACCTGCTATTATCCAAATCAAACAACCTTTTTTCATTTTTCAGCTTTTAAATTTTCTTTAAAGTTACTATTAAATTAACCACAAAGTACACAAAGGTAAGCACTAAGAGCACAAAGTCATCATCATTTGTTTTCCTTCGTGCTCTTTGAGTGAACTTAGTGCTCTTTGTGGTTAAGAATTGCTAAATTTGATTTACAAAATATCCACCTGTTTATGAAAACAATTGCAATAGCAGCCGGAGGTGATTCTTCTGAATTTGAAATTTCTGTAAAAAGCGCAAATGAAGTCAGTAAAGCTCTCTCCCCGAACTATACGGTTTATATCATAATGATCAGAGGAATAAACTGGTATTGGGAAGACATCAAAGGACGTTATCACAGCATTGACAAGAATGATTTCTCGCTTGTTGTTGATGACTCAAAGATCAGGTTTGATGCTGTGTTCATTGCCATTCACGGATCGCCCGGCGAAAACGGCCTGCTTCAGGGCTACCTTGATATGCTTCAGATTCCTTATACCAGCTGCGGTCCTTTTTGTTCAGCACTGACTTTCAACAAGCAGGCCTGCAAGATGTTCCTGAAAGAATACTCTATTCCTATGGCTGATGCTGTGCTTGTAAGAAAGACTGATAAGATTGATCCTGCCAGGATAACGAAGCGGCTTGGACTGCCCTGCTTCGTAAAGCCAAACGACAGCGGTTCAAGCTTCGGAGTAACCAAAGTAAAGGAAGCGGGCAAGCTGGCATCTGCGCTGGAGACTGCATTCAGGGAGAGCGACGAAGTGCTTATCGAAGCTTTCATGAAAGGAAGGGAAGTGGCCTGCGGAATAGTAAAAACAAGGAACAAATCACTCATACTGCCTGTAACCGAGATCATAAGCAAAAACGAGTTCTTTGATTACGAAGCCAAATATACTCCGGGCAAATCGGATGAGATAACGCCTGCAGACATACCCGATTCATTGTCAAACAGTATCATGGAGCTCAGCTCCTCAATTTATAATCTGCTTGGCTGTAAGGGGATAGTAAGGGTCGACTTTATCATAATCGGAGATAAGCCTTATTTCCTCGAGATCAATACCGTGCCTGGAATGAGTTCAGAAAGCATTATCCCGAAACAGGCTGCTGCGGCCGGAGTCAATACCGGAGAGCTGTATTCAATGGTTATTGAGGATATAATTCAAAGGCATAATGGCGCAAAGGCATAACGGCGCAAAGGAAAAAACACCGTTGTGCCCTTACGCCACTGGACCGTTGAGCTGTTTATTCCATTGCTTTTTTAAGAGCGCTGGTGGTGGTGTGATACTTTGTCAGCATTCCCGGAATCTCCCACTCGGGCAGTTTCCCTGACTCAAGGTATTCAAGAAACATTTCAGTGACCTGTCCGAAATGCTCCTCATGGGTGATTCTGTATTTTGAAGGAACGATAACCTTAAAAGTACTTCCATTCACCTGTTCAGCCGTGATAGAGTCATAAGGTATTGTTCCCAGAACCTCTTTCAGCGCGATTGAAAAGTCAACGAAGCTTTTGCCTTTTATATTTTCAACATAAAGTGTTGGCAGAAAATTTTCCTCAGCGCCCTGCCTGATAACAAGGTCGCAGCCGGTTCCATGCATCACCGAATAATGAGTATCGCCGCCTCCGGGGGGAGCCTGATAGTTCCAGGTCACTGACACTTTTGCCCAGGTGCCTTTCAGCTGGTAAACCATCTCGCCGTTGGCAAACACGTGAAGCTTTCCATCCTTCACATCCTTCTGAAGGTAACCGGGGAATTCTTCCATTCCGGTAACATCCCTGAACTGCTCCCTTGTAATTACCGTGGCCCACCTCTTTGCTGCAGCCATATTCACATCCGATGGTTTAAGCACCTGACCCGGGAAGCACTCCCACTGGATAAGATCGACCAGATGTGTGGTAACATCGACAATGCCCTCGCCCTGCTGTTCAACATCAAAGAACCAGGCTGGCCTTTGAAGGGGCGAACCCGAAACTATTTTTGAGAAATGATGAACGCTTTCCTTGGTTACTGCGGGATCTTCCTGAGTCCCTGTTTCCAGCTTCCCGAACACCGCTTCATTCATCGAGAGAAGCTTCTGGAGTATGGTTGTCACCTCATACCTTTCGGTCATTATGTCGTAAAGAATTATTCCTTTATCCTCCGCCATTATAAATGCCTGTTCAAGTTTCAGATAATCTTCCGGGTATATTATCAGAGGCTTGTCAGCAAGCACATTCAATCCTGCATTAATAGACTTAAGTATATACTCTGCCTTCTTTCTGTTATTGCCTGACAAAACAATAACGTTGCCAGTCTGATCCTCCAGCATCCTTTCAAAAAAATCACCTCCCGTATAAATAACCTCATTCCATCCGGTGGGATTCTCAGTCCGGCTGTTATATGAGTTAATCCTGGCTATATGCTGCAGATAATCAGGTCCCTCCGGAGCATACACATGCACCTCCGGTGCGACCTGGGTGTACATAGTTTTCTGCACCAGGGCAGCATGGAAATGCCCCGGATCAACAGTGATCAGATGAACAGGATAGCTCTTTTCCATAGAATCCTCCGATTGTTTTTTCCCTCCTCCTGAACCGCAGGATGCAAGGGCAAGGGATACAGCAATTAATAATATCAGCTTTTTCATCATAATACAATTTTGATCTTAATGGTATGATGGAACCTCACATGATTGAATACTATATATTTATGGTGTTTATGATTGTGGTCAATCATGTGGGTTTCATATCTGTGAGGAATTATCTTTCACTGCTTTCACGAATGCATTGATGTTCGCGGTGGTGACATCCGGGGCCATACCTCCGCCTGCCGACCAGATGATGCGGGTTCGCCTCTCTGTTTCTCCGAAAGCTTTTTTCACTGCTTCTTCCACCTTAAGGGGATCTCCTGCAGCAAGTACATCCCTCGGCGGAATATTGCCGACAAGGACCACCTCCGGTCCGGCAAGTTCCCGGATCTTTCCCATTGAATGGTTATACGAGAAATTAAACATATTGACACCCATTCCGGTAAGGTTCCTGGCCGTGATCAGCCCATCGGCATCATTGTGCAGGAATCTTACCTTAGCCCCGGTGATTTCAAATATCTTCCTGAAATATGGAATCACGAACTCCCTGAACTCTGACTCTCCCACGAACCCGATTATATCGTCCAGGATAAGTATTCCGTCTATTGAAGGGAAGCACTCTCTCTGCCAGCTGAGCCAGTCGCAGATAAAGTCGGTTATTTTTTTCAGAAGGCGGTGGGAGCCTTCAGGATCCAGAGCCAGTGACATCATAAACTCAGTAGTCCCCATAAGGAAACTCGAGATATTAAGCGGTCCCCGTGCAACTGCAAACCGTATCTGATGACCGGCATCCCTGATGACTTTTTCATTGTTCCTCAGCCGGCTGATCATAAAGGGTAGAAGCCCGTCGGTTTTCACATTGGGCTGCGGGAGGGAATCAGTCCCTCCTGTGCCTGCAAGCACTCTCTCGGCATGTGGAAGGCTCTTTTCAAGGAATATCATTCTCGATCCGAAAGCTGAAGGTTCAGTGCACATGCCATACTCCGACCAGAAGCCGGGCATGAACCATACGTCAGGGAAAGTATTCACGGCCCTGAGGTTTGATTTCAGCCACAGCTCGTCAGATGAATAGAAATCAACCGTAGATATCCCATACCACCCGGGTATCCAGGGACTGTCGATGATAAATCCAACAGGCTGATAACCAATATCCTTACCATCGATCAGCCTTATCAGATCATCCCAGGAAGAGTTGCGCATATCAATATATTAAAATATTAGAACGATATTTTATCGTATTAAAATTAATCAGAAAAAATGTATTTACCGGGCAAAACCGCTTAAATAAAATTAAATGCCCTGTTATCAAATAACATTTATTTTTTCGTCCTGTAAGCATCTATCGGATCACACGTGCACACAAGGTTGCGGTCTCCGTAACCATCGTCTATTCTTCCCACGGAAGGCCAGAGCTTGTTTTCAACGATCCATCCGGCAGGAAATGCCGCTTTCTGCCGGTCATATTTATGATTCCATTCAACAGCAGTGACTACTCTTGCTGTATGGGGTGCATTATGAAGTACGTTGTCCTCCCTGTCTGCTTTCCCTGTCCTGATCTCCTCAATCTCGTTCCATACTGACTTCATTGCGGCAATGAATTTATCCAGCTCCTGGAGCGATTCAGACTCCGTGGGTTCTACCATCAGGGTGCCGTGCACAGGAAACGAAAGCGTCGGGGCATGAAATCCGTAATCCATCAGGCGCTTTGCAATGTCCGATTCAGTAATTCCTGCCTCCGTTTTGAAATTCCTGCAGTCAAGTATCATTTCATGAGCTACATAACCATTGCTCCCTGTGTAGAGGGTTTTATACCATCCTTTCAGGGCCGCAGCTATGTAATTTGCATTCAGAATGGCGATTTTCGTTGCCCTGGTTAGCCCGTCAGACCCCAGCATAAGAACATAAGCATGTGATATTGTCAGGATATGAGCGCTTCCGAAGGGTGCTCCCGAGACAGCTGTTGTACCATGGCTTCCTCCGGTATTGACAACGGGATGTGAGGGAAGGAACTCAGCGAGTTTGTCGTTCACCATGATCGGACCCATTCCCGGACCGCCTCCGCCATGGGGTATTGCAAATGTCTTATGAAGGTTCAGGTGGCAGACATCTGCACCAATGTATCCCGGGCTGGTCAATCCTACCTGGGCATTCATGTTGGCTCCGTCCATGTAGACAAGCCCGCCGTGCGAATGAATAATATCCGTCATCTCAACCACTGCCTCCTCAAAAACTCCGTGAGTTGAAGGATATGTTATCATGAAGGCAGCCAGGTCGTCTTTATTCTCTTCTGATTTTTTCCTGAGATCGCCGACATTAATATTTCCTTTTTCATCACATTCAACAACAACCACCTGCATGCCGGCCATCACCGCGCTCGCAGGATTGGTTCCGTGAGCAGATGACGGAATAAGTACTGTGTTCCTGTGGGCGTCACCCCTGCTCAGATGGTATTCCCTGATCACCATAAGGCCCGCGTATTCGCCAGCAGCTCCTGAATTGGGTTGAAATGATACTGCTGAAAAACCGGTTATTTCCTTCAATGCCTCGCCAAGTTCATCCATCAGCTGATAGTACCCTTGAGCCTGATCCTTTGGCACGAACGGGTGAATATTGGCAAACTCGGGCCAGCTCATGGCGAACATTGAGGTGGCAGGATTGAGTTTCATCGTGCAGGAGCCCAGCGATATCATGCAGTGAGTGAGAGAAAAATCCTTTCTTTCAAGCATTTTTATATATCGCATCATCTCCGTTTCGCTGTGATAACGGTTGAAGGCAGCAGCTTCAATGAACCCTGATTTCCTCATGAACCTGCCATCAGGGATTTTACAATCGCACCAGGTGTTGATTGTTTTAGGGGTTTTACCGGCTGCGCTTCCGAATATTCCCAGTATGGTGTTTATCTCGGCAAATGAGGTTATCTCATCAGTACTGATCATCACGCTCTTTTCATCGGGATAGAAGAAATTGATGCCGGCAGCTTCTGACAGTTTCATTATTTCCCTGCATTTTTCGTCTGAAGGGAGAATGACCTTCAGTGTATCGAAGAACAGGGTGTTGACCTGGTTAAAGCCAAGCTCCTTCAGCGAACAGCCAAGAGTGCAGGCTGTCCTGTGAATATGCGTTGCTATTCTTTTCAGTCCTTCCGGGCCGTGATACTGTGCATACATCCCGCTCATTATTGCCAACAGGGCCTGGGCAGTACAGATATTTGATGTTGCTCTTTCACGCTTGATGTGCTGTTCGCGGGTCTGAAGCGCCATCCGGAGCGCAGGATTTCCCTGGGCGTCAACCGATACTCCAATAATCCGGCCGGGCATGCTCCGCTTCAATTCATCCTTTGTTGCAAAATAACCTGCATGAGGACCTCCGTAGCTCATCGGCAGGCCGAAACGCTGATTTGAACCAACCGCAATGTCTGCACCCCACTCTCCGGGAGGTGTAAGTATTGCAAGACTCATCAGGTCGGCAGCCACACCAACCAGGGCTCCTGCTGCATGCACCCTGCCGGCAAAGTCACTGTAATCCCTGATCTGCCCTGATGCGGCTGGATACTGGACCAGTGCACCGAAATACATACCGTCAAAATGCGTTTCACTGTAATTTCCCTTAACAAGCTCAATTCCAAGAGGTTCTGAGCGGGTAGTCATCACATCCATCGTCTGAGGAAAGATATCCTCATCGACAAAGAATTTGTTTGCCCCGGCTTTCACTGCAGCTCTTGACCTTGCATTGTACATCATGATCATAGCTTCAGATGCAGCTGTTGATTCATCGAGCAGGGAAGCATTGGCTATCTGCATGCCTGTAAGATCGATCACCATGGTCTGGAAATTGAGGAGCGCTTCAAGACGGCCCTGAGATATTTCAGCCTGGTAAGGCGTGTATGATGTGTACCACGACGGGTTCTCAAGCACATTCCTTATTACTACCGATAACGGGGCAACCCCGTAATAACCCTGGCCGATGAATGAACGGTACATTTTATTCCTGGCGCCAAGATCCTTAAGATGCTTCAGGTATTCGTACTCACTCATTGCCGGAGGCATTACCAGCTGTTTCTTAAGCCTGATCTTCTCCGGAACCGTGTCGTCTATGAGATGGTCAAGTGAATCAACTCCGATGACGCTGAGCATCTGCGGCAGCTCACTGTCGCGGGGACCATTATGACGGTCAACATATTTATCTGGTATCATATATTTAGATTTTTTATTGTTTACAACTGGTTAGCCTTACCGTGTTAACGGGGCTGCTGCAAAAATAACTTTATTTGCCTTACCTGAAATAAGGATTACTTTTCATTTCCGTTCCGATTGTTGTCGCCTCACCATGACCGGGATATACAACAGTCTCAGGAGGAAGAATAAACAGCTTGCTTTTTATTTTTTTTATCAGCATCAGGTGGTCACCGCCCGGAATGTCACTTCTGCCTATGCTTCCTGCAAAAAGAATGTCACCCGTAAAAACAGCATTATTCTTTTTGCTGTAAAATGCGAGGCTTCCGGGTGCATGTCCCGGTACATGAAGTGCAGTGAGCGTCTCTGACCCGAATGAAACTGACGCTCCATCAGAAATAAAGCCTGCAGGTTCAGGCGGCTCCTCCATGGTAAGTCCGAAATATTCTGCATACATGAGTGCATTCTTCCTGTTCATTTCCTCATCAACATGACAATAAGCTCCAAGCTTATATTTATCAAGAAACATCCTGTTTCCGAAGATATGGTCAAGATGGCAATGAGTATTAAGCAGGAGTACCGGATCGAGTTTCCTTTCTTCAATCAGGTCAGTCATCTCCTTGAATTCTGGTTCATCATAGCATCCGCAATCAATAACTGCACATTTGCCTGACTCATCAGCAAGAATATATGTATTGACAGTGATCGGTGAAAAAACAAGCCTGAATATTTCCATTTCAGCAATTTATTGATTTACAGTCCCTCGCAGCATCGGAACAAAAACGAAATACCCGTGTGAAGAATAGTCATAATCATCTTCTCCTGTTCTCTGAACAAGGGTCATAACCTGTGTCCCGCTGTCGCCCAGTGGCACAACAAGCCTGCCACCAACCTTAAGCTGTTTCAGCAGGGCATCAGGGATCTCACCGGAGGCTGCAGTGATTATTATCCCGTCAAAGGGACCGTACTGTGATTTGCCCTGGTGACCATCACCATAAAAGAAATCGGCAGAGTAACCGAGAGATGTAAGTGTCACCTGGGCTTTAAGGTAGAGTTCCCTGAAACGCTCAATTGTATAAACCCTGGCGCCCATCTCGGCCAGAATTGCTGCCTGGTAACCTGATCCTGTACCTATCTCAAGAATCTTATCCCTTTTCTTTACCTGAAGGAGGGAAGTCTGGACCGCAACAGTATATGGCTGGGAAATGGTCTGCCCTGATGTGATGGGGAAGGCCTTATCGACATAGGCATGGATCAGAAAAGCAGGATCCATGAAGATATGCCTGGGGACTGTTCCGATGGCTCTGAGAACTTCCTCATCGTTAATTCCTTTCTCCCTCAGTTCCGCAACCAGTTTCTTCCTCTTGCCTTTGGCTTCAAAAGAATCGTCTGTGAAGTCACTTTTCATCTTTTCTGCAAAGAACAAAAGTATAAAAATTGTAATACCCTCTTCAGTGTAATACTTCAGAATTATGGCAACATATCGAATTATTCTTTAGAATTTTATTTTTGGTTTTCTACCCATAAACCCCCTTCCCATCCTTCCCCCAAGGGGGCAGGAGCTTCTAAACCTTTCCCCCTTGGGGGAAATAAGAAAGGGGGTTGATTCATTAAAAACTGTTACGTTCTTTTAAAGCAAAACAACCAGAAGGCTTGTCATTCGCTGACAGATCCTAACTGTCAGGAGATACCTCAGGTCAGGCTGAATTTCCCCAGAGGCCTGTAAAGAGGCCCTGATGGTTTAAGGATGCTTTCAAACAGTATCACCTCGTTTACGGTAACCTCCTGAAAAAAAGTGTTATTGTATCTTTCGACAGCGGATGTAAGTGCTCCGGAATCTTTAATGAATTTTATACGGCCGAGGGTGATATGCGGCTTAAAAGGGCGCTCCTCAAGTTTAAAACCCGCATCACTCAGCGCTGTGCTGATCAGATTGTTAAGCCTTGTGAGGCCGGGGCACTCTTCGATGCCTGCCCAGATTACCTTCGGATCGCGATAATTCCTGAACACACCTGTCCCGGATAGTTTAAAGCTGAATTCACCTGATCCTCGGCATTGCTGCCTGACTGCCAGGTCAGCGACCTTTATCATTTCCTCATCGGTATCGCCAAGGAATGCCAGTGTAAGATGGATGTTTGCTGCATCGACCCAGTTGATCCTTTCATTTCCCAGAAGTGACTTAAGTGATGACATCATTCTCAGGAGATTATCTCCGGGCTCGATCTTCAATGCAATAAAAATCCTTTTCATGTTTAAAGCCATCCGTCCTGTATATCCTGAATGATAAGCTCAATAAGAATATCTTCGCCGTAGGGATCGTATTCCGATTTGAGGTTGGTGCCGAAAATCCTGGCGATCCCCTGCCAGAATGCGGCATTGATGCCTCCCCTGTACTCTTTGATCAGATCATATGAGGTATTGTATGTTTCCCTGTAAATAAGCTTCAAGAGAAGCTTCCCCTGGGTGATCGTCATATCCCTGATATCGTCCTCGTATTCCCTGAAAACCTCTTTTTCAAACTGCTTCAGGTAATTCTTCCTGTCCTTCACTTCGCTCATCAGGTAGAGGTCACCATTCGCTTCGGCCAGCTTATCCCTGACAATGCGTGCATAGGGGTATACCTTTTTCAAGTTATAGACGAGCCTCTGGTATTTCCTGAACTGTGACTGTTCGCGCCTTGGCGATCCCTGCATACGGCCGACAACGGCAACCTCCTTGATCTCAATTTCAGGAAGTGTTTCACCATCGCGTTTAATTTTCTGGAGCAGATAGAACCGCTGGGGAATTGAGTCGCCGCTGAGACTGACACTATCTTTCTGCCCGTACATCAATCCGGATACAAGCAGAAAAAATAAAATTAAGTTCCCCCTCTTCACAACCATTGATTTTTACAAATGTACCAAATATTAATGCTCTCCTGATAACAGTCATTGAATGCGAAAATTGTGCCAGATGCCTGCATAAATGCCAACTATCATTTTGTGTTAAAATGTTAAAAATTACCTTTGGTTAAATTTCCGGGAATGATAATAACGACGGAGGATTTTAATGATCAGTCCCGTTTCAGGCAGATACTGACCATACCTTACAGTGATCTTGTAAGCTTTGTACTTGATTACCTCAGGCGCAATTCTCCTGTAATGATCTTCTTCTGGTCGGCCTGCATAATAACTGCAGGCATAGCCCTGACCGTAAGGCTGAATTTATCCGGTTATTTTCCATTCAGGTACATCCTTTTGCATTCATTGATGGGATTCATAGTATTTCCGGTTCTGATAATACCGGTGCATGAGTTCATGCATATCATACCTTTCTGGCTTACGGGCGCCAGGAAAATAAGAGCGGGAGCCGACCTGAAGCAGTATATTTTTTATGTCACTGCCCACAGGCATGTGATGAATGCCGGGCAGTTCATGCTGGTGGCGCTGATCCCGTTCATATCTCTCACTGTCACTCTGCTGGCACTGGTTCTGTTTCTTCCCGGCCTGTGGAAATGGAGCATGTCGGCGCTTCTCTTCGTGCATACTACCATGTGCGCGGGTGATTTTGCGATGATGAACTTCTACTATCTAAAGAGGCATAGAAAAATATACACCTGGGATGATGCCGATGAAAAAATGGCTTATTTTTATGAAGAAATAGAATAAAGACAAAAGACAAAGGACAAAAGACAAAGGACAAAAGACAATCCTCCTTCGCTAAAGCTTCGGAGGACGAAGAAAGATAAAAGATAAAAGATAAAGGGGGTTGAAGGAGTTTAAAAGAGTGTTACCCGGTGTCAGTCTGAGCGAAGCGAAGACCTGTGTAACTCTGTGGTTAAGCGATAATTAACTAAATACAAATACTATGAAAAAGCTGATAATCATTGTATTACTTATTGTTTGTGCCGTATTTTATACAAATGGCCAGAGGAAGATAGTTAGCTTGCCTGATCTGCCAGGATATGTTACTCTTAAGTGCGATTTTCATTCACACACTGTATTCTCAGACGGGAATGTTTGGCCAACCTTCAGGATCGCTGAAGCTTATCTGACCGGACTTGACGCAATTGCCATTACCGATCACATTGAATATACACCTCACAAAGACTATATTCCTGTCGATCACAATGCCGCATGGAAGATAACCCGGAATGCTGCAAAAGAGGGAAACCTGATTCTTGTGCACGGAGCTGAAATAACCCGCGACATGCCTCCCGGACATTTCAATGCACTCTTCATAGAAGATGCTTCGCTTCTTGCCAGAGACTCAGTGATGGATGTATTTGAAGAAGCCATAAAACAAGGTGCCTTCATTCAGTGGAAT
>Ga0209287_10001306_pt1 | contig 12627 bp, 9 predicted proteins | sample PPLLak3cmMay2015_2_FD_187255 | JGI IMG/M metagenome (GOLD analysis project Ga0209287, IMG submission 187255) | Freshwater sediment microbial communities from Prairie Pothole Lake near Jamestown, North Dakota, USA - PPLs Lake P8 Core (1) Depth... | ecosystem: Environmental > Aquatic > Freshwater... | reverse complement strand
GGCTCTCCATTACTTCTATCACCCGGCCAAAAACAGGCTCGTTGAAATCATCCCAGGCACAAAGACATCCAAGGAGACACTTAATATCTGCAAGAGATACAGCGTGCTCACAGGCAAGACCGATATTCTTGTCAAGGACGCCCCGGGGTTCGCGGTAAACAGGTTCTTCGTTCCCGTCAACAACGAGTCCACCAGGATGCTCGCCGAAGGTGTAGCGAACTCTGCCACCATTGAAAAGGCAGGAAGGGATGCCCTTGGAATAGCCATGGGCCCCTTTGAGATAGTTAATTTAACAGGGGTGCCTATGGCCCTTCATGCCTCGGCTGGACTTGGATTGGGATTGACTCCGTTTTATGATCCATCAGAGATACTTAAAAAACAGGCTGCTTCAGGAAAACTCTGGCCCATTGAAGGCGAGATCCAGGAAGACAAGCTTGAGATGATCAAGGACAGGTTCAGGGCGGTTGTATTCTACATCATCTCAGCCATGCTTGACGAGGGCGTGTCCTCTATAGACGACATCGACCTGGGCGCCAAGGTTGGTCTCAGATGGGCAAAAGGCCCCTTTGAGCTAATGAACGACTACGGGGTCGACAAGGCCTATAAGATAGTAGAGGAGTTTATTAAACGGTGGCCGGACCTCACGATGCCCAAATCCCTTATTGAGCAGAAGAAATCAGGCAAGCCATGGGAATTCCGTTTTGTTAAATACTATAAGGACGGTGAGATCGGCAGGGTCGTCATATCCAGACCGGATGCCATGAACGCCCTGAATCATGCGGTCGTCAATCAGCTGGACGAGTCATTTAAACAGGCCGAGGCGGATCAGGATACAAAGGCAATAATCCTTGAGACCACAGGCAAGGCCTTTGTTGCAGGTGCTGATATTAAATTTTTCATAGACTGCATCAAGGAAGACAAACTAGACGCCAACTACGCCTTCACTTCCTTCGGACAGGAGGTGTTTAACCGCATTGACGACAGCAAGAAGCTCGTTGTTGCGAAGATGGACGGTCTCGCACTCGGCGGCGGATTCGAACTCGCCCTGTCAACAGACGTCATTATAGCTACGAACAAGGCGGTCATGGGCTTCCCTGAGACAGGCATAGGCATCTACCCAGGACTTGGCGGCACACAGAGGCCCAGCCGCTACATCGGCAAGGAGCTGGCAAAATATCTTGTCTTCACAGGAAGGGTTATATCCGCTGATGAGGCAAAGGCCATCGGACTCATCGAAGAGGTGTTCATACCCGATGAGATCGACGCCAAGATAGAGTCACTTATCAAGTCAGGAAAGCTGGCCTCTAAAAAAGGAAAGAAGACCGAAGAACTCCCGGCGGAATGGCAGAAGATCAAGGCCCTTTTTGCAGATGAAAACATTCCCGCTTTGCTGTCAGGCAAATATATCGACAGCAAAGATCCTCTGGAAGCCAAGACGGCCAAAACCCTAGCAGGAAAGGCGCCTATAGCCCTCAGGATGGTCAATGATATCATGGACAAGGGCTATAAGATGCCCCTGAAGGATGGACTCAAGGAAGAGCTGGCCCATCTTTATGAGATATTCAGGACAAAGGATGCCTTGACAGGGCTCACAAGTGTTGGTAAAAAGCCACAGTTTGAAGGCAAGTAAGAACCAGCGATAACCAATTGCATTAAAGCAGAAGCCACGCCTTTAAAAGGCGTGGCTTTTTCTTGCATAATATTTTGATGTATAACAATCAAAAAGGACTAATAGTTTTACCAATGACAGAAAATGCAGACAGACATGAATTAACCTATGAAGACAAGGAGATAATCCTCCTTGGAACAGCCCATGTATCCAGGGAAAGCGCAGAGCTGGTGGAAAGGGTCATCTCGGAAGAAAAACCCGATACCGTTTGCGTCGAGTTATGCCAATCCAGGTATCAGACCATTAAAAACCGGGATAAATGGCAGGAAACAGATCTCATTAAGGTCATTAAAGAAAAGAAGGCCTTCCTGTTGCTGTCCAATCTTATTCTGTCATCATTTCAGAAGGCTATCGGCAAAAAACTCGGCATAAAGCCCGGCGAGGAGATGATGCGTGCGATTTCATCCGCTGAAGGCATTGGCGCCAGAATACACCTGGCTGACAGGGATATAAGGACTACCCTTTTAAGGGCCTGGAGAAAAATGAGATTCCGGGATAAATTCATGCTGCTCTATCAGCTTCTCGGCTCCTTTGGCGGCATGGAAGACCTCACCGAAGACGCGGTTGAGGAGATGAAAAAAAAGGATGTGCTTCACATGCTTCTTGACGAGATGGGCAAATCCCAGCCTCAGTTAAAAAAGGCGCTGATAGATGAAAGGGATAAATATCTGTCACAGATGATAAAGACTGCCCCGGGGAAAAAGATCGTGGCAGTGGTGGGGGCCGGACATGTCCCAGGAATAAAGGCCAGCATCCACGAATCGGTAGACCTGAAGTCTCTTGATGAGGTTCCCCCCGAGGGAAAGATGGCCGGCGTCTATAAATGGGGAATCCCTGGTCTGATTGTCGCGCTGTTTGTCGGCGGATTTTTCTTCAGCGGGACAGGCGCAACCATGGATATGATCAAATACTGGATCTTCACTACGGCCATAATGTCGGGGATAGGCGCCGCTGTCTCATTTGCCCATCCTGTTACAATCCTTTCTGCCGCCCTTGTCGCTCCGGTTACCACTATCCATCCTTTGATTGCCGCCGGCTGGATAGCCGGGCTTGTAGAGGTCTTTATGGCAAAACCCAAGGTAAGGGACTTTGAGGCCCTTTCTGAAGATATCATGTCGGTCAGGGGCTTCTGGAGAAATAAAATAACAAGGGTCCTGCTGGTCGTTGTATTTACGAACATCGGGGCATCTCTGGGCACATTCCTGGGAATAACCATGCTGGTAAGGGTATTTGCATAGAAAACGCCCTTTGTCCTTTCCTGCTGCCGCCAAAATAGAGAAACCCATCCCCCTCGTTTGAGAGGGACAGGTTTTGGGAGGGAGCACACAATACTCCATGAATGTCACCCTGCAACCTTACTTTTTTCGCTGCCACAAAAAAAGCCGGTTTTCTGAGCAATGATCCAGGGCACGTGTGCGATAAACGTCTATCTATTATTCAAATGGCATGCCACATTATTATTTTTCACACCAATGCTTACAGTCCAATGGCGTAAATGGACAGGTTCTCTCGTTATATCAAATGATTATAATCTAAATAATTTATTAGATATCCCTTTTTTCCCATGGGGGGAATGATGTGTATTTCAGGTAATACTCATAGAATTGCACATTATAATGTGCATCACTGCACTATTATTTGTGCACAAGGTAAAAGTTATCACTTATCCCCCTGAGCCATGTTTGATTTTATTTGCATAACTTTCTTTTCATGATAGTATTTCCGACATTACAACGAAGGAGGAAGAATCAATGCCTGTAAAACCCAGCGAGAAAGAGGAAGAATATTTTGCAAAAATGCAGTTTGAAAAAAAGAAGAAAATTGAGGAAGAAAAACATAAAAAGCTGGCCGCTACGGAGAAGAGCAGACTCAGGGAGCTTCATTTCATGAGATGTCCGAAATGCGGGATGGAGCTTATTGAGATCGATTACAAGGGTATCAGGATTGACAAGTGTTCCGATTGCGAAGGGATCTGGCTTGATTCCGGGGAACTGGACAGGGTTTCAAAGATAGAAAAATCAGGTTTGGATAAACTTTTCAGTGTCTTCAAATAGCACTATTAGAAAGTTCAAAGATTTATATCCGGCAAAGGCCGGCTGCGAAGCACCTCTATCCCTTTCATGCAAGTCAGATCAAAGCTGATTGGGGTGACAGCTATCATGCCCTCCGCCAGGGCCCGGGCGTCGGAGTCTTCCCTCTCATGCTCTACCCTGGTTTCGCCGGTAAGCCAGTAATATACATTTCCCCTCGGGTCAATCCTCTGTTCATATCTCTCCCTGAACCTTCCTACACCCTGCCTCGTGATTGCCACGCCTTTTATACATTCAAGGGGGATTGCGGGCACGTTTACATTAAGCGCGATGCCATTACTTAATTCACTTTCGGCAAGCAGTTTTATGATTTTCCGGCTGAATGAGGCCGCGACGCTGAAGTCAGGATCCTTGCGTGTATCCAGGGAAATTGCCGCTGACCGGACCCCGAGGAAGGCGCCCTCCGTAGCCGCCGAAACAGTGCCTGAATAGAGGACATTGACCCCCACGTTTGCGCCGAGATTAATGCCCGATAAAATCATATCCGGAGGCGACTTCATCAATTCCTGGACCGCTATCTTGACGCAGTCGGCCGGAGTGCCGGTAACGCCGTACCCGAAGAATGCCCGGTCTTTAACAATCTCCTGTATCCTCAAAGGCGATCTAAGGGTTATGGCATGGCCCACTGCGCTCATCTCAGATTCAGGGGCGACAACCGAGAGATCAAAGTCCCTCTTCAGTTCAGTATAAAGCGCCATCAGCCCCGGGGCGTGAATCCCGTCATCATTAGTCAAAAGTATCCTCACAATTAAACCCCTCCGTTCAGTTTTTCACACATGGCCGTTGACCTGTGCTATTATGTGGATGTATAACATAGATCATTTAAAAAGTACAAAACGGATAGGCCAACAATTGAAAAGAGATCATGAAAACATCTATCACCGTGAACTCCATACCGTCCTCAAATTCAGCGCGTTAATCAATTCTTCACTGGAAATTGAGAGCGTCCTTGATAATGCAATGAAATTCTCCGAGGAATTCATTAATGCCGAGGCAAGCTCAATCTATGAGCTTGACGAGGAGAAGAATGAACTCTTCATAAGGGTCGCAAGGGGAGAGAAGAAGGATCTTATAAAAACCGTCAGGCTCAAGGTCGGAGAGGGAATAGCCGGGAGGGTTGTTCAAACAGGCCAGCCCATGGTAGTCCAGAATGCCGGTGAGGAAAAGTGTTTCAGCGATAAATATGACCGCATGAGCGGCTTTACAACAAGATCCCTTCTGTGTGTTCCGCTGATTTTAAGGGGAAGGACCATAGGCGCCATTCAGGTCCTGAATAAAAAAAGCCATAAACATTTTACAGAGGCTGACCTGGAGATACTCATAAGCCTTTCCCAGCAGATCGCTGTAGCCATGGAGAACGCAAAGCTCTATCGCAGGCTTGAACATAAGTTCGAATTGACGGCCCTGGAACTTAAAACTACCCAGGAAAAATTGATAAGGTCCGAGAGGATAGCGGCCATGGGAAACCTGGTCAACGGCATCGCCCATGAAATAAGAAATCCCGTGATGACTATTGGGGGGTTTGCACTCAGGATCAAAGACGCTGTCTCGGGAGACACAGGATTGCAGAGATACGCCGACATAATCTTGAGCGAAACCAAGCGCCTTGAGAACCTCGTGAAAAAGGTAAATGAATTTCTGGGGATTCAGTCTGCAGAAATCAGGAGTGATGATATTGAACCTTTGGTCAGGGATGTCATTTCAAGATACAGGCCCCAGGCTGAGAAACAGCAGGTTGAGGTGGCGGCCCTAATTGGGGGTGACCTGCCGGCAATAGATATGGACCCGGGACAGGTCCGGTCTGCCCTTGAAAATATTATTGAAAACAGCCTTGAAGCCATGAGAAACGGCGGGAAACTCGAGATTTATATAAACAGGAAGAATGCGGAAGGCATATCTATCAGGATTAGAGACACCGGTTCAGGCATAGATAAAGATGAGCTGAACTATGTTTATGATCCCTTTGTCACATCAAAAACCCACAGCGCAGGACTCGGGCTTACCATGGTCCACCAGATTATCAAAAACCATAACGGGGAGATAACGATTACCAGCAAAAAAGCCGAAGGGACTGATGTAAACATCTTTCTTCCCCTTCGGCATGAATAAAATGCTTAATGACCGGCGTTCAGCCGGTTTGAACAAAATGACGGTATGTTACGCGGCCTGAGCCGCCCGTTTGAACTTCAATGTCCCATGGTTTTCCCAGCAGTTTTCACATATACCGGTTGTGACATTTCTAATTACGGAATCATATAGAAAAAGACAACTGCGTGAAGATGAGCAGTTACTGCAGGAATGTTTGACGCCATCTTTTACACACCCGAACATCGAATGACAAATGATACAGTATCTCTTCATTTCAAATCCACATCCTTCATCTAGATTTTACGCCTTCAACTACTGTCGTCCGGCCATTAGCCGAGTAAAACGACCGGCAGGAAAAAAACCTAAAACAAAAAGAATTATAATTTAAACAGAATGCAATATCCCTGCCAAACCATGACCGTCTTGATTTATTCATCGGCACAAAATTGAAACACATTAATAAAAATTGTCCTATCTCAATTATTTTTCCATGTTTTCACATACGATATCCGCGAACCCGGAGCAGGAGACCTCCTGTGCCCCGTCCATCAGCCTCGCGAGATCATAGGTAACCTTTTTTGTCAGAAAGGTCTTCTCCAGCGCCTTCTCTATCCTCCCGGCAGACTCCGTCCACCCGATATGATCAAGCAGCATTGCCCCGCTTAATATCAGGGACGAGGGGTTGACCTTATCAAGCCCGGCATACTTGGGGGCAGTGCCGTGGGTGGCCTCAAAGATCGCGTAACCGCTTTCGTAATTTATATTTGCCCCCGGGGCCATGCCTATCCCCCCCACCTGGGCGGCAAGGGCGTCGGAGATATAATCGCCGTTGAGGTTCATTGTGGCAATTACGTCAAATTCCTCCGGCCTGGTAAGTGCCTGCTGAAAGAATATATCCGCAATGGTATCCTTTATGAGTATCTTACCCGCGGGGATATCTCCTTTGAGGTCTCCCCACGCAATTGTCTTATCGGGATATGCCTCCTTTGCCAGGTTGTACCCCCAATTCCTGAATGCGCCTTCCGTAAATTTCTGTATATTCCCCTTGTGCACCAGTGTGACGCTGCGCCTTCCATGCTTGATGGCAAACTCTATGGCTGCCCTTACGAGCCTTCTGCTTCCAAAGGCGCTTATGGGCTTGATGCCTATGCCTGAATCAGGACGTATCTGCCAGCCGTAGACGCCGGAAAGATGCTCTATAAGACGGCGTGTCTCCTCTTTGCCCGATTCAAGCTCAAAACCCGCATAGACATCCTCCGTATTTTCCCTGAAGACCACCATGTCAACTTTCTGGGGTTCCCTGACCGGACTTATGACGCCGGGGAAGTGCCTGACCGGACGGACGCAGGCATAAAGATCGAGCATCTGTCGCAAAGCCACATTCAGGCTCCTGATGCCGCCGCCGACCGGCGTCGTCAAGGGCCCTTTTATGCCTATCCTGTATTCCCGGAAGGCCTTAATGGTGTCTTCGGGAAGCCACTCTCCAGTCTCTTTGAAGGCCTTTTCGCCTGCAAGGATCTCCTTCCATATTATCCTTCGTTTTGAATTTCCCCCGCAGATCTCTACCGCCCTGTCAATTACCTTTTTAGCTGCCTTCCAGATATCAGGGCCTATCCCGTCACCCTCGATGAAGGGTATAACGGGGTTATCGGGCACAATAAGCCTGTCTTTTTCAAATATAATTTTATCTGTATTCATATTAAAAATTCTCCAGCGTTTTAATAAACGCCATCCATAGTATAATCAGTCTATATATTTATACAATATGCAGAATCGAAATATCCTAATAGAGTTCTGATTTCAAATAAAAAGTTTTTCAAATCAGCATTTTCAGATTATGAGTCAACAGGTTTCTCCGGAAAAATTAAAATAGATTCTTGACTCAGTTTTGAAAGTCATCTACTCTGAATACACTCGGAATTAAAGCATATCAAATAAAATGGAAAGGAATTTAAGCATGTTAAAGCTCAAAAAAGGAATAGACATTCTTTTAGAGATAGGCGGGGTTAAGACCCTTGCTGACGCAAATGCATTCTTTGAAAAAAGATGTGATAAAGAAAACCAGATTAAACTTAACAGAATTAAAAACGAAGAGGCTCTTCTCAAGATCGCCAATACAATCTCCATGATCAACCCTGACTCGATCTTTGTACATACAGGCTCTGATGCCGATTTAAAAACTGTCCGGGAGACAAGCATTAAAATGGGCTCAGAAAGGCCCCTGGCCATGAAGGGACACACCATACACTTTGACCTGCCTGAAGAACAGGGCCGCGTAGTCGACAAGACATTGTATATTGTGAATGAAGACGAAGAGGTTAGCAGCCTGGCAAGAAAGATTATAAGAAAGGATGCCTATGAGCATGTAAAAAAATACATGACTGATATAGGAAAAGGCAAGACTCTCCTTATAGGATTTTTCAATAGAGGCCCGATAGGGGCAAAGGCTTCTATACCGGCGCTTGAGATGACAACCTCTCCCTATGTCATGCACTCGGCCGACATCCTTTACAGGCACGTCTATGACAGGTTCGACGAGGAATGCACGAGAAGGGGCGAGTTTTTTACCAACGTCCACAGTGAGGGGCCTAACCGGCTCGAAGACCTGCCGAACGCCAGGGTGTTTATGGACAGGTCATGGCTTACAACCTTTTCCATGCTGTTTACATACGCAGGCAACACCCTGCTCCTTAAAAAGGGCAACCACAGGTTTGCCGTTGACCTGGCAGTCTATTTCGGCCAGGAAAAAGAACTTTCAGAGCACATGTTTATTACCGGCATGAGGGGCAAGGGAGGCAGGAAGACCTATTTTGCCGGCGCCGCGCCCTCCGGGTGCGGAAAGACCACCACCGCCATGGTCGGCACGGATTTCATCGGGGATGACCTTGCCCAGCTGTGGATCGCCGATGATGGCACCTTGAGGGCCGTCAACCCTGAGTGCGGCATCTTCGGTATTGTACAGGACGTGAACCGCGAGGGCGATCCCTACCTCATGAGGGTCATGAGGGGGGAAGGTTATGAGGTCATATGGTCCAATGTCCTTATTGACGAGACCGATACCCCGCACTGGGTGGGGGACGGTGACGATATCCCTAAGAAGGGCGTCAACTATATGGGTGAATGGCAGCCAGGCAAGGTCGATGCAAATGGCAAGCCTATACCCATGTCCCACCCGAACTCAAGGGCCACCCTTGCGAACAGCACCATAGAAAACTACAACGGGGTGGACGCGGAAGACCCGAAGGGCGTTGAGATAAAAGTAATCACCTACAGCGGGCGGGACGCAGATACGATGCCTCCTGTATGGGTTGCCGGAAACGTGGATCACGGGGTCATCATCGGCGCGTCAGTGCTCTCCGAGGCCACTGCAACAGAGGTAGGCGTCAAAGGCGAAAGACCGCAGCCCTGGGCCAATGAACCCTTTATACCCGGCCCCCTCGGGCATTACATGGATGCCCAGTTCAGGTTCTTCAACTCGGCCAGGCTGAAAAACAAGCCCATAATATCCGGTCTCAACTACTTCCTGACCCATGGGGCAAGGGGTGGAGAGGGCAAGAAACTGCTGGGTGAGAAACGGGATGTAAAGGTCTGGCTTGGATGGCTTGAGTTGAGGGCAAACGGTGAAGTGGGTGCCATTGAAACACCCATAGGATTTATTCCCAAATATGAAGACCTGAAGAAGCTGTTTTCAGGGATCGGCAAGGAATACCCCAGAGACCTCTATGACAGGCAGTTCTCCTTCTATGTGGACAATATCATCGCAAGGATTGACCTTATGGAGGAGTCCTACAGGAAGGAAAAAGATATCCCGCAGAAGGCGTTTGAGATTTACAACGAACAGAGAAAGGGAATGGAGGCACTCAAGGCCAAATACGGACCAGTCGTCTCTGTTGAACAGCTGATACAAGGAGCATAAGACAAATATTTCATTTAAGGGTCCTTCTCCCAATAAAGACAAGGACCCTTTTTTTCTATATTGACTTTTTTTTCATATCAGCGCAAGAAATTATCGCTGCCAAATATTTTCAGCGGCCCTAAAAGGGATTACTGAAAACACATCGTCTATTACTTATCAGATTTGTCGGTAATAGGCTTCTACCTTGCACCTTGAGCCTTGTGCCTTGAGCCTACAAATCATTTGTCTTGCAGCCGATTGACCTGTCATTGAGGGGGCCTGCCCGCCGACATTTCCACCGTAACCTTGGTGAAGGTGGAAGCCTTGGCGAAGGCGGAAAGCAGGAAATCGGTAAAAACGGCTTGTCATTCCGGCCTCCGAGCCGGAATCCATGTTTACACTTACACGTGAAGAGATTCGGAGCATATCACAAAATGTGACATCCTCAACGATCAAGTATTCAAAAGAAGTTCGCGCATTTACTGAACAAGGAATTGCAATGCTATCTTCAGTCCTTAATAGCGATCGTGCCATTTCCGTGAATATCCTCATCATGCGAGCCTTTGTTCAATTGAGAAAAATGGTTGAGTCCCATAAGGACCTTCTGGATAAGATAGAGGAAATGGAGAAGAAATACGATGAACAGTTCAGAGTCGTGTTTAGGGCGATAAGACAATTAATGGCGGATGACATTAAACCAAAAAAGAAAATTGGTTTTGAAGTCAATGAACAAGCAGGGCGTTACAATCCAGTTTCGTAGGTCGGGTTGAGAAGCGAAACCCGACATCTGTAAAAACGATATTATAGCCCATGCACGACATGGAATATCTCATATAAAAGGCGGGCGCTTTTACTTCACCGTGGTCACATATAAGAGGGAGAAGTTGTTTAGCTCTGAAAAATATATTGAGCTTATATGAGGAAGCATGACAACGTATTGATAAACGTGAATGGGGTGCATATTCTTCCATTCCGTTTGCGTTGATAATTCGAATGGAGTGAAATAGTTAGGTGTCGGGTTTCGTTACTCAACCCGACCTACACGGCTGGGGCATGAGGACGAATTCTAGAGATCAGGCTTGGATTGTTACTATGAAGCCCGTATTCCATACATAAAGGAAGCGCGACGAAGAGCCATCAGAATGGAACAGGAACAGGCAACGTTGACATTGAACAGAAACCCCCTATGAATTAATATTGGGATATTGAACAACCTGATAAAAGTAATAATATCAAATAGATCTACTAATAATATTTTCTTTTAATATTTACGATCTCGAAACTTTGGAATATTGAACGGAAACTATTCAATAACTTGTTAGCAATGAGGAGGAGAAAACTATGCGATGTTTTTCGTACGGCTCAAACATGTCAATAACGCGAATACAAGATCGAGTACCATCGGCGAGGCCTGTTGCTGTTGCAACGTTGCCCAAACATCGGCTCAAATTTCATAAAGTCAGTAATGATGGTTCTGGCAAATGTGATGCACAGGCAACCGAAGATACCAACGATTATGTTATTGGGGTCTTATTCGAAATATCTGATAATGAAAAGCCTGCTCTTGATAATAAGGAAGGATTAGGTGTAGGCTATGATGAAAAAGAAGTCGAGGTTGTGACAACTGACGGGCGGACTATGAAGTCAGTGATGTACTTCGCGACAAGCATTGACCCCTCTAGGAGGCCTTACACTTGGTATAAAAACCACGTTTTGAAAGGAGCCAAGGAAAATGGCTTGCCAGAAGAGTATATTTCAAAGATAGAGGCAGTTATAGCAGACGATGATCCGGATAGAGCAAGAAATGAGCGTGAATCGTCAATTTATCGCTAGCCTTGTTTTTGCAGCGGATCGCAAAAAGCCGCGCCCACTGAAGAGCCCGTTAACCACGAAAAAAGGAGAATCTTATGTGGCAAATTGAAAACGAATTTAAAGTAATAATCGGCGGCAACACATACATTAACACTCCAAACATCTTAGTTTACAAAGGTACTTCACTTTTCACCATCAGGAGAAGCGATGATGGTTTGCTTGGAATTGACTTCGATGTTTACGACAAACAAGGAAAAAGAGCCGCCACTATTAAAAAAGGTGTCATCATACAAGGAAACCAATCTGAATATACCATAACAACCGGAATGGATCGGTATACCCTAACTGAAAATAAAACCGGTGCAGTAATTTGCGACATCAAAAAACGATCACAGGCAGTTAACGCAGAGTTGGAAGTTTCAGTAAAGTTATATACCCCTGACGGTTTCCTATTCGATGCCACTCCGACAAAAACAAATATCGGAGGTATGCAAATGACTGGTTGTGTAATGTCAAACTGCGGGGCTGGGATCGTCATTGGGTGATTTTATCTGAAATTTTAAAACTTCTTTTTGTAAGCACTCAACAACCCAAGTTAAATGAGTCAAAACAGCTTCATCTTGGGGCTTGAAATTACTCGCTGTAAGACTATCAATATTGATCTTGCCAGAAAAATCAATTGTGTGGTTCCATGATTATCTGTCATGGTGTCTCATCTCTTTGAAAAACATGTGCAAACAGGGACGCTGTTAACTTTTAAACTTTACATACAATGGAACCAAAAAATAATAGTTTTAGGCAGTCGAGAAAATTGGGAACGTCAATGTATTAACTGGCGCTGAAGATGGGTATATCGATTTATGCTGTCAATAGATCAGTTAATCATGGCAGGATGATTGCATCGGTAAAAGGGATAAATTTTTAAAAGTTTAAAAGTTAACAGCGTCCCCATTTATAAGCTCCTCGGCCTCTTCGGATGAAAAAGAAACAAGCTCCTGATAATCGCCACGCTGGCGTGAACTGAAAATTAAATCATAAAACCTTCCCCACCGCTTATCGATCTCCCCTGTCTT
>Ga0209287_10001303_pt1 | contig 12636 bp, 10 predicted proteins | sample PPLLak3cmMay2015_2_FD_187255 | JGI IMG/M metagenome (GOLD analysis project Ga0209287, IMG submission 187255) | Freshwater sediment microbial communities from Prairie Pothole Lake near Jamestown, North Dakota, USA - PPLs Lake P8 Core (1) Depth... | ecosystem: Environmental > Aquatic > Freshwater... | reverse complement strand
GACGCCCAGGTTCCGCAGCTGGACCACGACCCAACCGAAGAGCAGAACGGCCAGGAGGATCCGCAGAAGCTGGTCCCGCCGGTCCCGGCGGGCGTTTACGGACCAGGGATCGGCCATGGACGGAGGTTCCTAGACGGCGCGGTCCCCGCCGGCCGCCTTCCGGCCGGCCATCCGGTCGTCCGTCCGGTCGATCGTATAGATTCGGATATGGTGGGTTTGGAAATAGATCCGCGAAATGACTTCGGCCAGCAATCCCATCATGACAAAAAACACCCCCAGGATCATGAGAAACACGCCGAGGATGAGCATGCCCAGGTTTTCCTTGATGACCCAGCCGAAGAAATAATATCCGATCGTGATGACCGCGTCGATCAGGAAGCCCACCGTCCCGAAAATCATCCCGAGGGGGCCGAAGATCTGGAGCGGCCGGTCGATGAAGCTGACCATGAACTTGACCGTGAGAAGGTCGAAAAAGACCCGCTTGACCCGGGAGAGGCCGTAATTGGATTTCCCGGCCAGGCGGTTGATGTTGGAGATCGGGATCTCGGTGATCTTGAAGCCTTCCCGGCTGATGAGAGCCGGGATGAACCGGTGGAGCTCGCCGAACAAACGGATGCTCTGAACGACCTCCCGGCGATACGCTTTGAATGTCGTCCCGAAATCGTGGATTTTCACCTTGACCAGCCGCTTCATCATCCGGTTGGCCACCCGGGAAGGGAACTTGCGGAACAGGGCGTTGTCCTTCCGGTCCTTTCGCCAGCCGCTGACGATGTCAAAGCCTTCGTCGATCTTAGCCAGAAACTGGGGGATCTCCTCCGGAGCATGTTGCAGATCCCCATCCATGGAGATGATGACGTCGCCCCGGGCGTGGTCGAACCCGGCCTGGAGGCCGGCCGTCTGGCCGAAGTTCCGCCTCAGCTTGATCACCCGGACCGCGGGATCGTGTTCGTACATCCCGCGCAGGCGCTCATATGTCCGGTCGCGGCTTCCGTCGTCGACGAAGATCAGCTCGTACGTCTTGCCAAGACCGTCCAGAACGGCCTTGAGCCGGCGATACATCTCCTCGACGTTCTTTTCCTCGTTGTAAAAGGGGACGACGACCGAGATTTGGGGGCTTTCCGAATTGCCGTTCATGCGTTTTTATATCCCGTTGAAATTCACCAGCTCGACGCCGGCTTGGCGGGCGATCGCCGGCAGACCCGGGTCGAGGAGGGCCTGCAACTCGCTTTCCCGAAAAGCGTTGATGTAGTAACGCCCCACCTCGGCCTCGACGGCGAAAAGATCCGGGCTCTGAAAACCGGGGTGGACGCCGATTTCCGCCGTTCCCGAACCGCCGCGCCGGAAGATCTCGCGATACCGGGCCGCGCTCATCCGGCCGCTATTACATATACCATAAAACCGGTCGGTGATCACGAATCCGGCCTCCCGGATGCGCCGCCGCATCAGGGCGCAGCCGGCCGAAAGATAAGCCGCCTTCAGGGATTGGACCGGGTGCCGGGAGACGGTCCACTCCCGGATAAACCGGATCTTCCGGAAGCCGTATTCCCGCCCCAACCGCAGGGCGATCTTGAAGACGGGCGGGGAAGCGTGCATATGTTTTTCGCTGTCGAGGTGGGTCAGGGGAAGGCCCGTGGCCAGGCCTTTTTCCATCTGAGCCCGGAGCTCCCGCTCGATTTCGGAGGCTTTGATCCGGCCGAGGGCCAGGTCCCGGAGGATCCGCCCCGGCTTGGCCAGAAACCGGCCGTCGGGGCCGAGGAGCGAGGGGATGGATTCGGGCGGAGAGAGAGGCCGGCCGCGAACGATATTAAGATGGAGACCGACGCCGAGAGAGGGCGTCTCCCGGGCCAAGGCCGCCGCCTGATCGAATCCGGGAGTGTTGACCATCAGGGTAGCGCTGGTCAGAATCCCGCGGCGATGAGCCAGGACGATTCCCTCATTGACAGGGGCGCACAGGCCGAAATCGTCGGCGTTGACGATGATTTTTCTCATCCCAAAATCCGCCCTCAGGGTACACTTTTGCCGCCCGTCATGCAAGAAAACGAAGCCGATGCCGCCGGATTGGTTCGCCCCGACTCGCAAAGCTCGTGTGGGACTTGCTTCGGCTCACGAGGTAAGCAAAGCGTCGCCCCGACTCGCAAAGCTCGTGTGGGACTTGCTTCGGCTCACGAGGTAAGCAAAGCGTCGCCCCGACTCGCAAAGCTCGTGTGGGACTTGCTTCGGCTCATGGGGTAAGTTAAGCCTCGTCTCGAGGGAAAAACTCTTGCCCAATATCTTACAGAAATAAATGGAATTATATAAATATTTGGATTTTTTATGAAAAATGCGGGTAAAATGGCCCCCATGTGCGGTATCAGCGGATTTGTCGACTCGGGCGGCTTGGCGCCCGACGCCTCCGCCTTGCTCAAGCGGATGACCGACGTCATCGTCCACCGCGGCCCCGATGACGAGGGGTTCTATGTCGACGAACAGGCCGCCCTGGGCATGCGCCGGCTGAGCATCATCGACCTGGCCACCGGCCACCAGCCGATCCACAACGAAGACCGGACGATCTGGATCGTCTTCAACGGCGAGATCTATAACTTCCCCGAAATCAAGAAAGATCTCATCGGCAAGGGGCACGCTTTTTACACAAACGCCGACACCGAGGTCGTCGTCCATCTCTACGAGGAATACGGGCCGGATTTCGTCGAGGCCCTCAACGGAATGTTTGCCGTCGCCCTGTGGGACACCAAGCGCCGGCGCCTCGTCCTGGCCCGCGACCGGCTGGGAGTCAAACCCCTCCACTACTGTCTGAATGGGCAAAGGATTTATTTCTCCTCGGAGATCAAATCGATTCTCCAGGCCCCCTTGTCCCGGGAGATCGATTTCGATTCGCTTTCGCGGTTTTTCACCTTCGAATACATTCCGGCCCCGCGCTCGATCTTCAAAGGGATCCGCAAGATCCTGCCGGGCCACCGCCTGATCTTTGAGGACGGGCGGGCGGAGGAAACCTGCTACTGGGACGTCCGGCACGCCGACCATAAAATCAAACCCCGGCCGGAAGCGGAATATTGCGACGAAATCATTTCCCGTCTCCGGGAGGCCGTCCGGCGCCGGCTCATCAGCGACGTCCCGCTCGGCGTATTTCTCAGCGGCGGCATTGACAGCAGCGCCATCACCGCCCTGATGAGCGAAGTCGCCGGCGCCGGTATCAAGACCTATTCCATCGGATTCCGGGAAAAATCGTTCGACGAGCTGGACGCGGCTCGCATCGTGGCCGACAAATTCGGCACGGACCACACGGAGTTCGTCGTCACCCCGGCCGAAGTCAGCGGCCTTGTGCCGACTCTGGCCGGCTTTCTCGACGAGCCCCTGGCCGACGCCTCCGTCATTCCGACCTACGTGATATCCAAGCTGGCCCGCCCTTACGTCACCGTGGCCCTGGCCGGCGACGGCGGGGACGAGCAGTTCGGCGGATACGACACGTATAAAGCGTTCAAGATGGCCCGCTGGTACCGGAGCGTCCCGGGATTCATCCGCCGCGGTCTCGTCCGGCCCATCGTCAGGGCCTTGCCGGCTTCGGCCAAGCGTTTGAGCTTCGAATTCAAGGCGAAAAAGTTCATCAGCGGGGTCGAGTATCCGCCCGAAATCGCCAATATCATCTGGTGGGGCGCCTACCCGCCGGAAATGCGAGACCGCCTTTTCCCGGCCGAAGTCCGGGCCCGGATGACCGAAGATCCGTTCGCCCCGGTCGCCTTTCACGCCGCCCGGACGAACGCGGCCGACCCGCTTGACCGAATCGCTTATCTTGACCTGAAGCTTTATCTCCAGGACGATCTCCTGCCGAAGGTCGACCGGATGACCATGGCCGCGTCGCTGGAGCTCCGGGCCCCATTCCTCGACTATACCTTCGTCGAATACGCGGCCACCATCCCGTCCTCCCTCAAGCTCAAGGGCTTCACCTCCAAGTACATCCTGAAAAAAGCCCTGGCCGGCCGGCTGCCCGAGGAAATCCTGAGGAAGAAAAAAATCGGTTTCGACATTCCCCTGGGCGCCTGGATGCGGGCCGACCTGAAGGAATTCGTCGGGGACACGCTCGCCCCGGAACGTCTTCGCCGGCACGGTTATTTCGACGAGGCCTTCGTTTCCGGCATTTTGAAAGAACACTTCGACGGCACGCACAACCACCGCCAGCTTCTCTGGCCACTGATCATCTTTCAGAACTGGCATGACAACTATTCGAGGTAACAAGCGAATTATATGCGCGCAAAAATCGACCCCCTCCATCCCGTCCGGGTGAAACGAAAAGACGTCATCGGCCTGTTCCGCGAGGCCGGATTCCTGATGAAGGCCTACCTCAAAATTAAATTCCACATCTGCCCCATCCTCCGGATGGAGGCCTACGTTCCAGACAAGGGGACGATCGTGGACCTCGGCTGCGGCAACGGCCTGTTTGCGGCCATCCTGAAGCTGGGCTCTCCGGCCCGGTCGATCATCGGGATCGACCTCGACGCCCGGAAAATCGCCGAGGCCAGAAAATCGCTGGGCAACGTCCCCCACCTGGATTTCCGCCTGGGCGACGTCGCCGCCGTGGAATACCCCCCAGCCAACGCCACCACGATCATCGACGTCCTCTATCTCATCCCTTTCGAGGCCCAGGAGCGCATCCTCCGGATGTGCGCCGCCGCCCTTCCGCCGGGCGGCCTGCTGGTCCTCAAGGACATGGACAAGCAGCCCCGCTGGAAATATGCCTGGAACATGATTCAGGAGACGCTCGCGGTGAAAATCATCGGATTCACTCTCGGATCCCGGTTTTTCTTCCGCCGACGGGCGGATTATGTCGCTCTCCTAACCGGCCTGGGATTCACCGTCGAAATTGTCCCTCTTCATCGGGGGTATTGGTATCCCCACATCCTCTTCGTAGCCAAGAAAAACTAGCCTGCATTATTCATAAAAATTTGACTCTCTTCCATTTAGTGTGGGTAGAAGTTCGGGATTATGACGGCCTTGGCTCACGCGTCCGGTTCTTCACGGAGCGGCAGCCATCTCGACTCGTGAATAATACAGGCTACGCGTCCATGTTGTCTCAAGGCTCTATTTGTGGCATAAATACGCCGATGACTCAATCCCTGCTGGTCGAGACCAAGTGCGTCCATTTTAAGGGCGAAAAGCCCTGCATCCATAAACGAACCTGCGACCACTGCCCGCATTTCAAGCCCTTCGGCCAGAAAATCCTGATCCTCAAGTGCCGGGCCCAGGGCGACGTGCTCCGGACGACTCCGATTCTCTCCGGCCTCAAACGGGCTTTTCCGGACTCCTTCATCACCTGGGTCGTGGACGAAGAAACCGTCGACCTGCTCCGCGACATTCCCCAGATCGATCGGGTGCTCCCGTTGAATATGGAAACCGCTCTTGCTTTACGGGCTCAGCGGTTCGATATCGTTTATTCGCTCGACAAAGACCCGGGGCTGACGGCCCTGGCCGTACTCGTCGAGGCGCCCCGGAAATACGGCTTCGGCCTGAACGAGAACGGCAACGTCTTCGCCCTGAACCCGGCCGCCGCCTATGCCCTCCGGCTCGGAGTCGACGACGAGCTCAAGTTCCGGCTCAACGACAAAACCTACCAGCAGATGATTTTCGAGACCTCGGACCTCGAATACAAGAAGGATGATTACGTTTTCGTCCTGGCCAAGTCCCATCGGAGGAAAGCCGACCTCTTTTTCGAGAAAAATAAAATCCCCAAGGGCCGCCTCAACATCGGCTTGAACACCGGGGCAGGCGCCAAGTTCACGACCAAGCAATGGCCGGAAGCCCATTTCCTCAAGCTCATCCCCAAGCTGAAAAAAGACCTCAAAGCCAACATCTTTCTCCTCGGCGGCCCCCGGGAAAAAACCCTGAACCGGAGACTCGCCCGGAAAGCCAGGGTCAAGGTCTACGACGCGGGCACCGACAATTCGCTCCTCGAGTTCGCCGGCTTTCTCGACCGGATGGACGTCGTTATTTGTTCCGACACTCTGGCCATGCACCTGGCCCTGGCCCTGAAAAAGAAAACCGTGGTCCTGTTCGGGCCGACCTGCCCGGCGGAAATCGAGCTTTACGGCCGCGGCCGGAAGCTGTTCGCCGAAGCCGACTGCGCTCCTTGTTACCGGCAGACATGTCCCAAACCGGTCTGCATGATCCGTCTATCGCCCGGACAAGTCCTTCAAGCCGTCCGGGAGGTCGCTGCCTCGTGAGCGCGCCCGCCGGCCGGCCGCTTCTGGCGGTCATGCTCCCGACCTACAACGAGCGGGAAAACATCGCCGACTTGGTCGAGGCGATCCTCGCCCTTCCCTTGGAAGCCGACATCCATATCGTCGTGGCCGACGACAATTCGCCCGACGGAACCGGCCGCTGGGCCGAGGAACGGGCCGCCGCCGATCCCCGGGTCCATGCCCTCGTCCGGACCAAACGCCGCGGCCGCGGGGCCGGCGGAATTGACGGATTCAAAGCCGCCCTGGCCCTCGGTCCGGATTACATCGTCGAGATGGACGCCGATTTCTCCCACGCCCCGAAGTTCATCCCGGACCTTCTGGCCGCCGCCGGAACATACGACCTCGTCCTGGGTTCGCGGTTCGTCCCTGGGGGCCGCGACGCCGACCGCGGCATCCACCGCCGCTTCATCACCCTGTGCGTCCGCACCTTCATCCGCCGTTTATATCGCCTCCCCATCCGGGACGTCTCGTCCGGATTCCGCTTGTTCCGCCGGGAGGTCCTGGAAGCCGTCGATTTGAACGATTTGATTTCCGTCGGGCAGTCGGTCGTCCTGGAAATCCTCCGAAAGGTTTCGCTCCTCGGCTTCCGGATCGGGGAAGTCCCGATCGTCTTCGTCGACCGGACCAGGGGGCAAACCAAGCTGAATTTTCTCGCCCTGCTCGAAACCCTCCTCGCAGCCGTCCAGTTCAAGAAGCGCTACACCCGGAACACGGTGAAGGCCGTCCGGTGAAAACCCGGCGCCAGGCTCTCGGCCAGCATTTCCTCCGCGACGCCCGGTTGTTGGACAAAATCGCCCGGACGATCGACCCCGGGCCGGACGATCTGGTCATCGAGATCGGGCCGGGTAAAGGGGCCTTGACCCGGGCCGTGGCCGCGCTGGCGGGCAAGGTCGTGGCGGTCGAAAAAGACCGGATCCTGGCCAAGTCCCTGGCCGCGGATAAGCCCGAAAACGTCGAAGTCGTCGAGGGCGACGCCCTGGACGAGTCCTTCGAAAAACTCATCGTCGAAATCGGCGGAGCGGCGCCGCCGGTCAAGATCATCGGAAACCTGCCCTACGCCATATCCGGCCCGTTTCTGGCCCGGATTTGGGAGGAACGGCGGTTGTTTTCCCGGGCCGCGTTTCTGATCCAGCGGGAGGTCGCCGAGCGGATCGCCTCCGGGCCGGGATCGAAGGACTATGCCCCTCTTTCGATCATGCTCCAGATTTTCTTCGAGGTGAAAATCCTCTTCAAGGTCGCGGCCGGGTCGTTCGTCCCGCCCCCCAAGGTCGAATCGGCCGTGGTCTCGCTCATCCGGCGGGAAACGCCGCTTGTCGCGGTCCCCGACGAAGCGCGCTTCCGGAAATTCCTCGCCGGAGCGTTCGCCCAGCGACGGAAAACGCTTTTGAACAATCTCGCGGCCATGGGAATTCCGCCCGAAAAGAGCCGGGCCGCTCTGGACTCGCTCGGCTTGATCGCGACCATCCGCCCCGAACAGGTCGCGATCGCCGCCTGGTCCGCGCTCGCTACCATGCTCAAGTGGTTTGATTTTGCCGGACCGGTGGAAGGGCTCTGATTCCCGGCTGAATCATTGCTTATTGAATCAATGACTTATACAACGGGACAATCTTCCTTAGGACGAGAATGCCTCCCAGAAGCCGCATAGCGGGGGGGGGCCCCGTTTCGGGGGGGACCGACGGGACTGGTCCCCGCGGCTGGCGGGAGGTATTCGCGGACAAAGGAAGATTATGAATGAATGACAGTTCTCGTCCTTCCGCCGGTCCGGCAAATCAGCTACAATACGACGTCATGAAGCGACTTCGTTACTACCGGCGGCTCGGGCAGGTTTTCCGGGCCTACAAGGCGAAAAAGACCCGGCTGCCCTACCTTCCTCTCCGTCTCTGGATCGAGCCGACGAGCGTCTGCAACCTGGCTTGCGTCATGTGCCCGAACAAGGACCTGACCAAGGAGCAGAAGGGGTTCATGGATCTCGGCCTGTTCGAGAAGATCGTCGACGAGGCCAAGGACTTCGTTTTCGACGTCCACCTCCTCCACCGCGGCGAATCGCTCGCCCATCCGGACTTTTTCAAGATGGTCCGGTATGCCCATGAGGCCGGTATCGTCACCCGGTTCCACACCAACGGAACGCTGCTCACGGAAGACAAGGCCCGCGAGCTTCTCGACTCCGGCCTCGACCAATTCGCCTTCTCCTTCGACGGGTTCGACGCCGAAACCTACGAAAACATCCGGGTCAACGCCAAGTTCGAGAAAACGGTCGGCAACATCGTCCGCTTCCTGGAGATCAAGAAGGAGCTCGGGGCGAAAAAGCCGGTCACCTTCCTCGAGCTCATCCGCTTCCCCGAAGTCTTCGAAAAGACGGGGCCGGAAGCCCAGAAGAAGTTCCTCGAGCGCTTCAAGGGGCTGCCCCTGGACAAGATCCACGTCAAGGAGCTCCACAACTGGGCCGGCGACGCCGGGGGAAAAGAGCGGACCGAAAAACCCTTCGGCCCATGCACGTTCCTCTGGCACGCCCTGATCATCTTCTGGGACGGCTCGGTCCTGCCATGCACTCAGGATTTCTTCGGATATTACACGCTCGGCAACGTCCGCGATTCTTCGCTCCGCGAGATTTGGAACAACGACCGGATGATCGACCTCCGAAAAAGGCTCATCGACCGGGACATCGACGGCCTGGAGACATGCTCCAAGTGCGACCGTCTTCGGCGGCCGACCTTTCTGGGGATCCCGCGCGAATACCTCGGCCGGCTACTGGCCGGCAAGATGAACTGAAGCCGTCCGGCGGCTTCAATCGGATTTGAAATCGCCCCAGTTGGCGATTTTGTACCGGATGACCTTGAAAAGGCCGGCTTCTTCGTCTTCCTGAACTTTATACAAATATCCGCCTCGAATCGTCTGCGGAATAAACGGCCAGATCATCCGGTAAAGATAAAAGCCATCCTTGGAAAAAACGTCGACCTTGGAACTGGGATCGTCTTTGTCGGTGATCGGCTTGAAGCGGACGACATAAAGCCGCCCCTCCTCGTCGCTGAAAAAATTGCTATAAAACGGCCGATGATCGGGCATCCCCAGGTCCGCTTTTTCCGGATCGCCGGCCCCGAGCCAGACGAAAATCCCTTCTTTTCTTGTCAATGTGCTTTCCTCGGTGCTGATGGGGAGACGATCTTCGGCTTTGGAAAAAGCGAAGAGCGGACGGCCGTCGGCGTCAACGACGTGAATCGTCTCCTCCAGAGAAAAATTGAAATACAGCGAATCGTTCAGCCGCCGGGAGAATAGGACGCTTCCCGAATACCAGTGCTCGAGAATCTGGTCCTTACTCACGCCATAGACCGGGAATTCGGCCAGCGTCCGCAGTCGTTCGCCATCCGGTCCCAGCTGGATCAACTCGTTTTTCGGTCCGCCCTCAGTCCGGAGACTGGGTTGTGTCGTTCCGACGACTCTCCCGCCCGGTCCCAAGATCATCCCGCTCAGAAAGGTTTTGAGGGGAAGGTTTTCCCGGAATGTGCCGTCCCGGTTGAACCCGACGAGACGGCGCGAGTCCCGAACGTAAGGGCGGTTCTCGTCATCGAACAAAACGACCCCTGGATAAGCGAACTCCCCCGGCCCCTGTCCGATCCGCCCGAGCGTTCGGACATATTTTCCTTCCCGATCATAAACCTGGATAGGCTTGTTACCGAAATCCATGACGTAGATCGTGCCCTCGTCGTCGCCGAAAGCCTGCGCACCCCGCGGAAAGAAGCGGGCCTCGTCTTTTTCCTCGCCAATGACCAGATCCTCGACCAGGGTGAAGGCGAATTCCCCGTAACGCGGCGCAGCCGGATTTTTAACCGTTTTCACTCCGTTCACTGTTACAACTTCAGCCTTCCACTCGGTTTCGCCTGACTTCTTCGCGCACGATCCGGAGACAAGGACGGCCGCGAGCGCAAAGATAATCATCGCGATTCGGGAACGCTTGGATTTCATCGGCAGACCTCCCCTAAGAAACATTATTGGCTCTCTTCCATATTATGCAGGCTGACAGCGGGATTATGACGGCCGGAGTGAACATCGTCCGGTTTAGGTCTTTCTCGATGTCTGGCTTGGGAAGCCGGCTCGGAAGAAGCCGGCCGAGCGAAGATGTTTGAGCGTCCCGTGCCTTGAACCGCAAAAAGGTCTTTCGGGACGCGAGTTCTTCGCCGCCAAGCCAAACCAATCGAGAAAGACCGTGAAGAACTGGACGCGTGAACAACGGCCGTCATATTCTCCGAACTTTGACCCGCACGAAACGAAAGAGAGCCATATTTTCTTAATCCCTGTATTCCAAACAGCGGTATTCTCTTCCGGGTAGCCTCATTCGTCAAGGGAGTCCGCGAGAAAAGAAAAGAAAAGAAGAAAAAAAGCTCAGCGCCAGTCCGGGAAGACGTCCCGGGAACCGCTCTTAAACAGCGGGACGACGGTTTTCGTCCCGGGCTTGACCAGGACGAGCTCCCAGACGCCTTCCGTCGGATAATGCTCCGTTCCGGAGGAGAAGACGATCCATTTTCCGTCGGGCGACCAGGCCGGGAAATAATCATAGGCGTCGGGCCGCTCGGTCAGCCGCTCGACGCCGCCGCCCTCGGGGCTCATCGTCCAGATATCACCCTTGCCGTCGGCCGAGGAAGAGACGTAAGTGATGAGGGTGCCGTCGGGGGAAAAGCGGGGGCGGCAGGCGTTCCCGCCCTTAGTCAGCGCCCGGATGTCCTTCGTCCGGAGATCGGCCAGGAAGGCATCCCAGCCCATGGTCCGCTTCCCGGTGAAAGCCAGCCGGGAGGCGTCCGGGGAGAAATCCGGAAGGGCGCTCGAACCGTCGAATTCCGGAAGGAGGCGGGTTTTGGTCCCGGTCTTCAAGTCGATTGTCCACATCGTGTAGGAGCGGCCGAACGTCCGCTTCCGCTCCTCGGTGTAGGCCAGCTTCGTCCCGTCGGGATACCAGCCCTCTTCGATGGCGTCATCCTCGGCCTCGGTCACCCGGCGGACGTTGGAGCCGTCGGCGTCCATGATGTAAATCTGGTAAATCCCCGTGCGGTTGGAGGAAAAAGCGATCGACCGGCCGTCGGGAGACCAACGGGGGAACTCATCGCTGGCCGGATCGTCGGTCAGGCGCGTGAGGCCCTCGGCCGTCAGAAGGTAGATGTCGTTGTTCCCGCCGAAGTCGGATTGGAAGGCGATCCGTCCGCGGAATTCGAATTTCGGCTTATAGGCGGATAGGTCGACGGCCGCGGCGGCCGGTGCGTTTTCCGCCCCTGCCGCGGCGGCTTCATGATTCCGGCAGGCGGACGAGACAAAAAGAATCGCGAGCAAGGCCGCAAACGGGAACAGCCGGAAATTTGTCCCGCCGATCGGGCGGAGTTTCGCCATCGCGTCCTCCGGATTATCGGCGGATTCTCCTCTTGCCTATCGGCGAGACGGCCGATCCGGCTAAAGAGGAAAGAGGGCTTTCGTGGCCTTCGGCATCCGTCGCCGAAACGGCATAGTTAAACCTTCCGGGCGCATCGACGTTCGTGTCCCGCCAGAAAACGGCCGCGCCGCCGGTTTCGCCGCACAGGATGAAGGGATCGTCCGTCCCGGCCGCCCGGCGGAAAACCCGGTACTTGGCGACGGGAGCGACTTCGGCGTTGGCCGGGTTGTGTTCCCAGGTCACATCGGTTACCGTCCGGATTTGGAACAGGCTGACGTCGGAGAAAGACTCCCAGCGGACATTGAGGGGCGGCCGCATCCCCAGAAGGACGAATGACTTGATCGTCGACGTCTTCGCATACGAGTTGTCGGTAACCACCAGCTGAACCGTGAATTCCCCGGGCAAGGTAAAATACCGCCCGATTTTTTTACCCTGGGCCGTGTCGCCGTCGCTGAACGTCCAATCGTATTGGATGATCTCTCCATCCGGGTCGGAGGAAAGGCCGGCGTCGAATTCGATCGACAACGGCACGATCCCTCCCGGCGGGGTGATCGAAAAATCGGCGATCGGCGGGTGGTTGATGATTTCGAGGGTCCGGCTTTTCGTCGCCGTCTTGCCGTCGTTGTCGATGACGGTCAGGAGGTTGGTGAAAATGCCGGGGGTTAAGAACGTGTGGGAGACGACCATGCCCGAGCCCGTCTCCCCGTCGCCGAACACCCACTGGTAATCGACGATCGTTCCATCGGCATCGAAGGAGGAGCTCGCATCGAACGTGACCGTCAAGGGGGCATAACCGGTCTCCGGCGAGAAGGTGAAATCGGCTACCGGCGGGCCGCCGGGCGGCGGCAGGACGCCGGCCCCGGTTATCTCGACCATGATTTCCCCGGAGGCGTCCCAGACGGCGGCGGCGCTTCCGGCAGGGTCGAGGGCCACATCGCAGTAGGTGCCGCCGTTGGAGAAGGGGATGGCGGCGGGGCTTCCCCATTGTCCGTT
>Ga0209287_10001300_pt1 | contig 12646 bp, 26 predicted proteins | sample PPLLak3cmMay2015_2_FD_187255 | JGI IMG/M metagenome (GOLD analysis project Ga0209287, IMG submission 187255) | Freshwater sediment microbial communities from Prairie Pothole Lake near Jamestown, North Dakota, USA - PPLs Lake P8 Core (1) Depth... | ecosystem: Environmental > Aquatic > Freshwater... | reverse complement strand
CGGCTCAGTTTATCTAGCTCACGACCCTATGAATAGAGACGCAACTTATATAACTCCAGCTGCAACTTATCACACAGACTTAAATTTTTACATTCCCTTTAGATTAGAGGAGATAGGATATTAAAATGTCAGACTTAAGACTAGGAAACTCAAGCGCTACTGATTTAACTAATGAGGTGCCTGATTATGAAGTCTCTTGGAAAACTACCGACGGAGGATTTACACAAAAAGAGAATAAATGGAATAATCCTTATGCTTCTAAATATTATGGCTTTTATTATGGGGTTGGAGAGTATAGAGCTGCAATAAATGCATTTTCTACTTGGGTTATTGGACAAGGCTATGAATTAATAACTCCAAACACAAATTTAGAAAATATTAACGGCTGGGGTGAGGATACATTTCAATCAATTATCTGGAATCTAATTTGTGTCAAGAAATTCAATGGAGATTCTTACGCTGAGATTGTGAGAAACGATAAAGGAACTTTAATTAATCTTAAAGTTTTAGACCCTAGAAGAATAACACACATCACAAATGGAGAAGGAATTTTAATCGAATACGAATACAGACAAGCCAATGGAAAAATTATAAAGTTTAAAACTTATGAAATATTACATTTTTGCAACGATAGGATTTTAGATGAGCCTCATGGAACTTCTGTCACGAGTGCTGTTGAATGGGCTATAACAAAGATACAAGAGGCCCGTGAAGATTATGCAAGATTACAACATACTTCATCTGTAAGAATTTTCTTTGTAGATGAACAAGATACAACAAGACAAACGACATTAAAAACTCAGTATGCGACTGCCATCAAAAATAAAGAGGTGATGATAATCACATGTAAGCCTGAAGAAGCAAGTTTCAAAGATTTAGAAGCGCCTAACTCTGCTAATTGGATAAGTTGGCTTAATTATTTAGAAGATAAATTTTACAAGCAGTTAGGAGTGCCTAAAGTTGTTTTAGGAGGAACTGCAGAGAATACTGAAGCATCTGCGAAAGTTGGAGTGATTTCTTATGAGCCTATTTGGGTAAGAGAGATTACAGAACTTGAGGCAGACATTTGGAATCAATTAGGAATTAAAATTAAGATTAATAAACAGCCTTCACTTATGGATAATATGCAAACAGATGAAGCTAAGAACACAGGACAAACTAAACTTGAATATCAAGGTTCACAATGAAATCACAAAAGAAAGAAATCATTTGGAATATTATTAATTCGCTTTTAGCTGGAGCTTTAGTTTTTCTTGGAGCTTTAACAACAGGAGAAATAACTGCTCAGAGTATCGGAGCGGCAATGATAGCCTCATTAATTGTAGCATGCACTCAGTTTAAAAGATACTGGGAAACTGAAGAAAAAGAATATCAACATAAAAAAACCTTTGGGAGTTTTATAGGAGTTTAAAATGCCAAGAAAAAAACCAATTTTAGCAAGAGATGTAAAAATCACAGGACCAGGAGCAATTTCTAAAGAACAATCTCAAGAAAATAGAAGTATTGAAGAAAAGGCAAAAGCTGCTGGGCAAGTTGGTGGTGATGTTTTAGCTGCTAGGCAAGAATCAGCAAAAGAAGCATCACAAGCAATACAGCAGAATATTCAAGCACAAGCAGTAGTGGAGAGCACACAGCCAACTATAGCAAGAGAAGCACCAACTGGAGTTATTAGTTCAGAAGGTCAAAAACAATTTAAAGCACAAGCACAAGGACCTTTTAGTGCCTCTACAATATCTAGTGCAGCAGCTGCAGCTTCAGGTGAAATGCTTTTTAAGAAAATTGAAACAAACCAAGATTTAACAGCCGAAGATACAGCAATGATTTCTCAACTGCAATTAAATGATTTAGACATCGCGCAAATTAAAGCAGGAAAAGCCCATATAAGCAAGTTTGCAGAAATGATTGACTCTGTCCCTCTACTTGGCAGAAGTAAAAGAGTTGCAGGCGTTTCTATTGGTGTTAATGATTTTATTGCAGAAACTCCATCTTCTAGCATTAATAAATTACTTGATGGAATGCAGGCATCAAAAACTAATATCGCTGTTTGGACTCAAGAAATACAAAATAATCCTCAAAAGGCTTCAACTTATTTACCTTTGATAGAACAACAAGAAAAAGAAATTTTAACTCTAGAAAGCCGTATTAAATTGATGTCTATACAGCAGACTTCTGTTCAGGCAAACCCGGAAATCTATAATAATATACAAAAAGAAATAAACGATATTCTTACTAAGACAGGCAGTGCAAAAACGGAGTTGCAGCTTTTGGGAATTAGATGACTCCACAAGAAGAAACTTTAAGGGAGAGAGAAGCTTTGATTGAAATGTATAAAGCTGGATTTCTAGATGGTTATTCTACTTGGAAAAAACTTAAAACTGATGATGATTATAAAACTCTCAATAAATTTTATAAACTAGATTTCTATAAAAGATTTGGAAAGAAAATAAATAAGGTTCTAAAAACTAAAAAGGAGGTTAAGAAAAATGAATGAGCCACAAATACCAAAACAGACTGAGGGGCAAGAGGCGAAAGAGACAACTGCGACTGATGAGACACAAGAGAGAATTAAGAAGATTAACGACGCAGCCGATAGACTCGAACAAGCTGAGAGAAGACTTTCTGAAAGAGAAAACTCTTTACGAGAAGCAGAAGCCATACACAGACTTGGAGGTCGAACAAACGCTGGACAGCTTAAACTAACTCCTGAAGAAGAAGCAAAAGCAGAAGCTCAAAAGATAGCTGATGAAATCGCTGGAGCCTTTAAGAGAAGATAAAATGCACCTTTATTTTTTTGTAAGAGGCAAGTTTGAACAAGTTGAGCTTTGGAAAGCTCACGCTCAAGTTGCGTATTGGAAATGGAGAAGAATAAACAAAGAAGGAAAAGAAGAAATAAAACTTGTTCAAGGATCACTTAGACCGTCTGTATTAGGAGCTTACGAATATATATTTCCTAAAGAAGCTATTGCAGAAGTATGTTCATTTTTTGGAATCGAAACAAATGAATCTTACGGCTTTAATAAGATCGGATTATACACTAGACACTTTTGCTTAAGAAAAATCTTTGGAGTTAGAAAAATTCCTAAGGAGATTTTAGAAAAAGCTAAAACTATCCCCAATACTTTTACAACCATGGAGTTTGAAAGGGGTGTTTCCAACTGTATTATTCCTGGAGTTAATTGTCATGTGATTGGAATTAAAGACGACGAATATAAATATTTTCCACAGTTTGGCTACACTCAAGAGGCAATATGAAAAAGTATAGATTTTGGAATTTATTATTATGGAAAACTTGGTTTGATATTGGGAATGGATGGACTGGATATTTAACAAAGGTTCTTATGGTTGTTGGAATTGGATTCGCTGTTGATAGTGTTAAAAATATTGGATTAATCTTTATTCTAGGAATTATATACGCTGGAATTAATTTTTTAATAGGATGGGCTTATATGAAGTATGGACTTTTTGAAACTCAACAGGAAATAAACAACATTTATAACCCATTTGTAAAAGAAACAAGAACATTTATAAACGGAAATAAAGAGCGAAAGATTTAAATATTAGGCACTACATTATTTCTTATGGCGAGAGAGGCGATATTAAGAGATACAAAACCTTTGGTTTCTAGAAGATACACTTGTGCAACTTCTACAGGAATAGCAAAAGGAACTTTTCTCACATTTGCTGACCCTTATCTTGCTAGTGCTTCTACTGGAACTGGTGATGTCTTTGCTGGTTTTGCTCATGCAGATGTGAATAAATCAACTGACACTGCTTTTAATACTGAAACTTCTGTAACTGCAGATAAAGGCGGGATTTATGAATTAGCAGCAAGCCTGGCTATAACTGCAGGACATTATGTTAAAACAGCAGCTCCTGGAAATTATGTTATGGAATGCACAGCAGCAGATATGGCTTCAAGTTTAGCTATCTTTGTAGGAATTGCTTTGGAAACTGCAAGTGATGGTGAAGTAATAAATGTTGAGGTATTACCATAATGACATTCTACGGGCCTGGAGAGGATAAACTTCGAGCAACATCTTATGACTTAGCAATTAAGCAAATTGCAAATTATTCTTATAAATTTAAACAGCTTGTTAGTGTTGTTTCTTCATCTTCTTGGAAAAATTATTTCTTTAGAGAACAAACAAGTGTTCCAACTGGACAAAGTGGAAATGCAATTAAAGGCATTCCTAGAGGTGCAGATTTTCCAAATGCAGTTTTAACATGGGAGCAAGTTAGTTCAAGAATTGACAAATATGGTTTATCAGGAACAATAGACCATGAAGATATTATTGCTGGAAATATTGATATGAGAAACAGAACAATTTTAAGAATAGCTGAAGGAGTTGCTAAGGCTGTAGATTCTGAAATCTATGCTGTTCTTAGTGAAAATGGAACACCAGCAAATATTTTAACTGGAGCATTACAAGGTGGATACTGGAATGAAACAAGTGCAGCTATTATAAAAGATTTGGCTGTAATGAAAGCACAAGTTCAGGCTTATTACGATAACGCTAAATCTTTCGCAGTTGTAATTAATCCTGCAACAGCTCCAAACATCTTACACTATATCTATGAAAAAGGAGCTCAAGCACAAACAAGCGGACAAGCTGCATTTAATGGAGAAATTGGAAACCCAGCTGGAGTTAGTGTTATAACCAGCGCTGTTGTTCCAGCAAGTTATGCTTTATTCTTAGTGCCTCAGACTTGCGCAACTTGGAAAAGTTTAATGCCTTTAGAGACTGACACAGAAACAAAACCTTTTATAGGAGATGTTATTAAGAGTTGTGAATATGGAGTTACTGAATTACACGAGCCTAAGCAAGTTGTTTATTTAAGAGTCTTAGTATAGAAAGATTTATTTAATTCTAGTTTCTTAATTTACTTATGGCGTTTAGAGGTAATGGTTTAAATGATATTTACGACAATGATTTAGAAGTTAAGAAAAGATTAACTACTAGAGACGGAACAATTTACACAACTCCAGTTAATAATTTAGATATTGTAAATAAAAAATATGTTGATGATGCTATTAGTGGTTTTACTCCTATAACTCTGCCTTTAAGCCATACAGATTCAGGGGAGATTACTGATGTGGGAACTAATACTCACACACAGATAGATACTCATATAGCTTCTACAGCTATTCACTTTACAGCAGCATCAGTTGACCATACTGCAATTCAGAACATAGGCACAAATTCACATCCAGCAATAGATACACACATAGCAAGTCAAGCAATTCATTTTACTCAAGCTTCAATAGACCATACAGCTATAACAAATATTGGGACTAATTCTCATGCTACTATTGATTCACATATTGCTGATACTTCAGACCCTCATGGGACTTTACTAACTCAAACTTATTTAAATGTGGCTTCTTGTGCAATAACAGCAGATAATACAACTGTTTCACAAGCATTTGTAAGAAACATAGTTTTTGGAACTTCTGCAACTCCTCCAACAGCTTCAAATTTTACACAAGGAACAATCTATATGAGGTATACCCCATGAAATCAAAACTAGAGGCTTGGCTTGAAGTGAAAAAGCATTTTGATAAATTCTATAGTTTAAGAGGAATAGCAAGAGATGATTATGCTCCTATCCTTAAAAGAGCTGCAAGTGATTACTGGTTTATTTATGGATCAAGATTTTATGTAAATAAAAAACCAGGTGAGAGGGATTAGATGGCTGCAATAAGAAAAGACATTTGTATGTTCTCTGAACCTTATTTATGTAATAATAGTTCATCTTTTGTTCCAACTGCAGGGAGTTATGGCTACACTAGATTTTATCCCTCTTATTTTGACCCAATCGACAGCATCTATTTTGAGTTTAGCATCAATGCTGTATTATATAATCAAGTTCCCTATGAAGGACCCCCTTTTGCTCAGGTTATAGTTTATGATAAAACTACAGGAAACACAATCTATACGAGCGGTTCTATAAGTTCAGGAGTTACAAGGACAAGAAGCAGTGATTTAAAAAGCCTCTTGACAGCCACAAGTGATTTATATGTTCAGATAAGAATAGTCAGGGGAGGGACAAACAGCAAGGCTTGGCTATGGTCTGCAAGATTAATAATCTATCAAACTCCGCCTATTTTAGCAACAGCAACTTATTTTCAGCTGGGAGAAGCTATTACAACAAAATCTGCATTAACAGAAATTTCAACTCCAAGAAGAATGGAATTAGATACAGATGATTATGATGGAACTATAGCTTATTCTTTTCATGCAACTGCAAAAGATACAGGATTTAATGATGTTACTGTTGAATTATATGATGTTACAAACTCTTCGGTTAAAAGTAGCGTAACAACTACAACCACAACATGGGAAATTTATGAGGATAACCCAACAGATAATTCTCTAGTGGATGGGGCTATTCATACCTGCAGGATTGGGGATGGGGTTGGAGTGGCTTTTTTAAATCTTGGAAATGCCCAGCTTATTATAAGGCAGACAGGAACTATAACTAAAACTGTTAATGCTCATCATGTTTTTGCAGGGCCTTTTTATGAGGCTGACACTTCTTATGATAGTCAGGAATTATATGAGAGTTATTATGACCCTGTTGATTATGATGGAGCAACTATAGCTCTTTATCATGAAGCCACTATTTACGCAGCAGGGGGAACAGGCTACATTAAAATCTTTAATACTGATGGAGATATAACTAATTCTGAATTAAGCGTTGCATCAACTTCTTATAACAGACTTTATTCTTTTGCACTAACAGAACCAACAAATGCTGATGAGATTTCTTTAGACCAAAAGATAGTGGGTGGGGGAGTAGGAGACCAAACATGGGTAAGCTCATCTAGAATTTATGTTAAAATGACAAGTATTCCTACAGGTATTAATATGCAGGCAAACATAGGGGATGTTTGGAAAGATAGTTCTCATTTAAATGTTAATGTTGGGGATGTGTGGAAAAGGATTGAGTCAGCTTCAGAAAATGTCGGTGATTCCTGGAAAACTATATTTTAAATAATAGAAACATTTAAATACTTGTTATATCTCTAATATGTATGACAAAAACACAAGACTTTACAATCAGAATAACACTTGAAGATTACCGACGAGCTAAGAGATTAATTAAGCCTTATCCAAATGAAAGTATGGCTAATTGGTTTAATAGATTGGTTAACAAAATTGAAAGGAGAGATGCAGTTTATTTAGATTAAAATGAAACTTAAAACTTTGAAGGATATGAATTTTGTAAAAGAAATGTATTTCGAAGATGGTGAAAACTCTTATTATCATCCTATAGAATTTGATACTGAAGATTTGAAAGAACTGAAACAAGAAGCAATTAAGTGGGTGAAAAGTATGTTAGAAGACACTTACTATGATCATCCAACTGAAATAAAATGGATCAAAGAATTCTTCAATCTCACAGAAGAGGATTTAAAATGAATTTATTAAGAAAATGGTTTTATTTAAGAAGATTAAAAATAGCAAGAAATAGATTTATTGAGCATGCCATTAAATTTCCATCTGATTGTGATGGAGAAATATTAAAAAACTTTTCATTAGAAGAAGAAAGTTTAAAAAAAACAGGGAAATTTATAAGAGAAAATAAACTAAAGGAGAAAAACTAAGATGAAAAAAGATAAATTGAAAGAAGAAATGTTAAAATGTAAAGAATGTAAGGTTATTAGTTTACACAATCCAAAACACCCTATTTGTAATTTTCATCAAGGAAAACTCTCCCAAAGAAAAGAAGATATTGAAATGTTTATAGAAGAACTAATTAAAAGCAAAAAGAAATATGGATTAGATTGGTGTGAGACATTATTTATTGAACATATAAAAAAGGAGTTGAAATGAAAAAAGATAAATTAGAAGAAGAAAATGAAATGATTGAACTAGCAAGACAAAGTGGTTATAATGAATGTTCTTATATGTTTGAGAATATGATTAATAAAACTTTAAAAGAAATTCCTTTATGTTCCAATCCTAATTGTGATTGTGATACTGCCTTAGCAAGATTATTAAAACAAAAACTAAAGGAGTTAAATGATAATAGAACTGAGAAGGAGGTAAAAGAACAATGAGTGAAGCAACGGAGAAACAAACTGCGATTTTACTTAAAAATGGCTTTAAAGAAACAGATATTGAAAGAATGAATAAAAAGGCTATTTCAGAAGAGATAGGCAAGATATTCAATAAAGGCAAAGACCCCTCAAAAATCGAGGCTATGGGGCAAATTGGGGCTACTGGGGGCATATCTGTGGTTAGTCACAAGTTTCAGAATGCTTATGAATTTGGACCTGCAGGAAACAGGCATACAATAAGATACTGGGATATTGCAGATTTAAAGGCACAAATGACTGAAATAGAGAATGCAGGCTTTTTGTATGAAACTGAAAAGATAAAGTAGGTTTAAACAACTGAAAAGCTAACATAAAACAAACCATTTAATTTTTGATTTTCATTTCTGATTTTTTGCTGTTGATGTGCGTTCATAGAATCAGGTTTGCACTGAATTAATCGAATTTCTTTAGTCTCTGGATTGATTGCAATAACATCAAAGGGTGAGTGAGAGCCAGCAGACCTTTGAGCAATAAAGCCCTTTTCCCGCATGATTTTAACATATTTGTATTCTTTTCTACGCCCTTTTTGATATTTAGAATTCATCTTGGAACTTTTTTAACTTTTAATCTCAAACAATTATTGCAAATCCATTTCTCATCAGGGTAAAGCCAGGTTAAAAGGTTTGGATGTTCAATAGGTTCTTTAATATTTACAACTGGCTTACAATCCTCAGCGGTTTCTTTTCTCCCACTTTTTCCACAAAACTCACATATTTTTATAGTTTCATCAATTTCAACTTCTCTTTTTCCTAATTTGCTTCTAATTGCATTTTCCGCAACTTGTGATATGTTTAATTCTGCTTGTTGTGCTTTCTTAACTAATTCACTATCTACACTAAGATTCAAATGTGTTTTATCACTCATCTTATTTCACTCTCAAATTTTATTATTTTAATATACTCTTTAACAAGCCTTTCACTAAATCCAAATTGCAGCTGTATTAATAAAATCAAGTCTTTTTCATTTAATTCAGGATTTTTTAAAATTACTTCTTTTGTTTGCTTAATCCTTTCAAGTCTATATTGTGATTTTAAACTCATACACACACAAACCCACACTCATATTTAAACTTTAATAACTACTTAGAAGTTGTGTGTGTGTAAGAAAGAGAAGAACCAAGAGTAAAGAATATTATACGTATATACGTATTACTATGATAATAGACTTATGATTAAATAGATTAAGATTTATCATCATTCAGGATGATTATTTATTGAAGAAAGACTTATTTATAAAGATTTGTGTGTTTGTTTAACACTCTCGTATTACCCACTCGTGGAGTGTGTAACACTTTCTTACTCAAGATATTGCTACTTAGTAATGTTTAAATAATTTGAATGCTTAGGAATCTTGCAGATTCCTTTTAGGCACTACATATTGATTTAACCACTACATTAGAACGCTTTCGTAAGAAAGTGTGTGTTTGGGAGTTAACTTTCTTACTCAAAACAGCCGTTTCTTTAAGCTTTATATTGCGATCGCCCCCACCCGATCGCCTATTGATGTCCTCTACGCTGTGTCAACCTATATACTATAACATATATATTACAACACACATATATTTATAAAGGAAACGTTAAGGTTCCTGTGTAATGTAGTGGGTAAATGCTAATTGTAGTGGATACGGCACGATGCAAGGGTTACGCTGTGTGGCTGTGTAATGAGATATTCGGTACACCGAATAACTCGCGATAGTTAGGTTCGAAGTATAAAGTTTGGGTTATCCACACAGAAAAAATTTTAAAATTTCAGAAAATTATATTAACCCCCGATTACTTAGGAAAGCTATGGATGAAATTAAGAAAACCTATATAAAACGGCTTTACGGAGGAGGATTGATTGCACTTGGAGCTTTCTTTTTGATTGAGCATGTTTACAGCTGGGGATTTGATTGGAATGACTTTCTCGGACACGAATACTTAGGGATTTACTTGATTCTGATTGGCTCTGCTTTAGGGATTTGGGCTAATAAAGGAGCTAAGAAGGGAAAATGATGCACCTAGACCAATGGCAAAAAGAGATTATTGCGGATGAGACTAGCCATATTCTATTAGCCAAAGGGAGAAGAATAGGAGCAACCCACACTTTTGCGATTAAAGCTGTAGAATGGCTTAAGACTCACCACAACCCGCACCCAAGCAGCCAAATTGTCTGCTCTTCGATTACAGAAGACCAAGCCCAGTTAATTATTGCCTTTGCCACGAATTACGCTCAGAAGAATTGTCCAGCTCTCATAGGAAAAGGAAAAGACAAACCCACTTTAAACCGACTTATTCTAAAGGTCAACAAAAACAGAAGAATTTTGCTTGCAAAACCTGTAGGTTCAACAGGAGCTTCTGCTAGAGGTTTTGAAGGACAGGTTTTAATGGTGGATGAGGGGGCATTTCAGCCTGATATTTTTTGGGATGCAGCTAAACCTATTCTAGCTACTACAGGGGGACGAATTTGGACTTGGGGAACTTTTAACGGCAGACAAGGATATTTTTGGAACAATTATGAAAAATCAAAGATTAAGCAGGAACCAGATGCAAGATTTAAGGTTTGGGAGAAAAACACAGAAGAAGTTTTAGTTGAAAGACCAATTAGTGAGAGTTGGACTGAAACACAAAGGGCTGGACTTGCAAAACATCTCCAAGAAGAAAAATTGGATATGTCTGACAAGGTTTATGCTCAGGAATATCTTGGAATTGCAGCTTTAGACAAAAATCAGCTCTATCCTGATGACTGGATTGAGAAAGTTTGCTGTTTAGATGAACATGAGCCAGTAGGAGCTGGAGGAGAGTTTTACGGGGGTTTTGATTTAGCAAGAATGGGCGGAGATTCTTTTACAGCAGAGATTATAAAGAGAATTTCAGACACAAAGTTTATCCAAGCAGACCACTACACAAGAAAACTACTTTTAACAACAACAAACGAGGAATTAATTAAGGAATACACTTTGAAATGGAAATGTCAGAAATCAGGAATTGATGCAGGTTCAGGAACGCTTGGAGTTTCAATTTATGACTTTCTCCAGAAAATTCCATACTTCAAAAAGATTATTATTGCAATGAACAACAGAAGCATCTCAATAAACAATGAAAAAGGAAAACTTAGATTATTTAATGAAGACTTGCACGATAATTTAAGGAGCATGGGAGAGAAAGGAGAGATTAAACTTTTTAACAACACAGAAATCAAAAACTCTTTAAGGTCTGTGCAATGGGATTATGTGGAGGATTCTCATGGGCTCACAAAAGTCAGAATTTACAGCAGATTTGGGCATATTGCAGAAGGATTAATTAGAGCTGCATATCTTGCTAAAAAGGAAAAAATTAAAAACATCGACATACTATCTTTTTAAATGGCTTTCACATTCTCAACATCTGGAGCTGCAATAAAAACTGCAGGAGCTAATGTTAATTCTACAATAATTGCTGATTCTGCGCAGTTAGATGATTGGAGTACTAAAGTTGAAAATGATATTTGTGTTCAGGCAAGATATGACTGCATTACTAACTATGCTTTATTAACAACAAACGGAAAATCAATTTTAGGACAGCTTGAAGATGCAATGATTGCTCAAAAGATTATAAATTATGAGCCTGAAGCTATAGGAACTATTGGAGCAGCTTTAAGATTAAATTTTCTTCAAAACATAGTTTCTCAAGGAATGACTAAGATTGATGACGGAAAATTCAAAAGTTACTTGACAATACCCTCTTAAAAAATGGAAAAATACACAACACAAGAATTGAAAGCAAAAGATTCACTTTTAAAACCAGAAGAACAAACTGGAGAAGCTAAAAAAATTGAACTTTCCAACGACGCTTTTGCTGTTTGTGAGTTTATAGAATCTTTAATAAATAAAATCGAGCATGCAAGATTAAATTCAAAAAAATGAGCGAGCCAAAATTAATTCCAGAACAGTTTGTAGCGCAAAGCAATTCAATAGCAAGCTACAATTATAACGATATTGCAGAAGGAACTGGAATTGTAATTTTTAACGGCTTTGCTATGACTGCAAGCACAGGAGAATCTTATGCAGCAAGTCAAAGCTCTTTTTATAGCGACCCTTTAGAGAGCGTATGCAATAGTGGAATGGGCTCAACAACAGTAACCATTAATTTTGATGTTGCTCCGTTTAATCTGCCTAAAACCATTAAAGGGATGGGTTATATTGATGGTTCTTGGGCTCTTAATACAGCAGCAGGAAATTCAATTACAGGAAAGATAACTTTTACAATACAAAAATGGGACGGAACAACAGCCACAGACATAGGCTCAGTTATAACTGAAACTGTTTCTTGCTCTGGATTATTAACAAAAAGACAAAGTTTTATGCTTGGTGTAAATTTAACTCAAACACATTTTAAAAGAGGAGAAATTTTAAGGTTGCAAGCTGCCTTAACTGCGACTTTTGTGGGAGGAGTAGGCGGCTCAGTTTATCTAGCTCACGACCCTATGAATAGAGACGCAACTTATATAACTCCAGCTGCAACTTATCACACAGACTTAAATTTTTACATTCCCTTTAGATTAGAGGAGATAGGATATTAAAAT
>Ga0209287_10001298_pt1 | contig 12649 bp, 9 predicted proteins | sample PPLLak3cmMay2015_2_FD_187255 | JGI IMG/M metagenome (GOLD analysis project Ga0209287, IMG submission 187255) | Freshwater sediment microbial communities from Prairie Pothole Lake near Jamestown, North Dakota, USA - PPLs Lake P8 Core (1) Depth... | ecosystem: Environmental > Aquatic > Freshwater... | reverse complement strand
TTTGATGAACCCGGACAAACCCATTAGTAGATCACCCTTAGACCATCCTAAAATTCCCACAAATATGAGCAAGGCAAAAGCCAACAACAAAACACCAGCCACATCCCCCAGGAAACGCCCAAAATGGGTTTGGAAGCGCGCCAGGTGATCCAGGGCATCTACCGATCGAGGATGGGGTTGTGCTTCGGTTTCCGGTTTCGATGAAGCCGAACGGCGGGAAGAAGGTGGCATGGATTATCCTTGCAGCTTCAGGCTGAGGCCCAAACGCTGGCGGCCGGCATCCACCTGCAGGATGCGCACCTGAACCCCCTGACCAGCCTTGAGAATATCTTTTATCTCTGTTTTAGGAGGGAGTGGAATTTCGGAAACATGGATCAAACCTTCCAATCCCTCTTCCAGGCGCGCAAAAGCACCGTAAGGTACAATAGTAGTGACTTGAGCCGGTACTACAACGTTAATCGGATATCGCTGTTCAGCAGTTTCCCACGGATTATCCACCAAGCGTTTGAGGCTTAGGGCTACCCGGCAACGTTCGGGAATCACTTCCAATACCATCACCTCAACGGATTGGTTGATGGATAGTACCTGACTCGGGTGTGTCACCCGGCCCCAGGAGAGTTCGGAAATGTGAATGAGGCCTTCCACGCCTCCCAGGTCGATGAAAACGCCGAAGTCGGTAACATTGGTAACCACTCCCCGAACCCGCTGGTATGGCTTCAGGGAACTAAATAGAACCGTTCGTTTACCAGCCCCTGCTTGTGCCGCCCGCTCGGAAAAAACCAACCTTCCTTCATCCGGAACGCATTCGATGATCTTTAACTGCAAAGCATGTCCCATATGCGCCTGCAGGCATTCTTCTCGCTCATCATCTCCAGCCTTCGGAGGCATATTGACCAGATGCGAACAAGGGATGAAGCCATATAATGCATTCCCCTCCACAAGCAAGCCGCCTCGATTGTGGCCGGTTACCGTCAGGGTAAGAACCTGGTCATTGCGAAACAACTCCAGGGCGAGATCCCACTCTACGCCCGCATCGCGTTGCTCTTCGATCTTCTGCGGCTTGGCTGGAATCGTGAACGCACCTACCTCCTCGTCCCCCAAGACCGACTCCCACCACCCCTCATCGTGTGTGTGATCCTGATCTTCAAGAAAACGATCTTGAACCATTAAACCTGCCCGGCCTCCTTCCTCATGAATTCTCCTGTAACTGGCGTTCCATCTCCAAGATGACCCTGGCCACCTCTTCTATTGCAACCCGCTGCTTGCGATACAAATCCGCCTCCGACATAGCAAGTCGGGTTGCCACCTCACGCACCTTGCGCCCCTCGATAAATTTCATCTCCAGGATGTTGAAAAGGATCCACTCTGCTGTAAAACGCCGCTCCCCCTCCGGTCGGACGCTATCAACCGCCTGGCGAAGGATGGCGCGTAGTGCATTAGCCGGACTATCGTTATGTTGCTGGAATGCCCGTTGTACAACTTGCAACCGGATCAACGGACTCTGGGTTAATTTTGGCCCACCCCAATAATGGGTCAATGCATCCTTCACCAGGGAAGCCAAGTCAGATTCTGGAGGCATCGATTCTTCCAATAGACTGACCTTGCTATCGTAGCGCCCGGCTGCACGCCACCGTTGGATCAAATCCACCTGTGGTTCCAGATCCTCCAATGAACGGAAAATATTCTGCTGCAAGCGTCTGTCGCGCAATGCTTGCACGACGCGTCGAATCAACAGGGCAAGCGCGTCCCGCTGGTCACGCAGGATCACCTGGTCAGGTTGCCTCGCGACACCCATCAATCCCAATAAAACCGGGAGCTCCTCATCGCGCTGTGGAGGATCATATAGAGGAAAAATCCAATGGTTCCCCCAGATGAATTCATCATGATTGCCATTGCCGTTCCCATGCACGATTTCCAATGCATCCGATAGATTGGTGTCATCGAGCAACGAAGATGTCCCGGCTGATACGATCAAGGAAAGCTTACCATCATCCAAGGCTGCGACAAACGCAGAATGGGATTGGAGATGGTCGCGAACCGCTGCCAGGATAGCTTCGAGGAACTGGCGCATATCACCTTGTGTAATCAGCCGCTCTTCCATATTCTGCAAGAGACGCAAATCGGAGCGATCGCCTCCGAAGAAAATCCATCGTTCCCAAATGGGCGACACCAGCGTAATGGTATGCTCCATCAGCAATACAGTGGCAACCATTGCGGTTGGAACAGCACCGGAATAGATGGTCCCGAACATCTCACCCACACGGCGAATGATCGTTGTCACTCCCAAAGCAATGATCGCTGTAACAGGCCCACGCATGATCCATTTGAACAGGCGGCTCTTGACCACCCGGTCCGGCCAGGAGACGCCAAAGAAGGCAACCGCATAAGCCATAACCACAATCAGGGCACCGACCAGGAGGTTGCTGATGGTGGCGACACTCCAGAAGAGCAGGGAGTGTTGGGAAGCCAAGTGTGAACCATATAGCAGGTACGGGAAAGAACCCAAGGCTGGCGCAGTTGCCCCTGCCAGCAGGTAGATCATCCGGCGCCGGCCCGAGCGCGTCAGCGTTCGCTGGTAGGCGCGGGTGAAATTGATCCAGGCCCAAACCATGATGGATGCATAATAGAGTGTAAAAAGCTCCGTCCATATGGTGCGTTGGAGATGGGGGGCCGGATCACCATCCACAACCAGCGAACCGAGCAGATAGCCAAAGGATAGCAGCAAAAGGAATGCCGCAGACACAAAATAAGTCAGGCGCACAGCCAGCCGCCTGCGCCCCTTCGAAGGATGACCAGTTGTCACCAACAGCCCATCTGAGAGGTGTAGATAGGCAGCAGGTAGAAATATCAGGCCAAACCATTCCAATCGCAGGAGAAGATCTGCAAATTGGATATCACTGGCCGTACTCCCCAATGCCTCAGATGTGAAAACAACCACCACACAGGAAAGGATGATGGCAAACGAACGCGCAACCCGGTCACGCAGGTTGAAGGAAAGTGAATAGAGAAACAAAGAGAACGCCGTGATGGCGATACCGGCGGTCAGGATTTGATTGATCGTGATGATCCCCACCAAAACGTCGTACATCCAACCAGTAAGCATGTGTCCCTTCCAGTAAATCTACTTCAGCGCCTTATAGAAGAACAGCGCGACATCCTTTGTCATGTAATAGTGGTCATTATAACCGCAGAACTCGAAGCCCAATTTCCTTGCCAGGCAAATCATCGGGTGATTTTTGGAGGTTGTCTCCAATAAAACCTGCATGTTGTGACGATCCAATGCCCAGGCCTGCGCGGCTAAAACCAGGCCTGTTGCAACCCCCTGACGTCTGAAGCGGGGGACAATCACCAAGTCTGTTACTCGTGCGGTATTGGGCACGAAGCGATCCGTCAACCGCATATAACCGACGGTCTCTTCCCCAATCTGTGCCACCAGCATCCCATCCCGTCTTCTCCATTCATCCGCCATGCCGGAGATCGAGCGAGGGTACTCCACACGAACCGGGCGCGGCAGCCGGATCTCGCGGAATGATACCAGAACCTGCCCTTCTTCCCTGCGGATATCCATCTGCCAGACATATTCGGTGTTACAGGTATGATCGACCTTCGCCAGAAAAGGTAGATCGGTCGCAATGGATGGACGGATCTTCACTTCCGGCATAGATAACCTATTGATTTCCCACCCGCACCGGGATGATACATGGAGGCAGCGCCTGACCCTGGTTATCCGTTACAACCAGGCGTAACAGGTAATCACCAGGGGTTAATTCGGTAGTACTCCATTTGCCCAATTCCCCTTCTTGCACCACCTCACGGCCAGCCAGGATGGTTGACCAATTCTCGCTCCCGGCTGGTGCAACCTCGTATTTGTAAAATCCGAAATTCGGGATATCCGCGGTACCCTCAATGGAAACCTGACCCTTCAACTCCTGTCCCGGCGATGGAGATGTAATGATGATCTGTCCTGGAACACAGCCAACTGCCCCGGGGATGGGAGTTGGAGCCGGCGTAAGGGCAACCCTTGTCGCCATTTCGGGAGAGAGAGTGTTCGTAGGGTACCCGGCAATACCCAAGGTCGGTGTAGCCAGTAGCAGGGAAGCCGGTAAAGTCGACGCCAAAAAGGCTTCGAAAACCAGTTCTGCCAGGAAGAATATAAAGAGAAGGACAAAGATCGCGATAGCCCGGTTGACTTTCTTTTGGGCTAATTCTTGCTCCAAACCAAAAACAGATTCGCGGCGTTCGCGCCAGGCACGCCAAAGGCGGGTAGCAACGATCACCATCCCGATCGCAAGGATGATGTAAACGATAAGCGCATTTTCGGAAAAGAAACGGATAATCCCCACCATCGATCAAATCAGCTTCAGAACACCGCGGATGATGGTTTCCATCTTCGGAGCAAGGATCAAACCAGCTTCCAAGACCTCCTCGTGTGTCGTTACCGTATCGCCATCCAGGTTGGCCTTATTGCTGATGCCAGATAAGCCGAGAACACGCATCCCGCCATGTCGCGCCACGGTCACTTCGGATACGGTGGACATCCCAACCGCATCGGCGCCGATCATGCGCAGGAAACGCAAGTCGGCCGGAGTCTCGAAAGATGGGCCACTCAGACCGATATAGATACCCTCCTGCAAGGTGATCCCATTGTCCTGAGCCACCTGGCGAGCAGACATGCGCAAAGCCCGATCGTACGCCTGGCTCATATCCGGGAAACGCGGACCAAACTCATCCAGGTTGGGGCCGTTCAGCGGATTCAGTCCGTTCATCCCAACCATATTGATGTGGTCGGATATCAACATCACATCGCCGGGCTGGTAGCCGGGATTGACGCCCCCGGCCGCGTTCGTCACGACCAGCGTCGTGAGGCCCAGGCGCTGCATGACCCGCACCGGGAACGTGACCTCGGCCATGCTATACCCCTCGTAATAATGAATGCGCCCTTGCATCACGAGCACATCCTTGCCTTCCAACGCGCCAATGACCAGGCGGCCGGCATGTCCCTGCACCGTGGATCTTGGCCAACCTGGCAACTCGTGGTAACCGATCATGACCGGGTCTTGAACGGAATCCGCCAGGTTCCCCAGGCCGGAGCCTAGAATAATGCCCACCGTTGGCCGGCATCCAATTCTCGAACGGATCGCTTCTACAGCTCGATCGATATCTTTCAACGAAATTTGCATCGCAATCTCCAATAACACCTGAATCAATAACCAGATTATATCGCACTCATATCACCCCGGAACGGATTATGATGCGGCTCCCAGGAGTTGCCGTGATGGATGGAAAGATATGGGGTATGGAGCAGGCGAAGCCCGCCTATACCCCCAATTTCCTCCCTCTTCCGGCAATTCCCAGAGAACCGATAATGCAATAAGGCGGTTCATCGTTCGCACGACACAGTTCAAAGTTGTTTCTGACTTTCAGTATGCTACAATTGAATTGTAAACCTCATCAACAGCCACCTGAATATGCAACTGATCCTGACTCACGAACAATCCGACTTTGATGCTGTAGCTTCCCTGCTTGGTGCGCACTTGCTGGACCCTTCCGCCCAACCAGTATTGTCGCGCCGGCTGAACCGTAACGTGCGCTCCTTTGTTACCCTTTACGGTGCGGAACTACCCTTTGTGGACCCGCGCGACCTGCCATCCGGGGCAGTACAATCCGTTTTGCTCGTGGATACCCAGTCTCTGATCACGCTCAAAGGGATGGGCGAGAAAACCAAAGTCCGGATCATCGATCACCATCCCATGCGGCAAGGTTTGCCGGACGAGTGGGATGTTACGATTGTCGAAACCGGTGCCACAACCACCACCCTGGTAGAGAGCATCCAGAAGCGGGGAGATATGCTCACCATGATCCAGGCAACCTTGTTATTGCTGGGGATTTATGAGGATACCGGCTCGCTGACCTATGCCGGCACCACCCCGCGCGATGCCCGCGCCGCCGCTCACCTGCTGGAGCAGGGCGCCGATCTGCGCCTGGCGGCCGATTTCCTGAACCCACCGCTCTCGCCGGAGCAGCACCAGGTTTACGAACAACTGGTCGCGAATGCACAGACCCATTACATCCACGGCCACCGGATCGTCATCGCCTGCGGGGACGCCGGTGGGATGGAGGAGGAGATCTCCACCCTGGCGCACAAGCTGCGCGACCTGTTCGACCCGGACGCGGTTTTCGTGCTGGTGGCCACCGCCGAAGGCGTCCGCCTGGTGGCGCGCTCGACGACCGACCAGGTGGATGTATCTGTCATCGCCCGGCACTTCAAGGGGGGCGGCCACGACCGGGCCGCGGCGGCGCTGGTCAAGGACGCATCTCCCATAACGGAGACCGGTGCGAGATCCGCTGCGCTGGCGGAAACCTGCCAGGAATTGCTCGAGATCCTGCCGCGCCACGTGCAGCCATCCGTCACGGTCTCACAGATCATGTCCCCCCACCCGCGCACCCTCACCCCGGAAACATCCGTTCAAAAGGCAGCCCAACTTATGCAGCAATACGGCTATGAGGGCTACCCGGTAGTGCAAGAGAACAAGGTGCTCGGTCTGCTGACGCGCCGCGCCGTGGACCGAGCCATCAACCACAAGCTGAACCTGACGGCCGCCAGCCTGATGGAGGCCGGGGAGGTTACCGTCACGCCAGATGATTCGCTCCAGCACCTCCAATCCTGCATGACCGACAGCGGCTGGGGCCAGGTGCCGGTTGTCGACCCGAAAACGGGCGAGGTGATCGGCATCGTCACCCGCACCGACCTGCTCAAGACCCTTTCACCGCGCCGGGTTTCGACATCGCCGCGCAACCTGGCCAGGCAGTTGGAGAAGGCCCTGCCCGCCGAACGGCTGGCTCTCATCCGGGCGATTTCAGCCGAGGCGGCGGAAAAGAACGTTGCCCTGTATATCGTTGGCGGTTTCGTACGCGACCTGCTGCTCGAACGCCCCAGCCTGGATTTCGACATGGTCGTGGAAGGGGATGCCATCCAACTGGCAAAGGCCATTGCGAAGAAATTCGGCGGGCGGGTGACCGGCCATGCCCGCTTCGGCACCGCCAAGTGGTTCCTGGCGGGCTCATCCATCGCAGGCGAGAACCTGCCCCCTTTCCTGGATTTCATTTCAGCCCGGATCGAGTTCTACGCCCAGCCGACCGCCCTGCCTACCGTGGAGCGCGGCAGCATCAAGCTGGATCTCCACCGCCGCGATTTCACCATCAACACCCTTGCCTTGCGGCTGGATGGCCACCACTACGGCAGCCTGTTGGATTATTGGGGCGGGTTGGATGACCTGGAGCAGGGCCTGGTACGCGTCCTGCATTCGCTCTCATTCGTGGATGATCCCACCCGCATGCTGCGCGCCGTGCGTTTCGAACAGCGCTTCGGCTTCCAAATCGAGACACGCTCCCTGCAATTGATGGCCGAGGCACTGCCCCTGCTGGAAAGGTTGAGCAGTGAACGTGTGGGTCACGAGATCGACTTGATCCTGGATGAACCCAAGGCAGCCGATATGTTCAACCGGTTGCATGATTTGAAGTTGTTGCAGGGCATCCATCCAGCCTTGGGTTGGGATAAGAACTGCCGGGTTCTATTTGAAACTGGCCTCGAGGAACAACCACCAGCCGCGTGGAGGAACATCCCGGACCTTCGCCAGGTGCCGCGCCGACGGGCCCTGGGTTATCTGTTATGGCTTTCGTTCCTCCCAGCGGAAAAGATTCGCCAGGTCAGTTCCCGTTTACGGTTGGCTGCCACCTTGCGCAAGGCATTACTGGAAACATCGGCTCTGCGGAAAGATTTGCCAGCCCTCGTGGATGCAAGGCCCAGCACCGTCTATGCACGCTTGGAGGATATTCACCCATTGGTGTTGTTCGCATCATGGATCCGAGCGGATGGCCCCGAGCAAGAAGTACTGGCAAGCTATTTGTCCTGCTGGCGGCATGTAGCGCCTAAAACGGATGGTCATACACTCAAGGAATTGGGGTTATCACCTGGCCCCGTGTACAAGGAGATATTGCACCGTATCCGGGATGCCTGGCTGGATGGGGAGATAGAAACCGAAAAAGAAGAAGAGCAGCTTCTGGGAAAGTTGATGAAGGAATTGCAAGAGTGATCGTTAGGCCGTGAAAAAAGTGGGGCTGCCGAGAAAGGGTATAAGTATTCCCAATCAGGGCCGGTCGGGACAGCCTTCCACATGCAAATTTCCACCGGCGGGGATGAAATCCGGCCCATGGACGGAATCGCTCGATCGCCAATCGGTTGCGTAGTAATCGCCGGGCGGTAAAGTGCCCGTGATTGTTTCCCAAGGCTGGATGGTGAAATTGACAGTCTGTGCTCCAACAAACTGCCAATACCAGACATCCGGGCAGTTATTGATCAGTGTGTAAACGGTGGCGGCCTGTGTGCCCCGGTCTGGAGGTGGAGGAATGCTTCCATCAGGAGTGACCACAACGGGGGAAGGAACGCAGGCATTCAGGAGGATGGGGAGCCCAGACGAGACCAAATCAGGAACGTGCACATCACCACCTGGCGCAATATCCATAAGAAGATACCAGCCGGGGAGTAAAACACCAGTGACTGTATCACCTGGAGCAATAAAGAGTTGCTCGATCGTGGAATCGCCGTAATCATCCGGCAGTCGTAGGATGCGGATGATCCACTTACCAAGCGGTCGACCCTCATAGCCGTCACAGCCATTAAAGAATTTGTAGTAAAGGGGATTTACCGGCACGGAATCGCCGGGCGGCTGCGGCAGGGTTACATCAGGGAACAGGCTGTCATCCACCACAATGAGAGATTCCGCTTCGGGGCTGGCCTCGATCCATTCCTGGTATTCCTCATCCGACATTCCGCGCGGCGCGGAGGGCGGTGCGGCTTCTCCTTCGATACCGGATGCCTGGCCATCGATTAATTCCACCATTCCGTATGCGTTCCCCAGCGCACAATGGCCTTCCAGGCATGTTACAAATATTGTTTTCTTCCCAGGATCGAATGCCACGCTCATGTAACTGCCTCGTACCGACGCAATCCCCAGTGATGTTTCGATTTCCAATTCCCCGCCATTCAGGATGACCCAGAGTTGCCCAAAGAACAATTCCAGACGGGTGAAGGGATTAGCCTGATCCGGGTCGATTTCACCCACCGTCAACAAAGAGTTTGGAGCAAGCCGGACAATGGTGCCATCCGGCTCCAGGTCGAGACGGGCGCGGCTGTCATCCCCGCTGCGGGCTTCGGCACCACCGAAAAGTTCCTGCCCCAAAACTGCGGGGGCGAAGGTGGCAGCGTCAGCCGGCCTGGCTTGCACATCATTGGAAATGGATGTGAAAATGGCAACCCGGCCAATGGTTGCAGTCGGCGTCGGCGGCAGTGTAGATCCCTGGGAAGAGACAGCAGAAGGGTTGGGTTTTTCCGATTGCGTCTCCGAAGAGGGTATCCCACAGGCCGAGAAGACCAGGAGAAATGCCACAACCAAAAGCAACCCAGAGAACCTGTGCACGAGAATCGTATCCAGGAGAATCACTTCTTGCGGCGCGGTTTTGCAGCCTGGGGGGACTTCGAGGCGGCTGTTGCCTTGACAGGCGCGGGTTGACTTGCCAATTGTTCCACATAGGCTTCATGCAATCTAACCGGTTTTGCAGATACCTTCCTGAGCCGCAGGTTCAGCATCTCGACAAAGACCGAGAAGCCCATCGCAAAGTAAATGTAACCCTTGGGAATATGCTGGTGGAGGCCATCCACGATCAAGGTGAAGCCGATCAGCAGAAGGAAACTCAAAGCCAGCATCTTGATCGTGGGATGTTGTTCAACAAACTCGCTGATTGGCCCGGAAGAGATGATCATCACACCCGCGGCAACAATAACGGCGATGATCATAATAACGATTTCATTCACCATCCCCACCGCAGTGATGACCGAATCGAGGGAAAAAACGATATCCAGCAACATGATCTGGATGATCACATTCGCAAATGCAGCTTTTACTTTGGTGGATGCATGCCCTTCCACACCTTCCAGCCGTTGGTGGATTTCATAGGTACTTTTGCCCAGCAGGAACAGGCCACCGACAATGAGGATCAAATCCTTGCCGGATACTTCAAATCCGATCACGGCAAAAAGCGGCTCCGTTAATCCAATGATCCAGGAGATGGAAAGCAGAAGCAGGATGCGAGTGATGACCGCCAGAGCGATGCCGGTTGAGCGTGCTTTCGGCCTCTGGGGCGCAGGCAGTTTACCGGTCAGGATGGAGATAAAGATCACGTTATCCACACCCAGCACGAGTTCCAGGGCAACCAGGGTGATCAGGGCGATCCAGCCTTCCGGGTTGGTAATCCAGTCCATAATCAGTTCTCCTTCGGAATATGATGCAAAACTTTGCTGATTATCTCACATTATCTATGGATCACATTCTGGTTCTCTGGGAATCGCCGGAAGAGAAAAGAAATTGGATATGTTTCATATGGATAAGCGATTGTTGGTTGAGTAGGGCGGCGCTCTCCCGCCCGTATTGAAACCAACAGTCCCGGGTCTTGATATGCTGGAAAAGCACCAGCTACTCGACCTTCTATGATTGTTCCAATTATCCAGACAAGACTGGTAAAATTCACCCAACACTTTCACGCATCATTCGATTCGCTTATAATTCTGCCCGTTACCTTCGATCCATCAGGAGTCCGCATGACCCAGAAATCAACCGGTGCGCAGATCCGCCAGACCTACATCGACTTCTTCACCGAACATGGACATACCATCGTTCCATCCATGTCACTGGTGCCCGGCGAGGACGCCACCCTGCTCTTCACCAATGCCGGCATGGTCCAATTCAAGGATGTCTTCCTGGGGACCGACAAGCGCGCCTACAAGCGTGCTGCCAATTCCCAGAAATGCATGCGCGTGGCTGGCAAGCACAACGACCTCGACGATGTCGGTCGCGATGACACCCACCACACATTCTTCGAGATGCTGGGCAACTGGTCATTTGGCGATTACTATAAAAAGGAAGCCATCGAGTGGGCCTGGCAATTGCTGACGGATGTGTGGGGATTGCCAAAGGAGCGCCTGTGGTCGACCTGTTTCAAGGATGATAAGGGAGATATACCTGCCGATGAAGAGGCAGCGATGTACTGGCGCAAACAGCCGGGCATGAACCCTGATCACATCCTTTTCTTTGGCCGCAAAGACAACTTTTGGGAAATGGCTGAAACAGGCCCCTGCGGCCCGTGTTCTGAAATCCACTTCGACCGCGGCGAGGAATACTGCAACCTGAAAGGTCAGCCGCATACCTGCTCCGTCAACGGGGATTGCACCCGCTACCTGGAACTCTGGAACCTGGTTTTCATCCAATACAACCGCCTCGGCCCGGACAAGCTGGAACCGCTTCCTGCCACCCACGTGGACACAGGCATGGGGTTCGAGCGTATTGTCTCGGTCTTGCAGGGTGTCGACTCCAACTATAAAACAGATCTCTTTGCCCCCATGCTGGAAACGCTGCGCTCGCTCACTGGCCATTCCATCGAACAGGTTTATGCCGATTTCACTCCATACCGCGTCATCGCCGACCATGCCCGCGCCGCGTCCTTCCTCATCGCGGACGGCGTCGTCCCCGGCAACACCGGCCGGAACTATATCTGCCGAATGATCATCCGCCGCGCAGCGCGATTTGGCTCGAAACTGGGACTACACGAACCATTCCTATCGAAAGTCGCCGAAGCAGTTATCGAAACATATGGGGATTTCTACACAGAGCTGAGGAAACACCGCCAGGCCATATTGGATAACTTGAGACGCGAAGAGGTCCGCTTTGCACGCACGGTAGAAAGCGGTACAGCAGTGCTGGATGGATACCTGGCTGAACTCCGCAAATCCGGGAAGCGGATGCTTTCGGGCGAGAAGGCTTTCGATCTGTATGCCACCTACGGCCTGCCGTTCGAGATCACCCGCGACATCGCCCGCGAACAGAACCTGGAAGTGGATGAGGCTGGTTTCCGTTCTGCAATGGATGAACACCGGCTGGCATCCGGCGCGGGACAGGCCATGGGTGCAATGGGCGGCGAAGATGCGGAACAGTTCAGCAACCTGCTCAAAGAACTGCAACAGCAGTGCAAACTGGGGGATACGGGGGTTCGCAACAACCCATATGACAGGCTGGAAACAGAAGGTTCTATCCTAGCGCTTTACACCGCCGGGCAGTTCGTGCAGGAAGCCTACCCGGACGATGAAGTGGAAATCATCCTGCCGGAGACCGGCTTCTACATCGAATCCGGCGGTCAGGTATCTGACACTGGAATGATATTGGCAAAAACTGATGAAAACGGCAATATCCCCTGGGGCATCCAGGTGACCGGCATGCGCAAGCCGTCGGCCGGGATGATCGCCCATGTGGGAACGGTTTCATTCGGCACCCCGCAGGTTGGGGATCCCGCCATTGCAAGCGTGAACGCCGAACGCCGCCACGACATCATGCGCAACCACACCGCCACGCACCTCCTGCACGCCGCCCTCCACAAAGTACTCGGAGAAATGGCCCGCCAGGCCGGTTCGCTGGTGGCTCCCGACCGCCTGCGCTTCGACTTCACCCACCCCGAAGCGATGACAGCCGAAGAGATCGAACAGGTCGAGAAGATCGTCAACGATGCCATTGCGGCAGATATGCCGGTCACGCCGGTTTCCAAG
>Ga0209287_10001297_pt1 | contig 12666 bp, 10 predicted proteins | sample PPLLak3cmMay2015_2_FD_187255 | JGI IMG/M metagenome (GOLD analysis project Ga0209287, IMG submission 187255) | Freshwater sediment microbial communities from Prairie Pothole Lake near Jamestown, North Dakota, USA - PPLs Lake P8 Core (1) Depth... | ecosystem: Environmental > Aquatic > Freshwater... | reverse complement strand
ACAGATAGATAATCCACCAATTTTTCGTTTCATATGTTTCTTCCCCCTTTGTTAAAATAGGTTACGATTTAATATCCTCTCCATTCATTTAAATGTTTGGAAACAATAAAAATCAAAAAAACCTCAACAGTTTTTTAATAAGACTTTTATCCATCATTTTTTCCCCCAAATATTTATGAAGCAACCCCTAGAACAAAAATCAGAATAATCGTTGCTGTCGAAATCTTAGTTGCATTATCTGCAGTCACTGTTATTGTGATGGGACTTATACCAAAAGCAAGCATTTTCAAGTTAACTGGAACACCAACGGCAATATCTTGAGTGATGGTTTTTGTCTTTGGAAAAACAAGTCCAGTTAGGGTTATCTTACATTCGACATCAGTAGCATCAGCTGTACCTATGTTATTGATCACTGCATTGATACCTAATCCACCTGTAATGGATTCTACAACAATTATTGGTTCTTCAAGAATGGTTGCAGTAGTGATATCAGTTGCTGTGTTGCCAGTGCCATCGGTGACCGTTAATACAATATCATAGACGCCTGGAACGTTATATATGTGAGATGCAGGATTTCCGGTTATAATACCATCACTGGTGTCCCACGAATAGGAGTATGGTGGAGTTCCTCCAGACTCAGAACCAGTAAACGTAATTGGGACTCCGACGATACCACTGTATGGTCCACCTGCATCAACAACTAGAATATCACACACAAACACATCCTTGGAGATGGAATCAGTCTCACCGTCATCGTCTGTCACAGTCAGCGTCACAGTAAATGTTGCAACAGAGGTATATTGATGTATTGGATTTTGTTCATATGACATATTTCCATCACCTAAATTCCATGTCCAATTTTCAATAGTACCATCTGAATCATAAGATAAATCCATAAATTGTATACTATCATTGACAGAGGGGTGAAGAGGAGTCCAACTGAAGTCTGCGACTGGATTGTTTTTATTCTCCCACCAAGCGATGGCATCGTCGTAAGGTGATGCTCCTAACACATCAATGTCAGTATCACCATCAACATCACAGGCATATACATCCCATGCGCCTTCAAAATTATCATCAATTATATGTTTTGTAAACGATTCGGCGCCATCATTTTCATACCATGCAATAATATCATAAGTATACCCCGCTCCAAGCACATCTATGTCAGAATCACCATCAACATCACATGCAAATACACTATTTGCCCAACCAAGACTCCCGTCGATAATATGTTTTGTAAAAGATTCTGTTCCATCATTTTCCCACCATGCGATAGTATTATTCAGACGAGATGTTGCTAACACATCTACGTCAGTATCACCATCAATGTCACATGCATGAATGCATGTTGGACCATCAAAATTTGTTTCGATTATATGTTGTGTGAATGTTTCTGTGCCGTCATTTTCATACCATGCAATAACATCACCAATCCAAGCCACTCCTAGGACATCTATATCAGTATCACCATCAACATCACAGGCATACACACACCCCGGTCCAATAAAATTCCCATCGATTATATGTTGTGTGAAATTTTCTGTGCCATTATTTTCCCACCATGCGATAATATTGTCATTCACTGATGCTCCTAGCACATCAATGTCAGTATCGCCATCAACATCACAGGCATATACGCTACAGGCATTATCAAAATTTTCGTCAATTATATGCTTTGTAAAAGATTCTGCGCCATCATTTTCAAACCATACAATATCATCTGCGTATGTTGCTGTTCCTAGTATATCTATGTCAGTATCGCCATCAACATCACAGGCATATATGCTATATGTATGATCAAAGCCATCATCAATGATATGTCTTATGAATGATTCAGTGCCATCATTCTCCCACCAAGATATGCTATCATATTCTGCTCCTCCGATTATATCAATGTCAGAATCACCATCAACATCACAGGCGTATACAGTTTCGGCACCATCGAAACTCCCATCGATTATATGTTTTGTAAATAGTATTGTATCTTGAGCAGTGATTTGTGAATAACTAGTCATAATGCTTGTTCCGATAATCAAGAGGACAATTCCAACCACTAAATATTTATTTTTCATTTTTATTTCCCCCTTTTATCATATTTTAAATGAATGTTCTCCTATAAAAAGAATATCCCCCGAAAGCAGTGACACATTTTTGATTTCAACCATCCTTTTAGACAATCATTACCATGCTAGAAAGTAACAGAGGGCCCGAACCGGGATTTGAACCCGGCACAGAGGATCCACAGTCCCATATGTTACCAGGCTACACTATTCGGGCCATATTTCTTTTGTAGTTCTATCAATTGACGTAACCAGTTATACATAATAACGTCATTAATTATTATTTTATTGTTCGAGCCCCAAAACCTGAAATCTTTATATAATGGTATCGGAGAGCGAATTGTCAAAGTGAACAACCATACATTTTAGAAGGAATCAATCATTTTTTTTATTTTAACGCAGTTGCGAGTTTTTCAAGTGCTTTGGCTCGATGTGAAAATTGATTCTTTTCTTTAACGGACATTTCCCCAAAGGTTTTTTCTGCACCATTTGGAATAAATATAGGATCGTAACCAAACCCATGGGTTCCCTGTTTTTTTGTGGAGATGATTCCATTACATTCTCCTAGCACAATCAACGGTTTTTTTCCTGGTTCGCTATAAGCATATACCGATCGAAACACAGCCTTTTTATTTTCAATCCTCTCGAGCAACTGAAGGATTCCGTCCAAACCAATGGTAAAAAAAACATACTTGGAATACACCCCCGGGAACCCCTGGAGCGCATCAATGAATAACCCAGCATCTTCAAGCATGAACGGTTGGTCGAATCTTTCTGAAACAAAGGTGGCTCCCCATGCAGCGACTTCTTCAAGAGAATCCGCTTGCACCTCAGGATACCCAAGGTCTTTTTGAACCACAGAAAAACCAAGTAGTCGAAGTTTTTCTGTCGCTTCCTGCACTTTTCCTTTATTACTTGTAATAAAAAAGAGCTCTTTCATCGGTACCTGCCTCGACGGACAATTTCCTCAATTTTTTCGACTACAGCACCGGCATCTCCTTGAAATTGTTTTGAATATCCTTTAAGGACATCCTTGAAACAATGAGAATATTTCGAATGAGTTGATTCAAACGCTTCCATAAGGACGTGTAAATCCACTCCTTTTGCCTCCAGTTCAATGTTCTTACAACCTAGTCCAAAATCAATGAAATGAATTCGATCATTAAGAAAAATCATGTTCGACGTGGTAAGATCCCCATGGATAATGTCATGATTATGCAGTCGTGCGATACTTTCTCCAATCTTCAGACAGATGCTCCTTCGTTCTGATTCTTCTAATACATTGAGGATATCTTTGACACGGTTCCCATCCAGATATTCCATTGTTATTGCTCCCTTCACCAGATCAACATCATATAACAAGGGGACTGACACTCCATGACTCCGGGCTTCTGCGATTAATTTTGCTTCTTCTTTCGTCCGGTACGCTATAAGTTGACGATCGATTTCCTCGATTCGGTACGCTTTTTTCACTCGCTGCTTCTGCACCACCGTTTTCCCCATATATTCTGATAAACGGATTTCTGCTTCAGCACCCCGATATAATATTTTTTTAGTCACGCCAGGTGACCTCCACCATATCAGTCCGGAACCGCTGGTTAATGAGACTGTCATCAAGACTCATCCGGACGCCACTGTCATACATTAAGAACCCAAGCCATGCGATCATCGCACCATTATCAACACAGACATCACGAGATGGAACAAAAAAGTCTGCACCACGGTCATTTGCCATGATTTGTACCATCTCACGAAGCCGTTTGTTTGATGCAACCCCGCCCCCAAGCAACACCTCCTGTTTCTCAGTATGTGCCATCGCCCGCTCTGTGACCTCGGTCAGCATCGCAAAGGTCGTCTCCTGCAACGAATAACAGACATCTTCAAGACGTTTCCCTTGACGCATATAGGCTTCTGCTGCAGTCAAAAGCCCAGAGAAGGCAAGATCCATTCCTTTGATAGAGTACGGAAGCCCGAGATACTGTGTTGCTTTTTTTGCTAGCTCCTCAATCTTAGGTCCACAGGGGAATCCAAGATCCATCTGCCTGCCGAATTTATCAAGACAATTCCCGATGCCAACATCAAGCGTCTCCCCGAAGACACGATATTTACCCTCTGCAAACGCAATCACCTGCGTATTCGCCCCAGAGACATACAACAACACAGGATCACGACATCCGTTTACAGTCCCACGACCAATCTCCAGATGCGCAACACAATGATTCACCCCTATCAAAGGTTTCTCCAAGGTCAGTGCCAGCGCGCGTGCTGCGGTAGCTGCCGTGCGAAGACAAGGCCCAAGACCAGGACCCTGGGAAAACGAAATCAGATCGATATCAGCAAAATCAACACCAGCTTTACGAACAGAATCAGAGATAAGATCTGCAATATGAGAGGCATGATGATTCGCTGCTTCCCGAGGATGAATCCCACCTTTCTGGGGCTGATACGCTTTAATAAGATTAGAAAGAACATGACAGGAACCTCTCATGTCTTTAATGACACCAACACCAATGGAATGAGCAGTACCTTCAATACCAAGACAGATCATCATCACTGGGTAATAACAGGACTATAAAATACATTTGGTTTATTGGTAAACACCATTATTTTTCCACTTCGACTTCTTCTTCATACAAATAAAGATATCCAGTTTTCAATAACACGAACACCACACCAACAATACCAAAGATAATTATTAAGATAATAAAAATAATCAACCAAGGAACCTCAAAAAAGATATTGCTTTCTAATGGTACCGGTTCGATATAGGCTTGGATCTGCCCTATCGATGGAATATAGAGATATTCCCAACGTCCGTCGCTATCATCATCAATTAAGAACACACCCCCGCCCTTCCAGAGGACATCATTAGACGCCCCCGTAGAAGGATTATAGAAGGTCCCCTCATACTCAGAGGTATAAATAATCTGATACGTGATGTTATTCAGAACAAGCAGATCGATAGATGCCCCATTGGCTGCTGTTTTATCTGAGATAATTATTTGGACCGGCTCAGACCATGCTGATTCAAGACCATATTGGTTCTTTGCTTGTGCGCGCAATACGTAGATACCAGGTATTTCCCATGCGAACGAAAGATAAGAGCTCGTCCCTGAGGGAACATAAGGTGTCCATTCTGAAAAGGTCCCATTCCCATAATCAAAACGATAACACACTTGATAATCATACGGATCCGTCGTCAGCGCTGAGTAGGTATACACCGTGCTATTGAACCCCTGGATTTTCCCGGTATATAAGATAGGCGTATAAGGGTAATCATCGTTCGAATAGGTGGTAATCTCCACTATCATCGCATCAGACCAGATCCCATATGGAGCGGTTTCACTTTTATATTTCACGTGCAATTGATAGGAGCCGACTGCATCCCAGTGGTGTGTTTCTGTGATACTGGTTTGATTTTGTTCCAGTTGCAACCAAGAACTATTTGTCCCATCACCCCACTCAAACATCCATAACGAATCAGGGTTCAACGTCACAATAGCGTACTCATAATCAATCCCGACATATCCAAATCTTGTCCCTAGGGGCGTAGAAGGAATATACATCGGTGTTTTTGAAAACACAATAGGGGAACTGACAAAAAATGCACAACATATCAGTAATAGCAAAGAAAAAACGAAGAACACTTTTACAAAAGATTGAGAGATATTCTTCTTACCGCTATTCATAGTATAGAGAGTTTTTTTCTGCATCCCGAATTCATTCAAAAATCAAATTCACGGTATATAAACTTTATTGGCATATGCGTGTAATAAAATTATTTCCCTATACCAATATCAACGGAGAGCTCGTCAATCATCCATTTCTTCTGCAGAACCCCTGAAGGTGTCTTAACAAACGACACTGATTTCGAGCGTGTTTCTTCTTTGATGTGCTCCTTCCAAGCTTCCAGGGCTGCTTGTTTTGTTTCATCCAACGCGATTTCAGTAATAATCCGGTCCTCGACAGCAAGGTTGACTTCTTTGCGCATTGATTGGATGCGTCGGATCAGCTCTCGTGCAAGTCCTTCAGCCTCCAATGCCGGAGTAATCGTTGTGTCTAAAAACAAGGTACTATCTTGAATGGTAGCCTTTGCAAAATGTGCTTTTTCATGTTCCACGACCTCGAAATCCTCAGAGGTCAGATGAATTTTTTCACCATCAATCGTCAGAAGGACTTCTTTTTTCTTCAATAGCTGTTCATAGAGTACATGGGCATCTAGCATCTCAAGAGCTTGGGTGATATGTTTTGCTTTTTCTTTGTATTTCGGGCCAAGATGCGAATATTTTGGTTTGACGGTTTTTACAAGAAAATCAGTTGCGTCCCTCGCGTAGGTTACCGTTTTAACATTCAGCTCTTCTTTTATCAGGTCAAGCAACGGTTTTGTTGATTTCTCAATTTCCTTCGAACAGACAATAGATGCGGCAGGCAAAGGATGTCGACCTTTGATGTTTATTTTCGATCGAAGCGCACGACCGGATTCAACTAACGCTCGGATATGCCCCATTCCGCTCTCAAGATCATCGTTGATTGCTTTCTTATCAAGGGCCGGATAGTCGCAGAGATGAACACTTTCAGGTATTTCATCTGTTTTAAGATTCTGGTACATCTCCTCAGTGATGAACGGGATGAACGGGGCGAGTAGTTGAGATAACCCAATGAAGATTTCATACATGGTGTGATACCCTGAAAGCTTATCCGGAGTCATCTCTTCGCTCCAGAGTCTTTTACGAGACCGTCTGAGGTACCAGTTGCTGAAATCATCAATCACGAAATCCTCAATTGCCCGAGCAGCTTTATGCGTCTCAAATGTTTTCATATAGCCCTGGACTGTTTTTTGGAGATTGTTAAAACGACTCATGATCCATTGATCAAGAAGACCTCTTTTTGAGAGAGGGATTTTTTTGTTCTTTGGATCAAACGCATCTAATATGGCGTAGGTGGTGAAGAAATTATAGGAATTCCAATAGGTGAGTAAAAACTTCCCAAGGGTGTCTTTCACCGCCTCTTCATAGAACCTGGTAGACATCCATGGTGCATTCGCAGAGATGAGATACCATCGCAACGCATCTGCGCCTTCATGGTCCAGGATGATGGTCGGGTCAACATAGTTCTTTTTACTTTTGCTCATCTTTTGATTGTCCTTATCAAGGACCAGCCCGAGGGTTAGAACCGTCTTGTACGGGTTTTTATCAAATAAAAACGTTGAAATTGCTAGTAGCGAGTAGAACCATCCCCTAGTTTGATCCAAGGCTTCGCTGATGAAATCAATCGGGTAATTTTCTTCAAAGAGTTCTTTGTTTTCAAAAGGGTAATGCCACTGAGCGAAAAACGCTGAGCCTGAATCGTACCAGCAGTCAATCACTTCTTTTTCTCGTTTCATCTTTTCATGGCATTTGGGACAATGGATAACAAGTTCATCGACAAAGGGTTTATGCAGATCGTATTTCTCAGGGAAACTTTGACTGAGGTCACGGAGCTCCTTGACGCTACCGACACAAATAGCATGATTACATTTCTTGTTCGTACAGGTCCATATCGGTAGGGGAGTACCCCAATATCGATCTCGTGAGAGCGCCCAGTCTTTGACATCTCTGATGAAATCACCGAATCGTCCTTGTTGCAGATGTGGTGGGTACCAGGCGATCTGATTGTTGTTTTTCACTAACGATTCTTGGACTTTTGACATGGCGATGAACCAGGATTCCATCGCATAATACAACAATGGTGAATCGCATCGCCAGCAGAAGGGATACTCATGGGAATGTTTCTTCGTCCCAGCAAGTAGGCCTCGTTCTTGGAGATATTGGATGATGTTTGGGTCAGCGTCTTTTACGAATTGTCCATGCCAGAGGGTGACTTCCTCAGGGAACGTCCCATCGAGTTTTACTAGCTGGACGACAGGAAGGTCATAGGCACGGCCGATATTATAATCATCTTCACCGAATGCGGGGGCGATATGGACAATGCCGGTACCATCCTCCATGGTCACGAAATCCGCAAGGACCATATACCATGCTTTCTTCTCCGGTGAAGCATACTGAAAGAGAGGCTCATACTCCTTGTGTTCTAGTTCTTTACCAGTATAGCGATCAAGAATTTCATACTCTTGACCTTTGAGAAGAGCAGCTACACGCTGCTCAGCCAGGATAAGTATCTCACCGTTTGACCGTATTTTCAGATAATGCTCCTTTGGATGGACCGCAAGTGCCACATTGGAAATCAATGTCCAGGGTGTCGTGGTCCATGCAAGAAAATATCCTTCCTCATTTTTTATTTTGAATTTCACAAAAATCGATGGATCCTCAACTACTTTGTACCCCTGGGATATCTCATGGGTTGACAGCGCAGTACCACACCGAGGACAATACGGGACGACCTTATGACCACGGTACAACAGTTTTTTCTTCCAGGCTTGCTGCAGCGACCACCAGACCGACTCGATATATTCGTTCTTCAATGTGATATACGGGTTGTCCATGTCAAGCCAGAATGCGATTCGCTGGGTCATTTCCACCCATGCGTGTTCATAGCGGAAGACACTTTTTTTGCATTCTTCGTTAAATTTTTCTACCCCGTAGGTCTCAATCGCTTGTTTATCCTCAAGACCAAGTTTTTTTTCAACCTCTATTTCAACAGGTAATCCATGGGTGTCCCAACCTGCTTTCCGCTGGATGTAATGATTGGTCATTGTCTGATATCGCAGGATGAGATCTTTCATGACTCTTGTCAGGACATGACCTGGGTGCGGAAGTCCATTGGCGGTAGGCGGACCTTCCAAAAAAACATAAGGTGTACTTCCTTTTCGTTGTTCTATTGATTTTTTGAAAATGGTATTGTCTTGCCAGAATTTTTGAATACGTTCTTCGACTTTTTTTGGGTTGTATTTCTGTTCAGGTGGTTGTATCATTGATATACACCAAATAAGGTTAGAGGTTTGTTAAGGCCGTCAGGTAATAACACAACGTCGTTAAAATCGTTTCCCTTCATAGAATCCCTAAAAATTTCTTGGATCCTGTGATTTCATTACCTCTCGGAGAAGGGAGGTTGCATAGCATCCTTTTTGTAACTCAAAATGTAAGGTTAGTGCTTGACGATCTGAGGCGTATTCGTCAGTATGTAAGGTCCATTCAAGGGACGGTAACAAGGCTAGTAACGGTCGACGTGACCCTGCAGAGGAAAGAAATGGTATCTCAGGGATGATAAAATCTCGTGGGTCAATCTTCTGAGCATCGATAATGGTATGTTCGATTATTCCCATCTCACCATCCGCGTAGGTGCTTTCATATCCGACCAGAAGTCCGGTGACGACCGCTTTTTTCTTCGCTATTTGTAGATTGACTTTCTCGATATTTGATTCGGTGACAGGAATCGTTTCATTCACAATAACATTCTTTCTCATCGGATAGATGATATCACCGATGACTGCCTGATGGATTGGCAAGTTGCGTTGGATCCGTTCACTGAGAATTTTATTAAACAACCATGACTCGTATGCGTTTACAAACATCATCAGAAGATTCTTCGGGAGTTCTTTGAACGCTCCAATGAAGTCATGAGGATCCTGGATAAGCCGGTTCAATATCGCCTTTTCAAAATTCAATGTCTCAGGATAGGAATGAAATGCTTTTTTATAATCCCGTGTTTTTTCAAGCTCTGCCCGTTGCGCGTGAGTTGTTTCGTTTTCTGCTGGCATCGGATTCCCTATATACGTCATAGCTGCTTTTTCGAAGTCCCCTTGAATGATGTATTTTCCCACGAGATGGGTGATTGGTCGGATAATTCCAAATCGTTGAATTCCATAAAAATTCGGAAAACCACCCCACTGTTGAAAGGGGGAAATCAAGGAGATGATATCTTCCGGTTCGATATGCATTGGTATGTTTCGTATGGTGATATCAAACCGATTGCCTGAAAGTTCTCCGATTCGCACTGGAACATCTGACTGATAAATATTTTCGATTGAAACATCTTTGATGGCCACTGTAGATAACTGTTCGGGGAGAACATGATCAAAAGACATTAGCTGTGTCGTCCAGGCCCGTTTATCCTTCGTTCCAGCAAAACTAATTCGCCTTTGTGACAGATGTAATCGGTGCGCGAGTTCTTGGACAAGGGTATGGGTCTCCCAATTTCGACTAGTGATCTCAGCGATAGTAAAATTTCCTGAGTCTTTCTTTGAGGGATACAAATACAGCTCTGTTACATGAAAATCATCGAGACGGACACGCAGTTTACCATCGATACCAGGATGGTCTGTACAATAGGTATCTATGCCTATCTCTTTTTCAAAATCAGGGGTTTTCATCAGCGGGCTGCCCTGTTATTTTTCAAAATTACGCCCAAAGAGCTTAATTTCATCCTCTAGGTATTTCACCGCTTTTTTTAAGACATCCTCAGGCGAGCCTTTTTTCACACGGATGAACAATCGTTTCTTCACAGCAAGGGGGCTGTCTGCCATACATGCAGCATACTCGACGTCATCATTCTGTAGCAAGATATGAGTGATTGGATGAAGAATGGTTTCATCTTCACCAGTGATTTCCAATTCAAGCTCAGTTTTTGTTTTTCTAATGGTTTTTAAATCCATATTCTCACAGACCCTTCATTTTCGTCATAGATTTTGTATGTCAAGATTCCCATAATCTTCTGCGATACGTCGATGTTCTTTATTCCCGCAGTTTTCACATTCAAGCCCATGGCTTTTTTTGACAAGCGGATTACGACATTTTGAACACAATGCCTTGATAGCTCCAAAATTCCTATCTTTTGTCTCAAGCTGAACACTGGGTTTTACCTGTATTACTTTCGCTCTGATGTAATCCTCGGCTTTGTACTCAGTGGATGCGTCTTTGATGAATCCTTGGGCGATTTCTTTAACATGGACAGTTGCGTCAGTCTCACCAGATATAGACCGGTTTTTTCCCGCAACATGAACGACTTCAACGATAATCATGGTTGGTTTGGCATTGGTTACCTTTGCAATGACGACATCTCCTCTTTTTAGCAGCACAGGTGTACTGGATGCTGGTTTGACCTCTGCGGTACGATGTTTTTCATCAACTACATAGGTGCCTATTCGCGCTGCTCGGATGATCCCATTTTCTTCAAATGTCCCATCTCCCGGTAATAATTCTTCAGAAGTGGAGAGTTGATCACCAGGCATGACAAGTTTCTGTTTCATGTTTTCTCACAAATCCAAATAGGCAAGCTTATCTATGTTTTAAAGGTTATGGTCCGTTTATTCTCATAAGGAGGTAATGGTGATACTGGAGTAAAAAGTCTTATAAATGGCATGTTTATTTCGATGTTCCTAAGAATCCAGTTGAATGATGGGTGAAAAAGTATGTCAAGGAAACCAGCGAGAATGATTCGCGCTATAAGAAGTCAGGCAACGACTCGAAGGGAGTACATGGGTGGTGTTCCCGCATCTCGTCTCACACAGTTTGTCATTGGTAACAAAACTGCGAAATTTCCAGTCCAATTATCCTTAGTTACAAAAGAGAAATGCCAGCTACGGCACAATGCGTTAGAATCTGCACGTATCTCAGCGAACAAATCTCTTGAGAAATTCATTGGTTCTGCGAATTATCGATTGCACATCCGCGTGTACCCTCACATTGTCATACGTGAAAACAAACAAGCGACCGGAGCAGGAGCCGACCGTGTATCCCAAGGAATGCGACGAGCATACGGAAAACCCGTGGGAACCGCCGCTCGTGTAAAAGTGAATCAAATTTTAATGACACTTGACACATCAGAGCAGTACATAGTCCCCGCGCGAGAAGCCTTACGGAAAGCAGGGATGAAACTTTCAGCACCCTGCATTATTAATGTTGAAAAAGGTGCAGAACTTCTCCATTAGAAACCTTTTTTTTTTAAATATATTTTATAAAAAAAGGAATCAAGATTAAGCCTAGGATGAGTAAGGAGATTGCTAGGGATACGTTTTTAACTATTTTTTCTTTTGTCTCTTCCTTTATTCCTTTTTTAAACCGCAGGATAATAGCACGGATTCCATCGTTGAAGAGAAAGCCTCCATCTAGCGGGATCATCGGTAAAACATTAAAAAGGGATACCGCGAGATTAAGCCAGAAAATCCAGTAGATCGCGTTTACGATGATCCAAAACAGAGGAACAGGTAGAACACCCAAAGGACCGGTGATTTTATAGGAATCCGCAAAGGGCGATATGATAGGGTTATATCCCGCAAAATACCCTAAGATGGGAAGGCTGTAGAACGTCAGTAACCCTTGGGGAAAGTTAGAAAACGGGTTTTTTAAGATAGTAAGATACTCTTGGAAAACAGAGTCTCGTAAGAGTGATTGCACCCCGAGGTATCCTTTCCCTTTGTAGGATTCATTATTCACGTAAATCGTCGGACGTTTTGCATACTCGATATACTTATCACCAAGGAGCACGTCTGTTGTGTATTCCGTTCCACTCTTGACATAGCTGATGCTGATTGTTTGATTTGCTCTGGTATTATTCCAGACGGTAAAATACTCTTCACCGCTCTGGATGATTGTGTTATTCAACCTGGTGATGATGGCCCCTGTTTGCAGATCGATTTGTGATGCAGGAGAGTCTGCATCAACCGTGA
>Ga0209287_10001287_pt1 | contig 12766 bp, 6 predicted proteins | sample PPLLak3cmMay2015_2_FD_187255 | JGI IMG/M metagenome (GOLD analysis project Ga0209287, IMG submission 187255) | Freshwater sediment microbial communities from Prairie Pothole Lake near Jamestown, North Dakota, USA - PPLs Lake P8 Core (1) Depth... | ecosystem: Environmental > Aquatic > Freshwater... | reverse complement strand
GGGATAGGTTAAACAATTGACCTTTCAACCTTAATGAGTCGCTCGTTATATTAAGGTCTCCAGAGCCAGAACCGGTTGTTCCATAAATGAGTTTCCAATCTCCTTTTCTAACTGCAAATGCCCCACTCGCAGAATGAAGTATTCTTGCAAAGTTTTTATTCTCATCGCTTTTTTCACCAAGAATTACAGGTAAAATATTAAAACTATCCTCTCCTTCATCTTCAGCAATAGGGCGTGAAACAAGAGCTGAAAATGACGCAAATAAATCAGTCAGGCTGATTACCTCATTGCTGGAAGTACCTGGTTTAATCTTACCAGGCCAACGTGCTATAAATGGCACCCTGTGTCCCCCTTCCCATATATTCCCTTTATATCCTCTGAACTGACCTGACGATAAGTGTCCGTTAGCTCCTCGTACCGCACCGTTGTCGCTCGTAAGAATCACCAGGGTATTCTCTTCCAGTCCTCGCTGCTTTAAAAATTCCATGATCATTCCAACACTCCAGTCAGCAACCATCACCAGGTCACCTCTTGGACCCTCCTTGCTCTTGCCCGAGGTAAACGCAGGGGGGAGAAATGGATTGTGAGGCGATGACAGGGCCAGATAGACAAAGAACGGATCATCGGGTTTTGATTCGAGATGCCTTTCCATAAAGCTGATCGCCCTATTGGTAAACTCCACATCAACTTCCTCTAAGGGGAAGTCTTTACACCAGGCGCCTGTAACAAATCCGGGCAAACCAATATATTTTGCCGGACTTATTTCAGAGGGTATTCCTGCGACACTGTCATTTTCTATAAAACAATATGGAGGATCGCTTGTAGTGCATCCCAGTGTACCAAAGAAATAGTCAAAGCCTAATTCGATGGGACCTCCGGTAACCGGTTTTGTGAAATCAATATTGCTTTCATTCTCGGTAAAAACCGGATTGTCTTTCCAATTGTCAAAGTCATTCTGAATCTGATAACCATTCTTAGTCTCCCATGTCATTCCCAGATGCCATTTCCCCACACATGCGGTGCTATATCCGCTCTCTCTGAGAATGGAAGCAATGGTCGGCCTCCCTTTCTCGATCAGAGGGGCTTCATCATAGCCCAGAATTACACCCTCCTTAACACGAGTTCTCCAGCAATATCTACCGGTGAGTAAGCCATATCGTGAAGGGGTACTTAATGCCGCAGGACTGTGAGCATCAGTAAGCCTGATGCCCTGTGAAGCAAGCAAATCCATGTTCGGCGTCGGAATCAGGGACTCTGAATTGTAGCACCCTACATCGCCAAAGCCCATATCATCGGCCATTATAAAAATGATATTCGGATTCTTCTGATCAGGCATGGCCGGTTTATTGCCTGAAGAGCTGCAGCCTGCAAACAATTTCAAAGAAAGTGACAAAAGGATCAGGTTCTCATATGTGGTTTTCATTATCTTATAAATTAAATGATTAAATCAAATTCTTCACCATGCCGGGAAAATAATCTTCCGGAGTTCTTAATGAAGTTTTTTCATATATACATAATAGGATCCAAGCGATATGTCCGTACCATTCGTGAAAAGAGTATGTAGCTCGGTCTTGCCTGCCACCAGATCTACCGTGAACTGTATACATTTGTCTGTTGGCGAAATGTCTACAGATTGATGTTTCCCCCCAATGTCGATTGATGCTTTAGTTATCTCAATTGCTTTTCCGGGGCCAAACGGGTTTCCGCCCGGAATAGGTTTATCTGAAGCAATTAAGCCTTTGCTAATCTCAAAATCAGCTTCTCTGGGCCATCTGCGAAGCTCAATTATGTATGAGCCACCAGACCGGACATCAATATCCCAATGACCATTTAGCAAGCCCCCTCTCCTAACCTGAGTTTGATCCCAGACCGTCCGGGTTTCTCCATCCTCATCGACTACCTCTATTCCTTTAGCATCTTTAGTGTCCATCCAATCATGAGAAGATAGCAAAAGTTCCACATTCTCTTTTTCGCCAGCGACATAATAAGAAAGCTCTTCCCAGTTATTGTAGACATCCTGAAACCAGTTTTCATACTTCTGTTGTAGTTCAACTACTTTATCCGGATTCAGGCTGCTGATATCTGTTTTCTGACCCGGATCTGTACTTAAATCATAAAGTTCTCTCCCATTAATAAGTCTTAATGTTTTGTTCATTACTGAAGAGAGCCGCCATTTTTCGGGATGTAATTTCCTTTGTGAATCAACAATTAAAGTTCTGTTGGAAAAATTTGTAGTATCACCCTTCAATACACGATACAGGCTCAAACCATCTCCATTCCATGATTCCGGGGTTTTTAACCTGCAGATTTCGATCAATGTAGGGAGGATATCAATATGTGCTGATAATTCCGGGATATCAACCCCAATATTCAAGTCTCCGGCCGGCCAGTAGATGAAGCATGGGACCCTATGGCCTCCCTCATAAGGACTTGATTTCAACCCGCGCATTCCGGCATTGAACCCTACATCTGTGGGAAATCCATCGCGCCAGTGTCCATCAAGTTTGATTCCGGCGGCAGTCCCATTATCAGTCAAAAATATCAGAATCGTATTTTCGGCAATTCCAAGTTCTTCAAGTTCTTCTCTGAGTTTCCCGAGGTTTTCATCGATATTGGTAATCATTCCGTTGAAGTTGGGATTAGGAATATCTCCATTCTCCTTGTATTGAACTGAGTATTTATCCTCTATAAAATAAGGCCAGTGGGGCGCATTAGTGGTCAGGTAACAAAAAAATGGTTTGTTTCTATTTTCGCGTATGAATCTCATTGCTTCAGTGAACCAGACGTCGGTGCAATAACCATCGAACTGCTTGTAGACACCATTTACCAAATAATGATCATCGAAGTAATCATTTTCCCAATAATCAGGGGCATTACCGATTCCGCCTCCGTTGAAATATACTGCTGTCCCGAAACCTTTGTCCATTGGTCGTGCAGGATACGTACTCCCAAGATGCCATTTCCCGAACATACCTGTTTTATATCCGTTGTCAGAAAATATCTGAGCCATCGTAGTTTCGTTTTCCCGGAGTACGCTTCTCCCTGTTATTGTATGCCATACTCCGGTGCGTCCATTATATCTTCCCGTTAGAAGCGCTGCTCTTGTCGGAGAACTGGTTGGGCTTACATGAAAATTGGTAAATCTGGAACTCTCTTTATAAAGCTTATCCATATTTGGAGTATGGATCCACTCATTGCCATTTACACCAATATCGCCGAACCCCTGATCGTCAGTCAAAATAAGGATTACATTAGGTGTTTTTTTCTGTTGATTTGAACAACCTAGCAAGCTAAGCACTCCTGATATTACGACGAAATACTCCAGTCTGATTTTCATAATATTTCCAATTTTTTCCAGGGAGCGGTTTAATGATTTTTATCAACCCTGCATTTGATTTGTATTCTACTCTTGTTTTAATCCTCCGGGAGGTAGTTCATAACGCAAGCCCATATTCAGGAGGAAAATAAATCATCAATCAGGGATTTGATATTATCTCTGTCGGAGTTTTTGATTTTTCTCTCCTTTAAATACATCGTCTCTCTTTAGCATAGCTGGAGCGCTGCGACCGTTGGCTTTGCTTTTCTCAATAAGCTCCTTCATTTCCCGGACAATCTCAGGGTATTTGAAGTAAAGATTGGTCGTTTCACCAGGATCCAGACTGAGATTATAAAGTTGACCGGGGGCGGTTGGCGCGGCTTCAGGAAGTACATAAGGAACTAATATTTCTCTGGTGTAATTATTCCCCCCTGAACCTTTGTGATCGAGATATTTCCAGTCTCCCTTTCGAATGCCAAGAAAGAGACTGGTCGGCTGGTGCAAAGTATATGGTCGGACTGGGTTATCCTCATCTTTCCCAAGAAGAACAGGAAGAATATTATAACTGTCTTCGGCAGAATTGTAGGGCAGTTTAGCACCGGTCATGGCCGCACAGGTTGCCATAACGTCAGTGAGACAGATGATCTGATCACTGATGCTACCTGGAACAACCTTCCCCGGCCAGACGACAATGAATGGAACCCGATGTCCTCCCTCCCAATTATCACGTTTCATCCCACGCCATGGCATTGATCCATCGTGTCCATAGTCTTCACGCATTCTGACTACAGAGATGGTTTCAGGACCATTGTCGCTGGAAATCATTACCACTGTGTTGTCCGCCACGCCGAGTTTCTCCAAAGTCTTCATAAGTTCGCCGACTATGTAGTCGAACTCAAAAATAAAATCACCATGCGGTCCTGCCTTCGTCACACCTTTAAACTCGCGTGATGCAAAGGAAGGCAGATGGACAGCAGATGCACTATGAAAAAGGAAGAATGGTTTTTCGGGGTTGTTTTTAACATGGTCCTCCAGATACTCCTGACTCTTCTTGAGAAATACCATATCCACTTCCTCAAGGTCATAGTCTGGCGCTATCATGCCATTGCGATTATCTGTCGAATATGGATGTTTGGGAAGATTGGTTTTGTCGAGCATCCCGGTGGGGGGCACTGGTATCCGGTCGCCATCGATGTAAGCATAAAGAAAGTCGGTTCCGGGACAACAGGCGGTACCGAAGAACCTGTCAAATCCCCGATGGATAGGAGCATCAGGAATGGCTCTTGTGTAATCAATCATATTAACGCCATCAACTCCAGGGGCGGTAATTCTAATTCCATCCTTGTCGAGAAAGGAAAGCCCAAGGTGCCATTTTCCTGTCATTAAAGTTGAGTATCCCTGGTTTCGGAGCATTTGGGGAAGAGTGAACTGGTTTTCCTTTATCAGGCATGGTCCCTCCACCCCCTGAAACACACTTGCATAATTGATTCGGAAAGTCATTTGTCCGGTGAGCAGGCTATAACGGCTAGGTGTACTGACAGTTGAAGGTGAATGTGCGTCGGTAAAGCGCATACCTTGCTCGGCCATTCGATCGAGGTTGGGAGTTGGAACTATCGAAGCTGCATTGTAACAACCCAAATCACCATACCCAAGATCGTCAGCGAGGATAAATACAATGTTTGGTTTCTTTGGTTCCGTTACATTTGCGTTCAAATCTGCTATTGTACAGGTTGACATAGCAGAAATGGTGGCAACAGAGCGAAACACAGAGAATGAATTGATGTGTATTCCGGTTAAATTCCTCATCTTAATTTTTTTAAAAAATGGTAAATATCATCTACTATGTGGTTAAAAAACAGTATCATATCATTTTTATTGAAGCTGGAAGAAAAGTTTACAATTATGAAATCAAATTCATATCTTTAAATCGTTAGAGTAACCATGCAATGCTGTAATTTGCTTTGATTGGCTACAGAAAGTTTAAGATATTTATTGCCCGTATTGTTTTGTCGGCTAATGCCTGTCAAATATATAAAAATATTGTTTAATTTCATACTGAATTTAAAACATCATTTATTTTGAAAGATTACAGACGGACTTCAATCAGCAAAAACTTATTGAGTAAGTATAATAAGTCATCCATTTTACATGCGGTGTGGGAAAATCAGGGAATATCCAGACTTGAAATCTCAAGACTCACAAAGTTGAGTACAGCCACAGTTTCAAGACTGGTTGAAACCCTTGCCAAGAAGGACAAACTTCTGGAGGAGCGAGAGTCAATACCGATTTCGAAAGGGCGACCAATGAAGTCTCTCTATTTTGGTAACAACGAAAGATTTATTATTGCAATAGACTTGGGGACAACCTACATAAGAGGTATGTTGGCAAACATGAGTGCTGAGCCGATAAAAGAGATAGAGATTGTTACCGAGTCACATAAGAAACCGGAGTATGTTCTAAATAAAGTAGTAGATGTTATTGAACGCCTTTCAGATACCAAACTGATAAAGAGAGGTAAGATAATTGCAGTTGGTATGGCCGTTGCGGGTGTTATCAATTTGAACGATGGTATTGTTGTTTATTCTCCTGCGTTTAACTGGCGGAACATTAGATTGCATGAGTTCATTCAAAGCCGGATTAAGCTTCCACTTTTCTTTGATAATGTGAGCAGAGTGATGGCCCTAGGTGAATTGGCTTTTGGTAAGGGTCAGGAGTTTAACAATATAATCTGCGTAAACGTCGGATTCGGTATCGGTGCTGGAATGATCATTAACAAGAAAATCTTCTATGGGACAGATGGAATCGCAGGAGAATTCGGCCATATCCCGGTTGAGGGTGATGGGCTTATTTTATGCCCGTGTGGTAAGGACACCTGCCTTACTGCATATTCCTCGGGTGATGCAATTTCTCAAAGAGCCATTTTGAAGATGAAGGGAAATCCATCAAAAATATTGATGAGTCTCTGTAACAATAAGCCTGCTGATATCAATGCAAAAATGGTGGCGGAAGCTGCGCAACTGAATGATCAGCTTTCGGCGGGTGTTCTTCATGAAAGTATTGCCACACTGGGTAAATCAATCGCCGGATTAATAAATATCTTCAATCCGGAGGCTGTTTTTATTGGCGGGGGTGTTGCTCAGAATGGACCCATATTTTGGGATCCGCTTCGAAAAGTAATTGGAGAGAACGTTTTTGATCCACTCACAAACAAATACCAGTTATACCCTGTTACTTTTCTTGACAGGGCCGCCCTGTATGGTGCGGTTGGATTGGTGATTAATGAAGTGCTTAATATGGATATCTAAGCTGTAAATGCCATGAAATTGAGTTTGCCGTGTCTTTCAGGAGCAAATTTCACCTTTTAAATATTAATTTCATAACAAAACAATATTAGATTTGTTTATTCTATGTTAATAAACATTTGTATCTCAAAGATATATACGCAATTAGAAAATTACTTGAAATGGATGCTTGTAAAGTAAATTGATTTGTTTTATATTTACATCCATTATAATATTAAATAGATTCTGATACCCAAAATAGATCAAAATGAAGAAGCTACTTTTTTTAGTGTTATCGGTGTTACCTCTGGTTGCTGGTGCCCAGAACCCTGTAATGCATTGGGATTTTGAAAACATCAGGAATAGAAATTCAATTGAGGTTTCTTCAAATATTGCCGATACAATTGAGGGCAATTACGAAGAGGCCAGGGGAGTTGTAGGAAAGGGATTGAGACTAGATGGTTTTACTACCCGTATAATACGTGAAAATTCTGATCTGAAAAGGCCCGCAAGTAAAGGATTCACAATAGAGGCATGGATCTCTCTCGGAGAATATCCATGGAACTGGTGCCCTATAATTACCACCGAATCAGATGAGGTGAAGGGTTACCGTCTTATGGTTGGACCACTTGGGCAGGTTTCATTGGAAACTGCCATCGGTGAAAAATGGGTTTCATGTGTTACTAAACAGGAGGTGATTCCTCTGAGAAAATGGTTACATGTAACAGGAGTCTATATTGCAGGGAAGGAGATGAGCGTATTTGTTAACGGTGAATTGGAAGCTTCTCTTCCGATATCAGGTTCTATGACCTGGCCTGCAAAAACAAGCTGTATAATTGGTATGGTAGCTTTGCCTGAAAAGCCGTCTGATATTCACAGAACATGGGGTACTGTGGCTCAATATTTCGGTCTTGACGGGATTATTGACGAGATTAAAGTCTATGACGCAGTTTTAACAGTTGAGCAAATTAAAGAATCGTATTTGAAATATCCTGTTGCAGCACCTGACATAGCAGTTCGAAAGTTGCCCAGACTTGAAAAGAATCCCGGTCGTTTCGGGGCATTTTATACAAAACTCAAATACTATCCCGGATGGGATAACCTATGGCCTGTTGATCAGGACCCCGATATTGTCGTGTGTTTTGAGAACTCAGCAAAAAAAATGGTATTCTGGAGAGGGATAAGATATGGGGCATCCTGGGTCTCTGAAAATGAGAATTGGATGACAGATCAAAGCGTCGAAGCATGGGCCGTTGGTGAGAATGATAAGGAGGGATGTTTCGAACATATGCAGGATCGTCATTGCCGGTTTTCTCATGTCCGGATTATTGAAAATAGTGACGCCAGGGTTGTTATTCATTGGAGGTATGCTCTTGTAAGTGCCTACGATAATACCTGGAGGGTTGATCCTAAGACTGGTTGGGAATGCTGGATTGATGAGTACTACTATATCTATCCTGATGGATCGTCTATTAGGAAAGTCTCATGGAAGAAGGGTTCCCTGGGGTTCCCCAGACAATTTCAGGAATCGCTACCCCTTCTGCATCCGGGTCAGTTGAAAAGTGATCTTCTTTTCAAAGATTATCTCCATGTTGCAGATTATGACAACAACATAAGACCTATCTCATATGTTGAGAAGCCAGCAGAGCAGGCAACTGATTGGGCCAGAAAATTCACAATACAACAATACAATTTTAAATCGGAGAACAAGCCATTCATCTGTTTTGAACCGGAAAACAGGATGTCGATAAGGTGGAATGCACTTTCGAACTATGAAACTCATTCAGGATGCAACCATTTTCCTGTTGGTCAGGCGCGTTGCGACGGACGAACAAGCAGAATGTCTGACCGCCCCTCACATTTCGACAGTTTTCCGATTTCCAATCCTGTCATACATGATTCTGGAGATCGCGAGTACTGGAATGGGTTATATGGAATGAATGAAATGAACATGACCGAGTTGGTTAGTTTCGGGCGCTCCTGGGCTTATGCCCCGGAAATGTCGGTAAGTGGAAAGAATTTTGTTTCGAAAGGTTATGATTTGAGCGAGAGATGTTATCAGGTTGAGAACACCGGCCCAAAAGCAGGTCAGGTTGAATTAATCCTGCAGGGGAGCAAAGAATCGCCTGTCATTAACCCGGCAATCATAGTAAAAAACTGGAATTCTGTAAGTCCAAAAATACTGGTTAACGGAAAAGAGAGTAAGGATTGCAGTGTAGGGGTAATCCATGAATTAGAGGGTGACAACCTGGTGATATTCATTCCGATGAATAACACTAAGCCTGTGAAAATAACCATTTTACCGAAGTAATTAATCTTTAAACTAAATATTTAAAAATAAAAATCATGAGACAGAAGACTATCTCACAGACAGCAATCCTGATGCTCAGCCTTTTACTGGCAGCTAGTAACAACATGATTGCGCAAAAACTTAAAGTACCCGAACGTGGTTTCATAAGCTCCCAACCGGCAGAAACCTGGGAGAATGGCCTTATTAGCGGAAATGGAACTCTTGGTGCGAATGTTATGAGCCGGCCCTTTAATGAGACCATCATTCTGAGTCATGAGAGGCTCTTCCTCCCGATGGGAAAGCCGATGATGCCTCCCGATAATGGTAACCGACTTTTTGAGATAAGAAACCTGATAGACAAAGGTCTTTACACACAGGCAACAAAACTGGCTGCCGATTTTTCGGGTCAAAATGGGTTTAGATACCCCGATAATTTTGTACCTGCTTTTGACCTCAATATCACGATGGATTCCGTAAGCGCTATAAAGGATTACATGCGTTCTGTCGATTTTCAGACTGGTGAGGCGACAGTGCATTGGACAGATAAACGCGGAGTATTCGAGCGTCGTTTGTTTGTATCCCGTGCCGATAATGTTGTTGTTTTACTGATAACCGGTCCGGGTAAGGGTAACGTAAACTGCAGGTTTGAGCTTAAACCAAGGCAGGTTGACACAAAACTGGGAGAGAAGGTAGTCGCCAATTCAAATACTGTTTTTGCAAATCATATTGACAGTATCAAACGGACAGCCGATAAATCAACTCTGACATATAAATACAAGTTTACCAAGGCTTATCCGGGTAGTATACAGGCTCTTGAAGGGGTTACGCAAGTAATTGCAAAAGGAGGTACAACAACCACAGAGGGCGAGACTCTGATTGTTAAGGGGGCTGATCAGGTTCTTGTTTTCATCGATGTTAATCTGATCTATGACCCTGAGTTCTCTGAGTTCCCGACAATGAAAAAGAAGTTTGCCTCCCTGCCGGTCGATTACGCTGGTCTGCTCAAACGTCATGCCTTAATCCACGGTGAGATCTTCAACAGGGTAAAACTTGACGTGGGCGGAGGGAAAGACCACCTTCTTACAACTGAGGAACTCTTAACCATGTCGACAAACGAAAAGCTTAATAAGGCGCTGATAGAGAAGGAGTTCGACGCAGGGCGTTACAATATCCTCTCAAGCACAGGCGAATTGCCTCCGAACTTGCAGGGTCTCTGGGGTGGAACCTATGTGCCCGGCTGGGCAAGTGACTATACCCACAATGGTAATGTGCCGTCGGCTATAGCAAGCATGATGAGGGCGAACATGCCCGAGTTAATGCTTGCTTACACCTCTTATATTGAGTCTATTGTTCCATACCTTGAGATAAATGCAAAAAATATGTTCGGGGCCAGAGGAGTTGTTCTCCCTTCACGGTCAACGACAAACGGTTTCAATAATGCCCTTGCAGGCACATTTGCCGGTGGCTTCTGGGTTGCTGGAGCCCCGTGGGCAGCTCAATTCTTCTACGACTATTACTTATACACCGGCGATAAAGATTTTCTTGCCAAACATGCATTGCCATTCATGGAAAAGACAGCTCTTTTCTTTGAAGATTATCTATATCTGGGCCCTGACGGGCGGTATATTTTTTCACCTACCCAATCGCCTGAAAATTGGCCTGCTAACTCTAAGTCGCAGGGCTCTTTTAATGCCACAATGGATGTTGCTGCAACTAAGGAATTATTGCGAAACCTGATAGCCGGGTCAAACGAACTGGGAGTTAACAAGGAAAAAATTGCACTCTGGAATTCGATGCTTACTAAAATGCCGGAATACTTAATAAATGAGGACGGTGCTATTAAAGAATGGCTTACTCCTAAATTGACTGACAATTACAATCACAGGCACTCCTCACAACTTTATGCCCTATATGATGGCATGCCTTCTGAAATTGGTCAGGACACGGTTCTTTCAAACGCCTTCAGAAAACTGGTAGATATCAAACTCAACAAGCACTGGGCTGGAAGTACAACCGGCTTTATGTCGTTCGGACTTGTACAGCTCGGACAGGCGGCAACAAGCCTTGGAGAAAGCGAACTTGCCTATCAGTGCCTCATTCCCCTTGTTAACCGTTACTGGCTCAACAATATGGCCTCAATGCATAATCACAAATCGCTGTTAACATGGATATCAGCGGGGGTATGCCGGCAGTTATCATTAAAATGCTTGTCGAGTCTGAACCGGGTAAGATTAAACTGTTGCATTCAGTACCAAAAGAATGGCCCACAGGCTCTATTGAAGGTGTGTTGTGCCGTAGCCAGATAGAGATTAAGAGTCTCCGGTGGGAAAAGGACCTCATCGTTGTACGACTAATTTCAGCAATTGACCAAACTATAACTCTTGAGGCACCGGAAGGGATGGCAAATTTTGCAGTGAAAACTGGCAATTCAACAGTCCAGAAAGGCGACCAGAGTTTCAACCGGAAACTGATATTGCCGGCAAAACAAGAAGTTACACTGGAAATTAAAACCAGATAGAACCGTTAGTCACAATGGGAATGAGGTATTTTTAATAGAAGAATCAGGGTACTTTCTCTAATATGAAGTTTGGCATATGAAAAGGGTTTTATTAGTAATTAAGGCGGTCTTTCTAACTGCATTATACCTGGCCGGACAGGAACCTGCTTCTCCTTTGAGATACTCATTTCCGGCTTACCAAAAACATAAAAGAGAAACTAAGTTCAATCTTGAGTGGATTAGCCTCGGACCAGTTGTTAATTCGGCGCGAGCCGATTGTTTTCAGATCGATCCCACCAATCCAGGGACAATGTATGTTGGGTTCAGTTCCGGGAATATTTGGAAGACAACCAATAATGGTCTGTCATGGAAACCAATACTCCCTGATATGCCATCAAGTGGAATTGGCGATTTTGCTCTGGCTCCCTCAAATCCCCAAATCATTTATCTCGGGACAGGTGACAATCTGAAAAAACCCAGGAACTTTACGATTCCCGGCGATGGAGTATACAGGTCGGACGATGGCGGGGAAACATGGAGGTATCTGGGTCTGGGCGACTCATGGCACATTGGTGAAATTAAAATCCATCCAACCAATCCCGATATCGCATTTGTTGCAGTGCTGGGACATTTCTGGTCGACCAATAAAAACCGCGGGGTCTACAGAACAATAGATGGAGGAAAAAACTGGGAACATGTTCTCTATATTGATGAGAAAACAGGTGGTAATGATATCGTTATATCCGAGTCAAATCCGAATACCGTTTATGCCTCGATGTGGGAGATGTATCCAGATGTTGCCGGGCCCAAAAGCTCTGTTCATAAAAGTATTGATGGAGGTAAAACATGGGCAAAGTTAAGCGGAGGCCTCCCTGATGGTCCAAAAACAGGACGTATTGGTATTGCTGTCTCATATACCGATCCAAATAAGGTTTATGTTCTTGTTGATAACCTGAATAAAGACAAGAACCGGGCTGCAGAGGTATATCTCACAAGCGATGGAGGGAAGTCCTGGAACAGGTCACATAAAGAAGATCTCATGATTTTCAATGGCTTAGGATGGTACTTTACGGACATTTATGTAAATCCAAAGGATGATGAAGAAATATATGCCATGGGTATCAGGGTCGCTCATAGCTCTGATGGAGGAAAATCATTCGGCCTTGTAGGCGGGGATATTTTTCATATCAATCCAAGTACAGCCGATGTACTACACCTCGATCAAACCGAATTCTGGATTAATCCTGACAACACGAACCACATAGCCGTTGGTAATGATGGTGGTTTATACGTGAGCTATGATAAAGGAGCTACATGGATGCACTATAATAACATCCCGGCAGGAGAATTCTACGATGTAACAACTGGCCCTGGTAAAAAGT
>Ga0209287_10001286_pt1 | contig 12767 bp, 14 predicted proteins | sample PPLLak3cmMay2015_2_FD_187255 | JGI IMG/M metagenome (GOLD analysis project Ga0209287, IMG submission 187255) | Freshwater sediment microbial communities from Prairie Pothole Lake near Jamestown, North Dakota, USA - PPLs Lake P8 Core (1) Depth... | ecosystem: Environmental > Aquatic > Freshwater... | reverse complement strand
GGCTGTCGCCACAGCAGAACGTGCCTGGGCTGACTCTGCCTCGCGCACGGCCCGGCGAATAGTCGTGAATACGTTGTAAGCCATGAGCAGCATTCCAGTCAGGAAGAACATCCCGCCGATTGCACGCATGGCATAGAACGGATGCATCGCCGCGACCGACTCGACAAACGAATACTGCAGGTTGCCGAAGTCGTCGAATGCACGCCACATCAAGCCTTGAGATATCCCCGAAATCCACATCGCGGTGATGTAAAGCAAGGTACCAATCGTCGCCAGCCAGAAATGCGCATTGATCAAACGAACACTGAATATCTGCGTGTTCCAAAGCTTGGGAATCATGTGATACAGCGAACCGAACGCGATCATTGCAACCCAGCCCAGTGCGCCGGAGTGCACATGGCCCACCGTCCAGTCGGTGTAATGCGACAGCGCATTGACATCCTTCAACGACATCAACGGGCCTTCGAAGGTGGACATACCGTAGAACGACAGTGCGACGATCATGAAACGCATGATCGGATCGGTACGTAACTTATCCCAGGCACCGGACAAGGTCATGATGCCGTTGATCATGCCGCCCCAGGACGGCAGCAGCAGCATGATGGAGAAGGTGGCGCCCAACGTTGAAGCCCAGTCCGGCAGCGCGGTCCAGTGCAGGTGGTGCGTGCCGACCCACATGTACATGAAGGACAGCGCCCAGAAGTGAACGATGGACAAGCGATAGGAATACACCGGACGACCGGCATGCTTGGGCACGAAGTAATACATCATGCCGAGGAAGGCGGCGGTCAGGAAAAAGCCTACCGCGTTGTGGCCGTACCACCATTGCGTCATGGCATCCTGCGTGCCCGAAAACAGGCTGTAGGACTTCATGCTGAACAGATCCACCGGCACCGCAATATTGTTGAAAGTGTGCAGTAACGCAGTCACCAGGATGAACGACAGGTAGAACCAGTTCGCCACATAGATATGCGGTTGTTTGCGTTGCATCAGGGTGCCGATGAACACTGCTCCATAAGCCACCCAGACAAACAGAATGAGCAGATCAATCGGCCATTCCATCTCGGCGTATTCCCGGCCCTGACTGAAGCCGGTCACGTAGGACAAAGCCGCCAGCACGATCACCGCTTGCCAGCCCCAGAAGGTAAAGGTCGCCAACCCCGGTGCGAACAAACGAGTCTGGCAAGTGCGCTGCACGACGTAATAGGAAGTCGCGAACAGCGCGGAACCGCCAAAACCGAAAATCACCGCGCCGGTATGAACAGGACGAAAGCGACCAAAGGAAATATACGGGCTATCGAAATTGAGAAAAGGCCAAGCCAACTCCGAGGCGATATATACCCCCGCGAACATCCCGACCACGGCCCAAACGATGGCCATAACAGAGAATTTCTTGATGATGTCGTAGTCGTACTGCTCGGTCGCAGCCACGTTGGTTGCAGACATAAAGCCTCCTAAGTTACAGCCGCCCCGGAATCATCCGGCGGGTTATTTCAGTGCCGAAAAGCCGGCGAAAAAGACACAAGAGTATAGTGCGCTGCGCACCTCTCCCGCAAGATTGCAAAGCACTTCACGCCGCCCTCAGCAACTTGGAGAGATCATGTGCAATATCCTCTGGCGGCATTGCAAAGGGCAGAAAAAGACGCAGACGTCCCTTCCGGTCGAGTACATAGCTTCCGGCCGAGTGATCGATCAGATAGTCGCTCGCGCCCGGCTCGACATGTTTTCGATAGACAATCTTGAATTCACGCGCGGCCTGCGCGACCTGTTCCGGCGTTCCATACAATCCTAAAAAATCGGGGTGGAAGTAGGGAACGTAAGTTTTCAAGATTTCCTGCGTATCTCGTTCCGGATCGACCGATGCGAACAACACTTGCACTCTGCGGGCCTCTTCAGCATGCATCAACTTCAATGCCCGGGCCATATCAGAAAGCGTGGTCGGGCAGACATCCGGACAATGTGTATAGCCAAAAAACAGCACCACCAATTTGTCTTTGAACGAAGCGAGCGTCACTGGACGCCCGGTATGATCGGTCAACGCCAAACGACGTTCTCCGGACAATGCGGCAGTCTGAAAATCGGCTGCACTTGAAATATCCATGCCCTTGACGTCCAGCGGCGCTTCCGCACCACAGCCCGCGCCCAGTAGCAGCAGAAACAGAATCCCGAAGCGCCCGAAAACCATTTCTCAGACCGGCAGTGCAGCGTTAGGCAGATCGGCCAGACGATATTTTCCGGTCAATACAGCCTTGGCCAGTTCTTCCAGATTCATTTCGTTGAGCAACGCAATGATCTTCTTTTTCACCGGAATCCATTTGAAATGCATCGGACACGCCGTCGCATCGGAACACTCTTTCAAACCCAGAATGCAGCTTTTGGTGAAGTCAGGCCCTTCGGTCAATAGCAGAACCTGCATCAACGTCGTGCGATGCATGCCTTCCCGCAAACAAAAACCGCCCAAGCGTCCGCGGAAAGAATCGAGCAGACCCTGCTTGCATAAATTTTGCAGAATTTTGGCCAGATAGGCCGCCGGCACATTCAGGCGACTCGCAATATCGCGGTTGAGTACGGGCTCGCCGGCTGGCTGAGTGGCGATGTAAATCAAGGCCTGAACGGCATATTGGCTGGTGCGGGATAAGACCATATCTCACTCCACTAGAGTTTTTTGTCTCAATTCAAGGCTGCAATATTCGCACAAAAAATGGGAGATTCGGACAAGCAGGTAGTAAATTGGACTGGCAATTTTGTAACAACACGGCCAGAAGACCAGCGGTTAGCTGGCTAGGCCAGCAGCGCAACCAGTTTTTTGGGGACAATCAGCGCTGACATCGCGTGCGCGTCCGGCTGCGTCGTATAAGGTAATTCAGCCAACAACGGGCCTGGCAAGCGCGTTCTCAATGCAGTCAGATTCTCTGCATAGGCCGACATGTCCGGGTCGATCCGATTGGCGACCCACCCAGCAAACTGCAGTCCACGCGCAGCAATCGCCTCCGCCGTCAGCAAAGCATGATTCAGACAGCCCAAACGCATCCCGACCACCAGGATGATCGGCAAACCCAGATACTTGGCCAGATCTGCACTATCTCGGGTCGCCGACAAGGGCACCCTGAAGCCGCCCACGCCTTCCACGATGACCACATCGGCCAACGCCGCCAGATGTTCATACGCATCACGAATACGCGGCAGCTCAATCACCACACCCTGATGTTCTGCCGCGATATGTGGCGCGATCGGGACGCGCAGCAAATAGGGATTCACCCAGGCCGTGTTTGTCACCACCTCAGCCTTCACATTGGATGCAGCCTGCAACTGGAGCACATCTTCGTTGCACCAGACACCCTCTATCTTGTCCGCTCCGGCCGCTACGGGTTTCATGCCGACCGCACGATAGCCCAAACCGGCGAAGGCATGCAGCAACGCCGCGCTGACCAGCGACTTGCCGATGCCGGTATCGGTTCCTGTTATGAAAAAGCCGTGCGGACTCATCGCATCGGTTTCCTGTTACGGAACTCGATAATCTGGCGCCCGTCTTCGAGTTTTTGCGCCCGTTCGGACCAAGCGTGGCCGTAAACCACCTCATAAGTCGCCGGCAAACGATCATCCTGACGGTACTTTTCGTAGTTGCGCCGCAACTGCTGCCAGGCCGACTTGCCCATCAAGCCCTCACGCCGGCCTTCCAGCACGGTATGCGCACCAATAGCCTTCAGATCACGCAATAGCGCCGGGAGATCATCATAGGTCAGCCTGATCTGCTCCATTTCCATGACCGGATTGCTGAATCCGGCGTGGACCAGCGCATCGCCCACGTCGTGCATATCGATGAAGCGGTTGACGTGATGATGACCATCGACGCCAGACGATGCGGCGCGCAACTCCTGCAAGGTATCCGGCCCAAAGCTGGCGAAGATAAACAGCCCGCCGGGTTTCAACACACGCCGTATTTCCTTGAAACTGGCCTGCAGATCACCCACCCATTGCAAGGCCAGGCTGGACCAGGTCATGTCGAAGCTGTCCCGAGCCAGCGGCAAGCGTTCGATATCGCCACAAACTGGCACGAAATTGGGCACATTGGGCATCAGGCGTGCTCGTAATTTCTCCCAGACACTGCCGCGTTGCCGCGCCGCGGCCTGATGCAACATCGCATCCGCCAGATCAAGGCCGACGACGTCAGCGCGGGGATAGCGCGCGCGCAGCAGACTTGTGCCAAATCCGGTGCCGCAGCCCGCATCCAGAATGCGTTGCGGCGCAATCTTGACGCCGTCCAGGTGGTCGTCGAGACGACGCGCCACTTCGTGCTGCAGAAAGGCCGCCTCATCGTAATGATCCGCCGCGCGCTGGAATGAACGCCGGATCGCGCGTTTCATGGCTTCATCCACGCAAGAATCCCCGCAATTCGGCCGCGAACCAATCCGGATGCGACAGGAATGGCGCATGCGCAGCGCGCTCGTGCAGCGCCAGGCGCGCATCCGGCAGGTTCTCCGCCAGCCAGCGTCCCGCCCCGAGCGGACACAGCATGTCGTAAGCGCCATGCACCACCAGCACCGGGCAGTGCACTTGCCCGACCACAGCTCGCAAATCGACATCACGCAGCAGATCCAGGCCGGCGGCGAGCACTGCCGGAGCAGGCTCACCGCGCAGAAACACACTGCCGCGCAGGCGCTCGATCACCGCCCGTGCCTGCTCGCCGCCGCGTGCCTGCAACGACAGGAAGCGCAGCAAGGTTGCCTTGTAATCTTCGCCCAGCGCCCGCGCGAATTCGGCCAACACATCAGGCGCCAATCCGTATTCCCAGTCCGGGCGGCTGACAAACGCCGGGTTGGTCGCGACCAACACCAGGCGCGCGACCTTGTGCGGATGCCGCGCCGCCAACGCCAGGGCCACCATGCCGCCGAGCGACCAACCGCACACGGCAGCGCCATCCGGCAGCGTCGCCGCCAGCGCATCGGCCAGTGTCTCGGCGGTATAGGGCGTCACCGTTGCGACATCGCCATAGCCGGGCAGATCAGGCGTCAATCCGGGCAGCAGCGCGGCGGTTTCCGACCAGATGCCGCCGTGCAAACCCCAACCATGCAGATAGACCAAAGGGGCTTCAGTCATGCTGGGCCAACGCCCGCAAGGCTTCGATCAACGCATCGACATCCGCCAGCGTATGCGCGGCGGAAAGTGAAATCCGCAGGCGCGCTTCACCCTGCGGCACCGTCGGCGGACGGATGGCGGGAATCAGGATGCCGCGTGAACGCAAGCCATCGGCCAGACGCAACGCCTCCGCATTGCTGCCCACCAACAAAGGTTGAATCGGCGTATCGGAAGCCATCAGCGGCCAGGGCAAACCGGCCAGACCGGCTTTCAGGCGATCAGTCAAAACAGCCAAATGCTCACGCCGCCAGCCGTCGGCCGCAATCACCTGCAAACTGGCGCTGACCGCCGCCGCCAACATGGGGGGCTGTGCCGTCGTGTAGATATAGGTGCGCGCCTTGTTGACCAGCCACTCGATCAAATCCGCCGAGCCAGCGACAAACGCGCCGGCGACGCCCGCCGCCTTGCCCAGGGTGGCGAGATAGATCAATCGATCATCGTGCGGCGCATCAAGTAAAGCCAACGCACCGTGTCCATGCTCACCCAACACGCCAAAACCATGCGCATCGTCGAGATACAACCAGGCATCGTGCTTTTCCGCCAGCGCCAGCAATTCGGCCAGCGGCACCAGATCGCCATCCATGCTGAACACGGTATCGCTGGCGATCAACTTCACCTTTGCCGTGCTCGCCGCCAGACGTTGGTCCAGCGCGGCCAGATCGCGATGCGGATAGCGCGTCAGCCTGGCGCGCGACAGCAACGCGGCATCGACCAGGGAAGCATGGTTGAGCTTGTCCTCGAACACTTCGCCATGCCGATCCAGCAACGCCGGCAGCACGCCCAGGCTGGCCATGTAGCCGGTAGAGAACAGCAACGCAGCCGGCAGACCGACGAATTCAGCCAATTCCGCTTCGAGTTCGTGATGCAAGCGATGATGCCCGGTGAGCAGATGCGCCGCCCCCGCACCGACGCCGTAACGCGCCACCGCAAGCAGGGCAGCGCTGGCGATGTCGGGATGGTTGGCGAGGCCGAGGTAATCATTGCTGGAAAATGACAGATACGGCTTGCCGTCGAGCGTCACCCGCACCCCCTGCGGCCCATCCAGCACGCGACGCGCCCGACGCAAGGCCAGGGCATCGAGTTCAGCTAAAGCGGTTGGGAGTTGGGTAGGCGTCATAACAGCAATCGTGGGATGCGGTGAGGCACGAACCGCATCACTCATGCGTGTACGTGGGCGATGCGGTTCGCACGCTCACCACATCCTACAAAGCGACGAAGCTAATGCCCAGCGCAGCGCCGACCCTGCACCGGCTCGGTAGTCAGCCCCAGCTTGGCGAACAAGGCGGTATCGGCGCTGACGTCCGGGTTGCCGGTGGTCAGCAGCTTGTCGCCATAGAAAATCGAATTGGCGCCGGCCAGAAAGCACAAAGCCTGCACGCCCTCGCCCAGTTCCTGCCGTCCGGCGGACAGTCTCACGTGCGATGCCGGCATGGTGATGCGCGCCACAGCGATGGTGCGCACGAACTCGAATGGATCGAGATCGCCGCTCTTTTCAACAACATCGGCCAGTGGCGTGCCCGGCACTTTCACCAGCATGTTGATCGGCACCGACTCCGGCTGCGGGTCGAGGTTGGCCAGTTCCAGAATCAGGCCGGCGCGCACCCGGCGCGATTCGCCCATGCCGATGATGCCGCCGCAGCAGACATGAATGCCGGCGTCGCGCACCTGCGCCAGGGTATCGAGCCGATCGCCGTGGGTATGTGTGGTGATGACCTGGCCGTAGAACTCGGACGCGGTGTCCAGATTGTGGTTGTAGTAATCGAGACCGGCGTCCTTCAACTGATCGGCCTGACCCGGCTTCAGCATGCCCAGCGTGACGCAGGTTTCCAGGCCCAGCGCCTTCACCTCGCGCACCATCTCGGTGACTGCGCCGAGATCCTTTTCCTTCGGGCCGCGCCACGCCGCGCCCATGCAGAAACGGGTTGCGCCGGCTTCCTTGGCGGCCTTGGCGGTGGCGACAACTTCTGCGATATCGAGCAGCTTTTCCCGCTCCAGGCCGGTGTCGTGCCGCGCTGATTGCGAGCAATAACCGCAATCCTCGGAACAGCCGCCGGTCTTGATCGACAACAAGGTCGAAAGCTGCACCGCATTCGGATCGAAGTTAGCGCGATGCACGCTCTGCGCCTGAAACATCAAGTCATTGAACGGCAACGCATAAAGCGCCTCCAGTTCGGCCAGCGTCCAATATTTTCGGATCGTCGATGCCGCCACGGGTTGAGTCATGTCATTCATGTCAGTGCGCCTCTTTCACCACTTCGATATCACGCCAATTTTCCTTGCCGGCTTTCCACACGTCGTACAGTGCCCAGGGCACCAGCGTCAGCAGCATCAAGGCCCAGACGCCGGCCCAACCAGTCGGCAGATGCGCCAGATCGTTGGACAGCACGGTCAATGTGCCGACCACCGCGTAATAGCGATAGCCCGCCCACTTGTTGTAATGCCGCACGGTCAGATCGGGATGGTGCGCGATCGAGGCATAGACGAAGATGGAGGCCGCCAGCCAGATCATGATCGGCGGCAACGACATCGCCATCGGCAAGAACGCCAGTTTCTTGTCGGCAACCAACTGACCGATGCCGAACAGACTGGCGGACAACAACGTGGTTGCCACGGCGAGCAGATTGAATAAACGTGCGCTACGCTTGCAAGACGCGGCGGTAATGAGATGTTTCTCGGACATTGAGCAAAACCGGCAAAAAAGAGCCGGGATGGTGGGGGACGGGCCAAACCTTGTCAAACCAACACAAGTCCATCCTGAACAAGTGCTTACTTTTCGCGCAATCGCACCTGCCGCAAGCCTGCTTCCTGTGCGGCGCCCGCGTCACTGGCAGGTTGCTCTGCGCGGGGTGCGAAGCCGACTTGCCAGCCTTGTCTCCACACTGTTGCCCGCAATGCGCCTTGCCCACCCCAGAGGGTGAAATCTGCGGTGCTTGCCTGAAGCATCCCCCGGCATTCGACGGCACGCTGGCGGTGTTCGCCTACGCATTTCCGCTGGACACGTTGGTGCAGCAATGCAAATACGCCGGCGCCACCAGCCTGACTGCATTCTTCGCCGAACGCATGGCCCAGCGCGCCGGTGCCGAAAACAAACTCGACCTCCTGCTTCCGATGCCGCTGCATCCCGCTCGCCTGGCGCAACGTGGCTTCAATCAAGCCGCGGAAATCGCCCGTCGCCTGTCACCCCAAGTCGGCATTTCCTGGCTGGCCGATGCATGTCAGCGGGTGCGCAACACGCCCTCGCAAGCCGGACTCGACCTCAAATCCCGGCAAAGCAACCTGCGTGGCGCTTTCGCATGCAATTTGAATTTGGCCGGAAAACGGGTCGCCCTGATCGACGACGTCATGACCAGCGGCAGCAGCCTGAACGAGCTGGCGCGCGTGGTGCGCAAAGCGGGCGCGGCCGAAATCCAGGCTTGGGTGCTCGCACGCACCCTTTAAACGAACATTATCGGCAATTTCAGGTGCCCCAAAGCCAGATATGAAGAACTCCTGCATCAGGCTGGGAGCCATCCTTCAATGACGGCAAGGTGTCGACTGAAGGCATCCACTCCCAGCCCTTGAGCTTACTGGCATCTCATCTCAGAAATCAGGATTGAGATTCTGACTCTCAATCGAATCACTCAAATATCACTTCGCTGGTTCAGCGGCCGGCGCAGCCTGGAGAGGTACCTGCCACAGCTTGCTCCAGGCATTGGGGTCAAGTGGATTGAACAGGTTCGGCTGGGTTCCGGCTGGCGCCCCAAGCGTGGGCATTCCGGGCACGGTCAACATCTGCGACAAGGCGTTGGGATCAAACGGGTTGAAGGCTGTCGTGCCGGAGCCGGTCGAGACCGATGGATAACCAGCGTTGGGCGCCGGCAGGGTGGGCGTCAGGAAGCCTTTCCACAAATCACCGTAAGAGCCTGGGTTCATCGTCGCGCCCAACCAGCCCAAGTAGGCGTTGGGGTTCATCGGCGTGATCATGGCCTGCAACATGCGCGGATCCAGTGGAGACATCATCCACTTCACATACAAATTGGGATTCAGGGGCTGCAGCATCAGGTTCATCGTCTTCGGATCCACCGGCGCCATGGCCCAGCGCATCATCTTGGCGGTATCAGTAAACTGGCCGAGTACGGCGTTGTAGAAATTGGGATCCATCGTGGCCGCCAGCCACTTCATGTAGATGTTGGGATCCGTCATCAGCGGCATCCAGGCGGAATAGGCGCTGGGATGCATCATGCTATTGGCCATCGTCGCCCACATGCCGGGGTCCAGGCTCTGCATACCCAAGCCAGCAGTGTAGAAGCTGGGCTCCAGGGCAGCGTTCATCCACGCGACAAACTTCTTCGGATCCTTGATGTACTCAGGGTTCTTCGTGAAGTCCCACATTGTTGCGGCCATCGCTTCAGGCGTCTTCGGCATCTCGACCGGTTGAGCATCAGCAGCCATACCAGGCGCAGAAATAGAAAACCAAATCACAACGGACAATGCTTTCATTTTCATGATTCCACCTCTTACAAGCAGTTTTACGGGAAACCTAATTATTTATAGACCCCGCACAGTCCGGTTTAAAGCACTTTGGGAGGCTTGCGGGAGGCGCCGATGCATCCTCTCGCTGCCCTGAAAAAGCGCCGCGTGAACCCGAGACCAGCGGGCTGCGGGCTTATCAGGCCTTGAGCGCGCAGTTTGGGGTCAAGGGCCGCATTGCGTGCCGTGTCGAGCCAGTGCATGTCCCAGTCCAGCATGAGCAGCCAGATCTGCCGATTGCGTTCTTCCACCAACGCGATGCTCGGCGGCACGAACAGCGCCATCACGGGCGCGTAATCCATCCAGTCGCGGCTAACCTGGGGATCGCAGATGCTCACCACTTCGAGCAGACCCCATGACCCAAACATTGCAAACCAAGATGAATACAAGGCGGATAAGGCTATCCTTATATTGTATTGATGCGCCATGTAAGGTTGTTGCAGCAAGGCGGATCGCAACTGGTTGGGTGTTGGGCAGCCAGGTAAATCAAGGAGATCAGAATGAAACACGCAAGTGCACAAAAATATCGGTTGCTGGGAAAGGCACTGATGCTGGGAGTGCTGGCCTTTTCGAATCAGACGCTTGCCGGCGGAGGGGATGCGGCAGCCGGTGCCCGGAAGTCAATATTCTGTTCCTACTGTCATGGCATGGATGGCAATCCGAGCGATGGCCGAGCACCGCGTCTGGCTGGACAGAGTGCGAAGAGCCTCGTCGCCAAGATGAAGCGCGATCAGCCGTACCAGGACATGAACCATCCGATGATGCAGGCCTTTGTGACCGGTGGATGCTTGAATGATCAGGATATGCAGAATCTGGCTGCTTTTTATGCCAAACAACCGGTTAGCCAAGTCAACCCTGGCAGCAGTTCACCCGCCAGCAAATAATCGGACGGTCATATGCTTGTTTGGAGATAACGCTTCAGGCTGGGAGTGCAATCACCGGCAAACGCCTTATCGCGGCTGCATTACTCCAGGAAAAACACTTGTCGGCCGCCACTTCGTAAGGCAACCAGAGCTGATTCAGATGTTCACGCGCCGCCAGCGTGACATCGCGGGCTGCCGGCAACATCAAGCCGAATACATGTTCACTGTTATGCGTAACGCCCGGGGCATAACGATGTCGCCAGCGCGGGAAAATTTCAAACTGATTACGCATCCGCCAATCGGTCAATTTGAACGCTTCCGCATCCAGACCCGTTTCTTCGCGCACTTCCCGTACAGCGGTTTCGCGTAGCGTCTCGCCGGAATCCTGACTGCCGGTTACCGATTGCCAGAGACCGGGCGCATCAGCGCGTTCGATCAGCAGCACTTGCAGATCAGGGGTATGGATCACGACCAGAACTGAGACGGGGATCTTGAACATTGAGGAACGCTGTGGACCAGCAATCAGATGAATACCTGCGCACGGTTTTCCGTGGCGGGGAAAATCAGGTTTCCATCCGTGTCACGAAAGTCACGCGCACAGCTCAAAGACATGCCATCAAGGCAAGGCGCCCAGATAACTGGCGAGGGCAGCAATCTCCGCATCAGACAGCGTCCGAGATACCCCGGTCATGCGTGAGTCGGAGCGGATACTTGTGCCGCTGCGATAATTTTTCAGGGCCGTGATCAGATAACCGCTGCGCTGCCCGGCCAGACGCGCAACCTCACGCGTGCCATATCCTTTGGCGCCGTGGCAGCCCACACAAGCACGCGCAAAATGTTTGCCGCCGGCCGTTGCTTGGGACTGGTTTTTTGCAGGTTTCGACGGAACCGGCTGACTGGCATAGAACACCGCAATATTGAAACGCTCATCCGGCTTCAACACCTTCACCAAGCCGGACATGAAATCGTCCTTGCGCCGGCCATCGCCAAACTTGTCGATCTGCGCCAGCAAGTAGAATGCATTCTGGCCAGCCAGATTCGGCACATGTTCCAGCGCACTCACCCCGGTATCGCCATGACAGTTGGCGCAGAAAAACGCCGCGCGCTTGCCTGCTGCAATCGCCGCCTTAAGCATCTCTGGATCGGCCTGAACCTGTGCCAATCTGGCCTCGATGGCTTGCGGTGGTGCCGAAGGAATCCAGACATAAGCAGCCTGAGCCGGTGTCAAAACCAGCGCAAACAAACACCAAGACAACAACAGGAAAGCACGCGGATTCATGCCAAAGGCTCCGGAAAAAAGACAGTCAAATCAGATGGCGAACGATTGTAAGCCGCCTTAACGCGCGATGCCTGCAAGTAGAATTGAACAGACCCCAAACTCGTCGCACCCGCTTCTTGGCTACCGATCCCTCCCCCCACACGCCGATGATGCAGCAGTACCTGCGCATCAAGGCCGAGCATCCCGGCATGTTGCTGTTCTATCGCATGGGCGACTTTTACGAGTTGTTTCATGATGACGCCGAAAAAGCCGCGCGCCTGCTCGACATCACGCTGACCTCGCGCGGCGCGTCTGCCGGGCAGCCGATCCGCATGGCCGGCGTGCCGTATCACGCCGCTGAGCAATATCTGGCCAAGCTGTCACGGCTAGGCGAATCGGTGGCGATCTGCGAGCAGATCGGCGACCCGAAGACCAGCAAGGGGCCGGTGGAGCGCAAGGTAATGCGCATCGTAACGCCCGGCACCGTCACCGATGAGGCGCTGCTGGACGACAAGCGCGATGCGGTGATGCTGGCGCTGGTGCCGGAGCACAAAACCCCGCGCAAGACGCTGGCGCTGGCCTGGTTGACCTTGTCCAGCGGACGCTTCGCCGCCAAAACCATCCCGGCCGAACGCCTGGGCGCGGAGTTGATACGCTTGAATCCGAGCGAGATTCTGCTGCCGGAAGGTTATGTTCATGCCGATCTGAACACTTTTAAATGCGCCCTCACCCGCCGTGCAGACTGGCAGTTCGACGCAGAACGCGGACGCCGGCTGCTGCTGGAACAGTTCGCGGTTGGCGATCTCACCGCCTTCAGCATCGAGGACCAGCCTGCGCTGCAAGCCGCCGCTGGCCTGTTGCTGGAATACGCCCGCCACACGCAACAGGCCGCCCTGCCCCACATCACCAGCCTGGTGCTGGAGCAGGACAGCGAATATGTGCGGCTCGATGCCGCCGCGCGGCGGACGCTGGAAATCAGCGAAACCCTGCGCGGCGAAGCG
>Ga0209287_10001281_pt1 | contig 12808 bp, 12 predicted proteins | sample PPLLak3cmMay2015_2_FD_187255 | JGI IMG/M metagenome (GOLD analysis project Ga0209287, IMG submission 187255) | Freshwater sediment microbial communities from Prairie Pothole Lake near Jamestown, North Dakota, USA - PPLs Lake P8 Core (1) Depth... | ecosystem: Environmental > Aquatic > Freshwater... | reverse complement strand
GGTGGGCGCCTCAAAGCATGATGTTCTGTTCCGTTTCCCGCCCCATGCTCCTGTCGAGACTGCTGATGCCATGCTTGCCGCAACATTGATCCCGGCAATGCGGCTCCGGAAAGCGTTTAAGCTAACGGAACCAGTGTGCGGAACATTATTGTCGGCAACGAATAAAATTCAGGATATCATGACTTGCTGGTATCCGGACCTTGACCGAGTGTTTCCTGATGTGGCTTCTCGTTCTGCGGAAGTGCATACGAAAAACAGAGGGGTCGGTTGTTTTTTTTCCGGTGGAGTTGATTCATTTTATTCGGTGCTCAAGCACATCGATACTATCAGCCACTTGATTTTTGTACACGGTTTTGATCTGCCACTGACAAATCCGGCTTTACGCGCGAAGGTGAGTCAGCAGTTGCAGCGGGCGGCGGCGATGCTTGGCAAGCATCTCATCGAAGTGGAGACTAACCTGCGGAATTTTGCCGATAGATGGGCTCCATGGGGTACCCATTATCATGGTGCAGCCTTGGCAACAGTTGCTCATCTTTTATCACCAATTTTACACAAAGTAATTATTCCGTCATCATTTTCATACGAGATGCTTGATCCATGGGGGAGTCATCCTTTGCTTGATCCTTTATGGAGCACAGAGCGCCTTGAACTTGTGCATGACGGCTGTGAGGTAAACCGCATCTCCAAAGTCGCGGCCATTGCTCACAATGATGTTGTGCGGGAATCCTTGCGGGTATGTTATCAGAGTCTTTCCGGTGCTTATAACTGTTGTCGCTGCCCCAAGTGTTTGAACACCATGCTTGCCCTGGATGCGGTTGGTGAACTTGGTAAGGTCAAAACCTTTCCTGGCGGTTTGTCGGAGGATAGTCTGCGACAAGCTAGAATTGCCAGTAAAGCTGGGTACCTTTTCTCTCATGAGATACTTACCTACTTGACCAAGGGGGCGCAAACGCGCCAATATGAGCAGAAGATCAAGCACATGATGCATGATTTCGAGCTTCGCCAGCAAGCAGTTGCTATAGATCCTGGCATACTTGCTGCGGTTCGTTCGCCATTGTGGCGAGATATTCGAGATGACGTTTTACATGGCATATGGCTTTCCCATCAGCGTTGTTGGCTAATACAAGGGGTTTTTCTGGAAATGGGACGCTATTTCTGGCGAAAAATACTCAGGGGTGTGGAGAAGTTGCGTTAGTGTTTTGATAACTGTCAAACTTACTGATTGTAAATAGTGCTGCAAAGGGGGAGCCAGCTAATTGTAACTTGATCCGAAGCTCTACAAAAAAAGTAGGCAATAACCATGGATCTCGCGAAGAATCTGCAAGCTACGCTGAGGTTTGCTCTGGCGGTCGTGCCGCCCTATTCAGACTGACATCTCCCCGGTTGGAGCGCCGGGAGTCGTACCCGAAAAGGAGCTGACATGACATACAAGACGAACACCGTACCATCAAACGGTACAAAAATTACCATCAATAACGGAGTTCTCACCGTACCCGATCAACCTGTCATTCCCTTTATCGAAGGCGACGGTACCGGCGCCGATATCTGGCGGGCAGCAGTTCGGGTACTTGATGCCGCAGTTGCCAAGGCCTACTCCGGAAGAAAAAAAATCGCCTGGCTAGAGGTATATGCCGGTGAAAAATCTTTCAATATGGGTCTCGGTTGGCTTCCCGATGAAACCCTGGCTGCTTTTCGAGAATACCTGGTTGGGATCAAGGGGCCTCTCACCACGCCGATCGGTGGCGGCATTACTTCTTTGAATGTGGCTCTTCGCCAGCAGCTTGACCTTTATGTTTGCCTCCGCCCGGTTCGTTATGTCGCGGGAGTTCCTTCCCCGGTGAAAAGACCTGAGCTGGTCGACATGGTCATTTTCCGGGAGAACACCGAGGACATTTATGCAGGTATTGAATGGGCGGAAGGGACTCCGGAGGCCAGGAAGGTCATTGATTTTCTCCAGCAGGAAATGGGCGTGAAGAAAATCCGTTTTCCTGAAACATCCGGCATCGGCGTGAAGCCGGTGTCCCGGGAAGGTTCAGAGCGCCTGATTGAGGCAGCAATCGAGTATGCCCTGAAGCAGGGCCGGAAGTCGGTCACCATTGTACACAAGGGTAATATCATGAAGTTTACCGAGGGTGCTTTCAAAAGCTGGGGATACGCGCTGGCGGCCACGAAGTACCGTGACCAAACTGTTTCACAGCGTGAGACCTGGGTTCTGGAAAACAGGGAGAAGGATCCTTCCCTGTCTCAAGAGGATCTTGCTCGCGCCATTGAGCCAGGCTTTGACAATATGACCTCCAATCAAAAAGACGGGGTAATTCGCGAGGTTGATGCGACTCTTGCGCTTTGGTCGACCCATGGGGATGGGAAATGGAAGAAAATGCTGCTGATCAAGGACTCTATTGCTGATATCACCCTGCAACAGACCATTACCCGGGCAGACGAATTCGATGTTCTTGCAACGACAAATCTCAATGGGGATTATCTCTCCGACGCCATTGCCGCACAAGTTGGCGGTATCGGTATTGCTCCGGGGGGAAATATTAATTATCGGACCGGACACGCCATTTTTGAGGCTACCCATGGGACCGCTCCCAAGTATGCGAATCTGGATAAGGTAAATCCCGGCTCCGTCATCCTGTCGGGTGTGATGATGCTAGAGTACTTGGGGTGGAGCGAGGCTGCAGAGCTTATTACTACAGCTCTTGACCGGACTATTGACCAGCGGAAGGTTACCTATGATTTTGCCCGACTCATGCGAGCCGAGAAGATTGAAGGTGTTCATGAACTGAAATGTTCGGAATTTGCCGACGAACTGATCCAAAACCTGTAAGTAGTTTTCATCCGGAAACTCCAAGACAGGGCTATCCCCCGTTGGGCTGGGGCTTTCTCGGAGTCTCTCGTACGGCTTTATGGCAAGACAGCGAAAGCAAGGAAAGCGCTTGAATCCAGCAGGTAGCCCGTTCTGTGTCTCGGGTGGCGACCGATTACGAGAGGCTTCGAGGAAGTTCCAGCCCAGCCTCTGCCGAGACTTTCCGGATGTGAAACTAAGCACAACCATCGGATCGACAGGCTCTTTGTGATGAAATATGTGGAGGCAGAAATGGCACGCAAAAAAATAGCATTAATCGGTGGCGGACAGATTGGCGGGACCCTTGCCCACCTCATGGCTCAGAGGCATTTGGGAGATATCGTCCTCTTCGACATTGTCGAAGATCTGCCGCAAGGAAAAATGCTTGATATCATGGAAGCCGCTCCCATCCAGGGTTTTGATGTGTCTCTCATTGCTACGAGTCATGCAGAGGACCTCAAGGGGGCTGACCTGGTGGTAGTAACCGCCGGACTCGCGAGAAAGCCGGGAATGAGTCGCGATGACCTAGTTACCGTGAATGCAAAGGTAATTACCTCCGTTTCGGAGATGATTCGTGAGCAAGCTCCCGATTCATTTGTTATCCTTCTCACCAATCCGTTGGATGCCATGGTGTCCCTCTGCCGGAAGGTGACCGGATTCCCCCGAAACAGAATCATGGGTATGGCAGGTGTCCTTGATTCTGCCCGTTTTGCCGCTTTTATTGCCCGGGAATTGGAGGTCTCCGTCCAGGATGTGAACGCTCTTGTTCTTGGCGGGCACGGAGATGAGATGGTGCCCCTCGTCCGTTTTGCCAATGTGAGCGGGATCCCGGTGACATTTCTCCTGGAAAAGAAGTACGGACCCGAAAAGGCCAAAGAAGTCATGGCTGCTCTCGTGTCGAGAACTCGCCACGCCGGAGGAGAAATCGTCGGGCTTATGAAAACCTCAGCGTTTATTTCTCCGGCCTCCGCCGCCTTTGCCATGGCTGAATCCATTCTTCTTGACTTGAAGCGCATCCTCCCCGTTTGTGCCTTTCTGGAAGGAGAATATGGAGTTAACGGGTACTTTTTGGGAGTGCCGTGTGTGCTCGGCGCACGAGGTGTTGAGCAAATCATCGAACTTGATCTGACACCTGAAGAAAGTGCCATATTCGCAGAATCCGTGTCCCACGTAAAGTCCCTGGTGGATGCTTTGAATCTCTGACAGTAAAACCGCATGAGTGGTTCCCGTTGAGAATTCGCTGACCAATTCCAATTGAATCCATGCTATTCTGGTATCTCATCTTCGATATCTGATCGGCAAACGGTCGTTGATTATTTTTCCGGCATGTTTTGCGGAACAAGAAGGTCTACTGATGTTTTTCCGCTGCTGCAGATCATTGGCGGGGGCATCAAATTTTCTTACAGGTGATAATTATGGAAAAGAGACAACCGGAAATTATTATTATAGAAAAGTATTGCAAAGGGTGTCATATCTGCGTCGAATTTTGCCCGACTCGGGTTCTTGAAATGAAGGGCTTTGTCGCTGTTGTGAAAAACCCTGACGCGTGCATCGCCTGCATGCAGTGTGAACTTCGCTGCCCAGATTTTGCAATATCAGTTACCAAGTGATGTCCGGAAGGAGTTAACGTGTCAAAAAAGGTTGCTTTTTTACAGGGGAACGAGGCCTGCGCGCAGGGTGCGCTGTATGCCGGGTGTCGATTCTTCGCAGGATATCCCATTACGCCATCCACTGAAATTGCGGAAGTCATGGCGAAAGAATTGCCAAAAATCGGCGGTGCTTTTATCCAGATGGAGGACGAGATTGCAGCCATGGCTGCGGTAATCGGAGCTTCGCTTACCGGGACGAAATCTCTCACCGCAACTTCAGGTCCCGGCTTTTCACTGAAACAGGAAAATATCGGCTATGCCTGCATCACGGAAGTACCGTGCGTCATCATAAATGTCATGCGCGGCGGCCCCTCCACTGGTATGCCTACCGGGCCGAGTCAGTCGGACGTCATGCAGGCCAAATGGGGAACTCACGGTGACCATCCCGCCATTTGCCTTGTTCCCGCTTCTGTGCAGGAGCTTTTTACGGAAACGGTTCGAGCCTTCAATCTTTCCGAGAAATATCGTACTCCTGTTACCGTTATGCCGGATGAGATTATCGGCCACATGCGTGAACGAATTGTCTTCCCCGAGCCGGGAGAATTGGAAGTAATTACCCGGACAGCGCCATCTGTAAGCCCGCGGGACTATAAACCGTATGATACCAGTTTTGGCGATATTCCGCCCCTTGCCGCATTCGGCTCCAGTTACCGCTTCCACGTAACCGGTCTGAATAAAGCACAAGACGGTTTCCCCACGACTCGCGCCGAGCTTGTTCAGGCGGAAGGGGAGCGTCAACTGCGCAAAATCGAGAATGCAATCGATGATATCGTCACCTATGAGGACTATCTGCTTGATGATGCGGAAGTGGTTGTAATCGCTTTCGGCTCTATTGCTCGCTCTGCACGTTATGCTGTCAACGAGGCCAGAAAACAGGGGATCAAGGTTGGACTCTTCCGCATTATCACCTACTGGCCCTTTCCGGAACGACAGATTCGCTCGCTGGCGGGACGGGTTAAAGCGATTATTGTCCCGGAAATGAATTTGGGAATGACGATCCATGAGGTACGAAAGTGCGCGGAAGGGAAGGTTCCTGTTACGGGAATCTTCCGTGTGGATGGTGAACCCATCGCCCCGAACGAGATTTTTGCCCGAATCCAGGAGGTACGCTGAGTCATGGGTTTTGATTACGATAAATATATTCGAGCGGGCAAACTGCCCCATATCTGGTGTCCAGGTTGCGGTCACGGTATCGTGATGAAGGGGCTGATTCGGGCCATTGATGCACTTTCCCTTGACAAGGACCAGACAGCCATTGTTTCCGGAATCGGCTGCGCATCGCGTCTTCCGGGATATCTTGACTTCTGCACCCTTCATACGACACATGGCCGGGCTGTCGGTTTTGCCACCGGCATAAAGATGGCCAAGCCGGAGATGAACGTTATCTGTGTCGGAGGTGACGGCGACGGAGTGGCAATCGGCGGTAATCACTTTATCCATGCCTGCCGAAGAAATATCGATATGACGTATCTGATTATGAACAATAACATCTACGGCATGACCGGCGGGCAGTTTTCTCCCACCACACCCTTTGGAGCAAAAGCGTCCACAACACCGTACGGAAATCCTGATCCGCCGTTCGATATCGCGAAACTGGCGATTGGCGCTGGTGCCACTTTTGTGGCTCGTGGAACGGCGTATCACGCTGCCCAGATTGATAAACTGCTCACTGAAGCCATGCGTCACAAGGGTTTTTCCGTGGTGGAAATTCTTGACAGTTGCCCCACGACGTACGGACGTCGAAACAAGTTCAAGTCCGTTATTGAAATGATGAATGATCTCAAGGATAGTGCGGTTCCTGTGGCTGCAGCAGAGAAGATGTCTCCTGAACAGCTCGAAGGCAAGGTGCTCATCGGCGTTCTCTACAAGGAAACTAAGCCGGAATACATTGATGGATACAGGAAACTCGTGGCGAGTGTGCAGGAATCGTGTTAAACCTTTCAGAAGGGGACTCGCCTGTAATTGCATTTGATTTAGGCAGGCACGGGGACTGCCCTACCGACGATAACAGGAGAATTCGGAATGTCGTGTAGTAGATATGAAATGAGGTTTTCCGGGGCAGGGGGACAGGGGCTGATCCTCGCCGGAATCATCATGGGAGAAGCAGCCTCCATCTATGATGGTAAACAGGCTGTACAGTCACAGAGTTACGGCCCCGAAGCCCGGGGTGGGGCATCAAAGTCAGAGGTCGTAATTTCTGACCAGTTGATTGATTTCCCTAAAGCAACAAACGTCGATGCGCTGCTCGCCTTGACCCAGGAGGCGTGTGATAAATATTCCACGGATTTGAAAGAGGGCGGGATTCTGCTGGTAGATTCCGATCTGGTGAAGAATCTGCCAGAAGGAAATTTCACAGTGGTAAGTATTCCTATTATAAACATCGCAAAAAACGAAGTTGGCAGGTCAATTGTCGCAAATATTGTAGCCCTGGGGGCGATGGTTGCCCTGACCGGAATCGTCTCCCGGGAAAGTGCCGTGAAGGCGGTACTTTCCCGGGTTCCGGAGGCTTTTGTCGAGCTGAACCGCAAGGCCTTTGAAATGGGATATCGCACGGCACAGGAAGCCAGGGGGCACACTGACTAGCCAGAGGAATTAATGCATCGGGCCTTGCTGCCGGTCGTCTGAGCCCATAAAAACCTGCGTGGCATAGAGTGTGCCGTCATCGGCTAGTGACGTACCGATTCCGGTCACGTTGAAGCCGGCGGAGAGAATGTTTTCCCGGTGATGTTTGCTTTCCATCCAGCCTGAGATAATTGTAGCTGAGTTGTTCTGGTAACCTTGGCTGCGACCGACGTTTTCTCCAACTTCTCGCCACCCTTTCAGACGTGCTTTCTCAATTCGAGTTTTGAAATCATTTCCGCTGTGTCCGTGACCGAGGTAGGCACTTTTCGCCATATATCTGCTATGGTCTCGGGCAATTTTCTGCAGGGTAGGGGAGACGGTCAGGAGGGGAAGATGATGCTCTTTTCTGATCTGATTGATTGACTCAAGGATGTACGGTTCGGCTGATGTGGACTCATCGCTTATTCTGCCAAGATCGCTTCCGTCTGAGAACGAGGTGCAGGAGAGAAAAAGGATTCCTATCAAAATCAGAGAACAGGTGTGCCAGAACATTTTATTTGTCAAGTAGTTGTGCATGGGGATATTTTACCCGTGTCGTCGCATTTTGTCACCAGTTCTCTTGTTTTATGATAACGCAGAACGGAAACACGTTGTGCAGGCAACAGACTGATTTCAGTGTTCAGGAGGGGAGTTCAGGCAAGTATGCACCAATTCTTCAGGGAATATCTTGAAGCATACGGATATTTTTTCCTATTTATCGGAACCTTTCTTGAGGGTGAGGCTGTTCTTATTCTTGCGGGATTCTTCGCCTTTCAGGGGGTGTTTTCACTCCCCGGTGTCATTTGCACTGCACTCGCTGGATCATTTCTCGGAGACCAGTTCTATTTTTTTCTGGGGCGCTGGCGGGGGAAATGGCTTCTTGGGCTTTTTGATTCCATGGCGAAGAAGTTTCGCCGTGCTCTCCGTCTGATAGAGAAGTATGGTTCTTTTGTGACGTTCGTTTCTCGTTATACCTATGGATTGCGGATCGTATTGCCCATACTACTCGGAATGACGAATCTCTCCAGAAAACGGTTTCTGGTGCTGAACTTCCTGAGCGCAACCAGCTGGGCCATCCTGTTTTCTCTGGCAGGTTATTTCTTTGGTAAAAGTGCGTCTCTTTTTATTGAGGATCTTGATCGGTATGAGCCGTATATCGTTCTTGTGTTGCTTCTCATCATTGGATGCCTCTGGTTTGCCCATTTTCTCCATGTCTGGTGGCTGGGCCGGCATGCTCGAACCAGGCTGCGGAGGATGAGAGTCTGGCGGGCGGACAGGGATGCTTCTTCGGAAAATAATGAATCGAAAGAGAATACACGTGAATGAAAATGCGCTCTTGGACAGAATTTGTGTGGTTCTTGTGGAACCACAAACTCCTGGTAATATCGGGATGGTCTGTCGCGCCATGAAAAATATGGGGCTTCGAAACCTTCGCTTGGTCAATGGCTGTCGTACGGATCAATCCGAGGCACGTCGGTTCGCAGTTTCGGCCAGGGACCTGCTTGATGGGGCTGTTCGTTTCGAGTCTCTCGAAGAGGCCTTGGCAGATATCGAGATTTCAGTTGCCACAACCCGGCGGATCGGCAAATACCGCCAAGAGATCATGGAACCTGCGGAATTGGTGGCAAAGCTTTGCGAAAAGATGGGGACAAGCCGGGTAGCCCTGGTTTTTGGCAGAGAGGACAATGGCCTCAGTACGGATGAGCTGGCCCTCTGCCGCTGGCAGGCGACGATTCCGACTTCTGACGAATATGGGTCCTTGAACCTTGCCCAAGCGGTTCTTCTCTTCTGTTATGAAGTTTCACGAGGTGTTATGCCCGGAGCCAGTATTCCCACGAGAGAAATGGCTTCAACAGGAGAAATGGAAGACCTTTACAAACATATGGAGAAAACTCTTCTCGAGATCGGTTTCCTTGATGCTGCCAATCCGAAACACCTGATGCGGACCCTCCGCAGGATTCTTGCCAGGGCTGAACTTGATACTCGGGAGATCTCCGTACTCAGAGGGATGATGTCGCAGATGGACTGGGCAACGGATTCTTCGAAAAGGAGATTATTGCCATGAATGTACTGCATCTCGGACTACTTGCCGGGGTATTGACGAGTTGTGCCGTCTTACCTCAGATTTATCGGGCCGTTCGAACTCGCCAGGTACGTGATATTTCCGTCTGGCAACCTGTACTGCTGGTTGTTGGCATGGGTTTATGGCTTCTCTATGGTATACTGATTGGCGATCTGCCGTTGATTGCCGCGAATGTATTTTCCCTTATCTGCAACTTGATACTGATAACTTTAAAGTTTTTCTATGCTGAAAACAGGGTGCCTTCGAAAATATCGAACTGACAGCAGGTTCTCGCCCGGGGCCGTGAATGTACTACAGAATATTCCGTTCGAAAAAGAGTGAAAATGCATCAATAACTATCTAGTTTTTATCTGGAAATTTTCAACAGGGGCTGGGCTGGAACTTCCCCGAAGCCTCTCGTAATCGGTCGACATCCGAGACACTGATCGGGCAACATGCCGGCATCGGGCGCTTTCCTTGCTGTCGCTGTTGTGCCATAAAGCCGTACGAGAGACTCCGAGAAAGCCCCAGCCCAACGGGGGATCGCACTATTATGGTGTTTCGGGATGAAAACTAACTTAAATATCGATACAAGCTGCTCACAACTATGGAGGATTTATGAGAAAAATTATGTTTTTCCTGTTGGGGATTCTGGTTCTGTCAACTCTATCAGGCTGTGGCTATAATGCCATTCAGGCCAATGAAGAGGCAGTTTTCGCGGCCTGGGGAGATGTGGAGGCTACGTATCAAAGACGTGCAGACCTCATTCCCAATCTTGTAGAAGTGGTAAAAGGGTATGCGAAGCATGAGGCGGATACTTTGCTGGCGGTTACCGAGGCTCGAGCTAAGGTCGGTTCGATGCAGATTTCAAAAGAGGCTCTGAATGATCCTGCCGCATTCTCAAAGTTTCAACAGGCACAGGGTGAGCTGTCCGGTGCCCTGTCCCGATTGATGCTGGTAGTTGAACGATATCCCGACCTGAAGGCCAATCAAAATTTCCTTGATCTCCAAAACCAGTTGGAAGGCACGGAAAACCGCATTAATGTTGCCAGGGTTCGCTATAATAAAGCAGTGGAAGTGTTCAATGTCAGCATCAGGACTTTTCCCAACTCCATGACCAATTCCATGCTTCTCCATCTGCAGCGGAAAGAGCCCTTCAAGGCCGATGAAGGTGCCAAGGTCGCACCGAAGGTGAAGTTCTGACCAGACCACCTGCGCATTCAGCAATAAAAGCAGGCGCAGGGGGCTGCTGCCCCTGCATGATTATTACGTGCATCACAGGGTGAATATCCCGTTGCCTGCCATGGCCAACGGGCGGGGAGTGTCATGAAAACTATTTTTGCCTTTCTATTGCTGTGTCTCCTGCCCTCGGTCGGCGTGGCCCTTGACGTGCCGCCTCTCAAAGCCCATGTGAATGACTATGCGAACATTCTCTCTCCGGCTGCCGTCCAGAAGATTGAAGCCGAATTGACCGCTTTCGAGTCAAGCGATTCAACGCAGATTGCTGTTCTGACAATCCCGAGCCTGGAAGGCGAAAATATCGAAGAATATTCCATCAAAGTTGCCGAGGCCTGGAAAATAGGACAGGCGGGTAAGGATAATGGCGCTATTCTCCTGATTTCTAAAGGGGATCGTAAGGTCCGCATCGAAGTCGGCCGGGGACTGGAGGGTACGCTGACCGACCTTCTTTCCGGACGGATTATCCGCTATGAGATCGCGCCCCGATTCAAGCAGGGCGATTTTGACGCAGGAGTCGAAGCAGGTGTGGCAGCTATCATGGCAGTAGTGAAGGGAGAATACACCGCCACTCCCCATACGGCACCGACGGGGAAGAAGGGTTCCTCTCGTATCATGACCTTGCTGATCTTTCTCTTTGTTGCCTGTGTCGTGCTGGGGGCGATGTCCAAGGTGCTTGGCGGAATTGCTGGCGCTGTCGGTCTTCCTGTTATCGCCTCGATTCTCTTTTCAGGTGCGGGTATCGTGATCTTGGCCATTCTTGCCGCAGTCGGTTTCTTCGGGGGAATTTTAATCAGTCTGCTCTTTGCTGGCGGCGGGCGAGGGGGCGGATTTGGCGGTGGACCTTTTTTGGGGGGAGGTTTTGGGGGAGGTCTTGGCGGCGGCTCCTTTGGCGGTGGCTTTTCCGGCGGAGGTGGCGGGTTCGGTGGTGGTGGAGCATCGGGTGACTGGTAACCTGGGTATCGAGCGTAAGGGGGCAGATGAGGGCTATGAATAAAAATAAAGCAGCAGTTTTTTTCAGTGAAGAGGAAAATGCCCGCATACGTTCCGCCGTAGAGAAAGCAGAGGCAAATACTTCCGGCGAAATTGTTGCCATGGTAGTCGATCACAGTAACAGCTACCGCGAAGCTGAGATTCTTGGTGCCGTTCTAACGGCTGCTTTTTTCGGTTTTCTCGTGGAAATAGCTATTCAGTTCGGCTTTTTCTGGGTTTCTGCTGCAGGATGGGACTCCGGCGCCGGATTGGATGCGGAGCGTGTCTTGTATGGCGTTTCCCTCTGGACGTATATTCCCCTGGTGCTGATACTGTTTTTTCCGATCAGGCTCCTCTTCCGAAAATATGAACGGCTGAAGCTGCCCTTTGTCAGTAGAAAGAGGATTGACGAAGCTGTGCGGGAACGCTCGGTGCGCGCGTTCTTTGAAAAGGGGCTCTACCGGACCAAGGACGAAACCGGCATCCTGATATTTCTTTCCCTATTAGAACATAAGGTATGGATCCTTGCTGACCGGGGAATCGATAGCAAAATCCCCCATGAGCAATGGACGGGCCTGGCTCAAGAACTATCCTTGGGAATGCGGGAGCAACGTGCCTGTGCCGCACTCTGCTCAGTTATCGGCTCTTGCGGAGAAGCGCTGGCCAGCCATTTTCCCCGAAAGTCTGACGACACAAACGAGCTTGCTGATCATGTACTGCATCACTAGGAGCCTGTCGGACTTAGGAAATCAAAGCGAAAATTAGGCTGGGCGAGGACAGATTTTGTCGATTTTGCAGGGCAATAGTTGTTCTATTGACCAAAAAAGCGGCGGAATATGGACCGTCCAGACGGATTTGCAGCAGATTTACCCTACGTTCGACAGGTCCCTGGGTTTTTCCGGGTCTGTTTCGTCCCTGATAATTCCAGTGTTTCTTCATGGACGAACGTTCTTCACTTCAGGAGGATTTCTTGAGTACCAGCGTATTTCTTACCACCTTTGGCGTGATATTCCTGGCAGAGTTGGGAGATAAGACCCAGTTGACTGCCATGGCCCTTGCGGCCCGCTATCCCTGGAAAAAGATTTTTATCGGTATTGCCCTCGCATTTGCACTTCTGAATCTTGGCGCCGTACTGGTTGGTAAAGTACTTTTTGCCCTGTTCCCGATATTTTGGACGAAGATTGCTTCGGCAGGGCTGTTTCTTTACTTCGGAGTCACGACCCTGCGACACTCTGGAGTCGATGAGGACTCTCACAAGATAGTAGCAGCGGGAGCTATCCGCACTGCTTTTCTCATGATTCTTCTGGCCGAGCTGGGTGACAAGACGCAGCTTGTCACCCTCAGTCTAGCTGCTCAGTACGATTCCCCCGTTATGGTTTTCTGTGCATCGACCCTTGCCCTGTGGCTGGTATCCCTCATGGGGATCTTTCTCGGTAAGCA
>Ga0209287_10001280_pt1 | contig 12814 bp, 11 predicted proteins | sample PPLLak3cmMay2015_2_FD_187255 | JGI IMG/M metagenome (GOLD analysis project Ga0209287, IMG submission 187255) | Freshwater sediment microbial communities from Prairie Pothole Lake near Jamestown, North Dakota, USA - PPLs Lake P8 Core (1) Depth... | ecosystem: Environmental > Aquatic > Freshwater... | reverse complement strand
TCATTCACTATTTTTTATAGTATAGTGACCATGTTGCTGTTAGTCTTTGGTTTTTTTGGGGGATTTGATTACAGATTTTGGTTCGGTCTGGGGATTTTTTTCTATGGAATGGGTTTTTTCGTCTATCATGATATGGTGTTTCATCGCCGAATCAAGACCCGTTATAGACCAAAAAACAAGTATCTCCTTCGGATAATAAATGCTCATCGGACGCACCATCAAAAAAGCACAGCAACAGATGGTGTCAGCTTCGGATTCTTCATTGTAGGAAAACAATATGAACCAACCTAGGAAAAAGCGGTGACAGAATGGAAATAATAAAAATGTTTTCACCTGAGAATCTTCGTACCTTTGGATTGCTGCCCCATCCACAACCTCCGGAAACTATACCGCCTGCAAATCCAAATGACCCTTCAAATCTGACAGATAAAAAGCGATCTGTTGCTATTATCGGTGCCGGATTAGCAGGATTATCTACTGCCTTAGAATTGGCAGAGCGTGGTTTTTCCGTAACAATCTATGAATCAAACTCCGTTATTGGTGGGAAACTTGCAACCCCGCTGATTGAAACAAAAGAAGGAAAATTCCATGTTGAACACGGGTTGCATATGTGGTTTTTCCATTATCATACGTGTCGTGATATTTTTCATCGCTTGGGTGTTGAAGCCTTCTTCAGACCGTATCAAAAGGTGACGGTTGCGTTTCGTAAGTATCAGCAGGAAGTTATACGAAGCGCCCCTCCATGGTATCCTCTTAACTTAATAGCTATTTTGTTACGCTCACCTAATGTGGGTTTATTCGATGCCCGATATCTCTTAGAAATCATTCCTGATTTGATGTTCTTTCGTTACGAATCGATATATGACCAGTTAGACCATATCAGCTATAAAGAATGGGCAAAACGGCGTGGAGTCAGTGACAAGCTCTTTGCGGTTTTATTTGAGCCGGCTGCATCGGTTACCATCAATGATCCAGAGACAATTAGTGCAGCGGAACTGGTGATGTGGTCCCATCTGTTTTTTATAGGCCATCCGAAGGCGATGTGGCGGGAGATTGCATTGGATCATCATGCACGAGTCCTGCTTGATCCATGGGCTGCTCATTTGAAAGAACTGGGGGTGGTTATTCATCTCAATCATAAAGTTCAGAGGTTACGTTTTGCTCGCCAGACGGTTATAGGGGTTGATGATGATGAATATGATTGGGTGGTTCTTGCGTGCGATGTTCGTGCGGCTCAACAGATTCTTGCCAATTCAACAGCAAATGCACCCGATGCAGAGAGCCTAAAAAAAGTAATCTATGAAAAATTACACCAACTTAAAATTGCTCCATCCTATCGTATCATGCGCGCCTGGTTCGACCGTCCATTACGTCCAGACCGGCCTGATATCATGGAAACACCGCAGTATCGTCCGTTACATCTGCTTGCTCAATTTCATCTTCTTGAGCAGGAATCCAGAGTTTGGGCGGAAAAAACCGGTGGGTCCGTCATCGAGTTTCATTTTTATGCTGATGAGACCATTGCACATCTTCCTAGAGAAAACGTCTGGGATTATGTAAAGCCACTAGTTTGCGAGGTTCTGCCGGAGCTTTCTGAGGCAAAATTACTTGATTTTACACTTGGGACCTATGCGAATTTCACTTCTTTTGATGTAGGTCAGGGTCGTATTCGTCCCTCGGCAACATTTCCCGTGGAGGCTGGTTGTAAGAATCTGTTGTTTGCTGGTGATTGGGTCTCAACGCCGTTTCCTTCAGCGTTAATGGAGCGAGCGGCTAGTACTGGTCGTATCGCTGCGAACCATGTGTTGTTACAAGAGAAGATCCGACAGGTACCACTAACAAAATGCAGTAATCGTGGACCAGGATTATAATGGAATATTTTTCATTTCAAATAAATAAAACTCGAAAATCATCTGGTGGTTTCAAAATGATTCAAAAAATGATAGACCTAAGCACCCTAAACTTCTTAAATAACATATTTTATACGTTTTTCGTCATGGTGAGGTGTAAATGATCAACTATCTGCTCTTAGACGCTCTGATTATCCTGTTTCCTTTTCTTTTGTCGTTTAAATGGAAGTTTGCATATTATCGATACTACAAAGCATTGCTCCCTGCGATTGCTATCGTTGGATTGGGATACATCATCTGGGATTCGATTGTAACCGCGCGAGGGGACTGGTGGTTTAATTACGACTATCTGTCCGGCATCTCTATCATTGGATTACCAATCGAGGAGATCTTGTTCTTTGTTGTAGTACCATATTCCTGTATTTTTATTTACGAGAATCTTGAGCATTTCATTCCTGATAAAACGATTAGGTACAACAAATGGTTCTACATCGGTCTTGTCGTGCTGTTCATCTTTGGCGGTATTGCATTCTATCATCAGGATTATACGATTCTTGCCTTGATGTCGTGTGCGTTTTTTTTCATCGTTGCAGTATGGCGCTTCCCAGACATTCTGCAATCGCGCAACTACTGGCTTTACATTTTAATCTCGATGATACCCTTCATAATCTTCAATTACCTCTTGACATCCACTCCAATAGTGTTGTACAAACCTGATGCGATCTGGGGTGGCGATGGCCTATGGAACGGACGATTTCTCACCATACCACTTGAGGATTTCTTCTATAACTTCTCCATGCTTTCCTTCTATTTACTTGTCTATCGTTATTTCAAAAAACGTTGGTTATCCGATAAAAACGAGAAGAAATAAATCATACCTGTATCAGAATATCGTATAAATTGATATAAACATAAAATATTTATGCTAAAAAGAATTCGTTGGTAAAAAAGGGGTTATCATGTCCGAGAAAAAAGTCATTGTGATTGGAGCTGGGTTCGGTGGTATGTCCCTTGCAGCACTGCTTGCAAAAGACGGACATTCCGTAACCATTGTTGAAAAAAACGACCAACCTGGTGGGCGTGCGATCGTTTGGAAAGAGAAAGGCTTTGTCTTTGACATGGGGCCATCATGGTATCTCATGCCTGATGTGTTTGAAAAATTCTTCGCGGAATTTGGAAAAAAACCAGACGACTATTACAAGCTTATGCGGTTGGACCCCGCGTACCGCGTGTTTTTCAGCAAGAACGAAATCGTTGATATCTCACCAGATCTTGAGCAGAACCTGCAGCTCTTTGAACGCTACCAAAAAGGGGGACGCGAACAACTCCAGAAATATCTTGCTGCAGCACAATATCAATATCAGATAGCAATGAGCGAGTTCATCTACAAAGAATATCGTCACCTCTGGGATTTCTTCAGCCTCCGACTCTTGCTGAAGGGAAGCAAACTGCATATCTTTACCAGTCTGGATGAGTACGCGAAACGATACATCACCGATCCTAAGATGCGAAAAATCCTGGAATACACCATGGTGTTTCTGGGGGGAACACCGTTTGATACCCCTGCTCTTTATGCCTTGATGTCCCATGTGGACTTCAACCTGGGCGTCTGGTATCCTGATGGAGGGTTTGGGGCGCTCGCACGTGGTTTCCAACGTCTTGCTGCCGATCAAGGTGTCACTTTTGAGTTCAACAGCGAGGTACAAAAAATTGAGGTGACGGATAAAAAAGTCACTGGCGTACACACATCAAAAGGAACCATGAACGCTGATGTTGTGGTCGCCAATGCTGATTATCATCATGTGGAGACCCAGTTGCTAGACCCGCAGCATCAAACCTATTCTGAGCAATATTGGAACAAAAAAGCAATCGCGCCCTCCGCTCTACTGATGTATCTTGGCGTGAAAGGAAAAATCAAGGCGTTCGCACATCATAATCTTTATTTTGCACCGCAATGGGAGGATCACTTCAATACCATCTTCCGTCAACCAAAATGGCCAGATGACCCTTCCTATTATGTCAGCTGCCCATCGAAAACCGATGCGTCCGTAGCGCCACCACAGGACGAAAACCTTTTCGTTCTTGTACCGGTCGCAGCAGGCTTACAGGACACGGAAAAAACACGGGAAAAGTACTTCACCAAGGTCATGGACCATCTCGAGGAACTCACCGGTGAAAACATTAAAGATCGCCTGGTGGTGAAACGGTTGTTCGCCCATAATGATTTTACCGCTCAGTACAATGCGTACAAAGGAACTGCACTTGGACTCGCACATACCTTAGGCCAGACTGCGATTTTCCGCTGCTCGCATCAGAGTAAAAAAATCGCGGGACTGTACTACACTGGGCATTATACGCACCCGGGGATTGGTGTACCAATGGTAGTCATCTCCTCACAAATCATCGCTAATCAAATAAGGAATTCCCATGGTCGTCGATAAAACGATTTTTTCCATCTTTCGAAAAGGAAGTCGAACATACTTCTACAGCAGCCTTTTTTTCCCAATGCACATACGACAGGAGGTCTTCATCTTATATGGATTTGTCCGCAAGACCGATAACTATGTCGATGTCATACCACAGAACAAAGAAGGATTCTACGAGTTTAAAGAGAAATACTACCAAGCAAAAAATGGCAAAGAAACCGGAGACATCGTCATTGATTCGTTTGTCCGCTTAGCAAAACGTAAAGGCTTCCAGGACGAATGGGTTGAAGCATTCTTGCATTCCATGGAACTTGATCTGACCAAGAAACGCTATGAAACTCTTGAAGAGGTTCTTGAATATATCTATGGATCTGCTGAGGTAATCGGTCTGATGATGGCAAAAATCATCGGGTTACCAAAAGAATCCTTTGAGCATTCGAAATACCTCGGACGTGCGATGCAATACATTAATTTCATCCGTGATATCGCAGAGGATTTAGAGCTAGAACGAGTGTATTTCCCTCAAACAGATCTCCAGAGACACGATTTAGAGAATCTCACTCATGACTATGTAAAAAAACATCCTGAACAATTTAAAGCATTTCTTCAAACACAGCTTGATCGGTATTGCCAGTGGCAGGAACACGCAGAAGAAGGATATCATTTCATCCCGAAGCGCTACTTGATTTCCATAAAAACCGCATCAGAGATGTACCACTGGACCGCAGAACAAATCGCACATCATCCGTTCATCGTATATGACGTCAAAGTAAAACCGATGATATCAAAGATATTACTCACAGTTATTTCTAATCTCGTCAATACCATGGGTACAAAATTCAGCACCTCTTTCTGCCAACAGGTGCCCAACGAATCTGACCATTCCACGAAATGATATATATGAAAACGTTTGTAAAACCCCGGATCGTTAGCAGCAAATGCATCGAATTTGAATTCTGCCGGTTCAACAGCCAGATTATACGCAGCGATTTTGTTTCCCAGATGAGACCATTCGTTGAATTTTTACCGGTCTGCGCAGAGGTAGAAATCGGACTTGGCATACCACGAGATCCCATACGAATCGTTCATGATAAAACAGGAAAACACCTTGTCCAACCTTCCACAGGTAAAAATGTTACTGAGGTGATGGAAAAATTTTCGAAAACCTTCCTGGATTCCCTGGTTGATATCGATGGTTTTATCCTAAAATCACAATCCCCCTCCTGTGGATTGCGAGACGTCAAAATCTTCCCTGCTGAAAAAAACGTTGCGCCTATCATGCGGTCTTCCGGGTTCTTTGGTGAACGAGTCCTCCAACGATTCCCTCTGCTTGCTATCGAGGATGAAATGCGATTGAAAAATTCGATTATACGGGAGCACTTCTTACGAAAAATCTTTACCTTTGCCTCGTTTCGTTCCACACGAAAAACTCAGTCGATTCCACAGTTAATTCAGTTCCATAGCGAAAACAAGTTACTTTTTATGTCCTATAGTCAAAAGCACCTTAAAGAAATGGGAAAATTGATCGCAAACCAGGCTTCATACCAAACAAGTGATGTGTTTTCAAGTTATGAGCACCTGTTAGCTGAACTCTTTGCCAAGGCACCTCGATGTACCTCTGCCATCAACGTGTTACATCATATGATGGGATATGTCTCCGGCCAGATAACAAAAGATGAAAAACATTTTTTCCTCTCACTTCTTGAGCAATTTCGGCAAGGGAAAATCCCGATAAGCGCCCCTGTGAACCTCATGAGATCGTGGGTTATCCGCACACAACAACCGTATCTTCTGCCACAGACCTTTTTCCAACCATATCCTGATGAGTTGTTGGATGCTGAAGCTTTGACGTCATGTGGCCTGAGGGATTTCTGGAAATGAAAGTAGGCTATCCCTGCATTAACAGATCTCTTGACTGTAAAAGCGATCGGACATTCCGTTTAAAATCATATTCAGAAGAACGTTTTCATTGGACCGTTGAAAACAATCTGAACTGTCTACAGCGCATCCTTGAGTTCAACCAGCAACATGACATGCTATTTTTTCGTATCACCTCCGATTTGATCCCCTTTGCCTCTCACCCGATTTGTACTTTTCCCTGGCAAAAAACCTATCGGTCATCCTTTGAAAAACTGGGAAGCTTCATAAAAAAGAATCAGATGCGAATTTCTATGCATCCTGACCAATTTATTGTACTTAATTCTCCAAGAAAGGAGGTCGTGGAGCGCAGCATCACTGAGTTGATGTATCATGCTGAGGTTCTTAATCTGCTCGGACTTGATTCTTCGGCAAAGATACAGCTGCATCTTGGTGGAGTATATGGTGATAAAACTGAAAGTATGCAGCGGTTCATTGACGTCTATGTCTCCCTTGATGATTCGGTGAAACGACGCCTCGTCGTTGAAAACGATGATCGCAGCTATCGCGTGTCGGATTGTCTAACCGTGAATAAAAAAATCGACGTCCCGGTTTTATTTGATTCCTTCCATCACTGCTTACTCCATCACCACGAGGCGGTTGTTGATGTCCTTGCTGATGTTTCAGCTACCTGGGCAAGCAATGATGGGATGCCCATGGTTGATTACAGCTCACAAAAGCCGCATGAAAAACCAGGTCGACATGCAGATCATATCGACAGGAAGAACTTCAGCAAGTTCATCGATGAGACAAAACCATTTGATTTCGATGTCATGCTTGAAATAAAGGATAAAGAAAAAAGCGCATTGGAGGCGATCGCTATCATCTCAACAGATAAACGATTCCTTCAAATAAACAACAAGGGTTACTGAAATTATGACTCAACAAAACCCCTCTGACCCCCTCTCGAATCTTCTGACATCGCAGCATTTCGCTGTCATCGCCACCGAATCAAAAAAACAACCGTATACCAATCTGGTTTCGTTTGTCTGTTCCTCTGATTTTCATCATCTTTTTTTTCCAACGAAAAAAGAGACCCAGAAGTTTTTGAACATCTCCGAAAATAGCCATGTCGCGGTTCTTATCGATAACAGAGAAAACGCACCTTCCGATTTGTCAAAGGCAATTACTATTACCGCGATTGGAAATGCCCAGGTTCTCAAACAGGACAGGGATGCCGCCGTCAGATTATTGCTACAAAAACATCCTGATTTATCTACATTTGTTTCTGATCCTTCGTGTGTGATAATCGACGTCACGGTACATACCTATCAGATTGTACAGAAGTTTGAGCACATTCAGTTTATTACAATGGCAGATATGAGAGAATGATTCATCCTACTAGGATCCAGCAGCTTAACGCAGAGGGAGTTCATTCTGGAGACTATGTAGTCTATTGGATGCAAGCATCACAACGGGCTTTTGATAACCATGCATTAGAGTATGCGGTTTTAAAAGCAAATGAACTGAACAAACCACTTGTTGTTTTTTTTGGTCTCACCTCATCATTTCCTGAGGCAAATGAACGGCATTACCTGTTTATGCTCCAAGGTCTTCAAGAGACTGCGAACGAATTGGAGAAAAGAAAGATTCCTTTTGTAATCCAGCAAATCTCTCCAGAGAAAGGTGTTCTCTCAATTTCAAAAAACGCCTCCCTTACTGTCACCGACAGAGGATATCTGCGAATCCAAAAGCAATGGCGACAGTACGCAGCGGCACACCTGCGCTGTCCACTGATTCAGGTCGAAAGTGATGTGGTTGTACCAATCGAAACAGTATCGCAGAAGGAAGAATATGCAGCAGCAACCATTCGACCAAAGATACATAAACACCTTGAGACGTTTTTGTTACCTCTTACCTCAGAGCCTCTTCAGCGTACTTATATGAAGCATCATTTTGAGTCACTCGATCTTTCAAACATCTCAAGCATCGTCTCTACCCTTCATCTAGATCATACCGTGAAACCATCGTCTTTGTTTCATGGGGGGACTTCTCATGGGCTGCGATTGCTTCATCAGTTCATGCAACAGAAACTCCCCTTCTTCACTGAGCTGCGAAATGATCCAAGCAAAGAATATTGCTCCTATATGAGTCCGTACCTTCATTTCGGTCAGATATCACCTCTGACCATTGCATTGAAAATCCAAGCATCAGGCTGCTCTAACATAGGTGCCTATCTTGAAGAGCTCATAGTGCGAAGGGAACTGAGCATGAATTATGTGTACTACAATTTAAGGTATGATTCTTTTGACGGTCTTCCTTCATGGGCCAAAACAACACTGCTTCGACATACACAGGATAAACGCCAGTACATCTACACAAAAGATGAGCTTGAACAGGCAAAAACTCATGATCCGTTTTGGAATGCTGCACAACTTGAAATGAAACACACAGGAAAAATGCATGGGTATATGCGGATGTACTGGGGGAAGAAAATACTGGAATGGACCAAATCACCACAGAATGCATTTCAAATCGCATTATCATTAAACAATAAGTATGAACTTGATGGAAGAGACCCGAATGGATTTACCGGTATTGCTTGGTGCTTTGGAAAACATGATCGAGCGTGGAAAGAACGACCAATTTTTGGTAAAGTCCGCTATATGAACGATGCAGGATTAACAAGAAAATTTAATATGAAAAACTATGTTGAGAAATCCTAATTATCTTCGCAGAGAATTTTTTCATTTAAGGAACATGCAGTTCATAATCACGACGAATAAGGGGAGTATTGATTAAAGCACGCAGGAAGTCGATAGGCGGAAATTGTTCTTTATAGCCTAGTACTGCCACGTAGTCTCCCCCTTTTTGGTAGGGATCCCAATAATACACAGAATACGTCCCTGAGATATTTATTGTCTCATCAAAACGGGGTCCTTGGTAGTATGATTTTCCACCGAACGGCTCATAGAACTGTTCTCGAGGGCTCCCTGGTGGAGCATCCTGTTTTACTATTACGCCGTATCCTTCAGGAATGTTGAAGGGAAGTGTTTGGTTCGGTGGTGGTAACCCAGGGCCGACCAAGGCAAACCACGGAGTAAAATTCGCATAATAACCTTCACAGACTGGAACGATGACCTCAAGGAAAATCCGTAACGGTTGATCATTTATCGTAAAACTATACACATCGATGTCGGTTGATGGTTTTACCCAATCTGTTTTCAACCAGGAATACACCGCTATCGATTGGGTGATGGATCTTCTCACCTGAAATGGTTGTTCTGCAGAGGAGTCACGACGCTCCAAATAGGGTACATGGGCAAGGGCGGTCGGGATAAAAAAAAGAAACGCACACATAAAAACAAACAATAACATGCTATTTCTTTTCATATGTTTACCTAACTAGACTCTGCTATATAAATATTTTTTTCACATCTTTCGTCGTATTTAACACGATTCCAAAAAGCAGATAAAGTCAAAATGATTTCGTTGTAACAAAAACGTGGGGAGAATGAACAAATGTCTGAAATGAAAATCATGTGTCCGAAATGCCGTCATCAATTCACCGCCAAAGGTGAACCAACTGAAAAAATTTATGTGACCTGTCCTTCGTGCAAGACCTACGGAACGTTTACCGTTCCTTCCGGAACCGGTGATCCGAATAAAGTAGTATGTTTCACTGATAGTGGGGACTCCCGTTTTAGGAAATTACGGATCTTCAACGCGGTGATGGGTGTTATTCATATGATTCAAGGGATCTTGATGTTGCTGCTGAGCAACGCCTTTACTCTTCCGTTGACCTATATTCATCCTGAGTATAATGCTGTGACGAATACGATTTCTCCTGTTTCAGAAACCTTTTTTAATATACAAATCGGACCGCTTGTCGCGTTATTTCTTTTCATGTCAGCAACAGCACATATCCTTCTCTCAACCGTTCTGTACAAATGGTATGTAAAAAACCTCAAAAACCATATCAATCCAGCCCGCTGGTATGAATATTCAATGAGCGCATCCCTTATGATTTTCCTCATAGCTATGCTAGTCACCATTTATGATTTTGGAACCTTACTTGCATTATTCACCTTAACTGCTGTGATGAACCTCATGGGTTTGATGATGGAGCTGCACAATCAAACGACGACAAAAACGAAATGGACATCGTTTAATATTGGGTGCATCGCAGGTTTTATCCCCTGGGTTGTCATCTTCATTCCTCTTGTTACAGCAGCATCTGTTCCAGATTTTGTTATTGCGATTTTTATCACGATTGCAGTGTTCTTCAATCTGTTTGCCATCAACATGTTCCTCCAGTATAAAAAAATTGGGAAATGGAAGGATTATTTGTATGGTGAGCGTATGTATATCGTCCTAAGTCTGGTTGCAAAATCCGCTCTCGCCTGGCAGGTGTTTGCTGGGACGCTCAGACCAATGTAAAGCAGAATCAAAAGAACTTCCTTGCAAGGGATATACGAAGGTTTGTAATCTGAGCCTTGGATATCCCTTCATGGCATCTTTTGCAGAGAGTCTTGGGCAATTTATAAAGACCTAAAAAGGGCTATCGGGACGAGTAGTTATTTTGGGATATTACAAACCTCGGAACCCTCATCTGTACATATCTGAATCGTACATTCGATGATATTATATTTCTTCAAAAGATAATCATTTATTTTTGAGATACTCTCCTCTTGTTTCTCATGGATCTTGCTTGGATCGAACTGCATATGAGCAGAAAACACAAGCATATCTGGGGTGATTGACCAAAGATGAATGTTATGGAGTTCTCTTATCTCTGGGAAATTCTTTTTCAGATCCTTAGAAATCATATCGATGTTTAGACCTTTTGGTGCTGTTTCCAGAAGAATCCTTGTCGAATCCTTTAGCACCCCCCATGCCCAGAACAAAATAATTATCGAAATGCCGATACTGATAACAGGGTCGATGAAAATCCAGTTCGTATACATAATCAAGAGGGCGGCGATGACAATTCCGACTGAGGAAATCGCATCAGCGAACATATGGTAAAACACACCTCGTATATTCAGATCCTTCTTGTGTGCTCCTCTGAGGATAATAATGCTTGAGATGTTTACAACTAAACCGATGAATGCAATAAGTAACATTTCTAAACCAAGGATTTCAATTGGATACAGGAGCCTGAGGATTGCTTCATAGATGATAATCCCAACAAAAACAAGAAGAAATAATCCGTTGACAAACGCAGCAAGCACCTCAGCACGATATAATCCAAATGTTTGATGATGACAGGGTGGTTTCCGGGCGATAAGAATCGCAGCAAGCCCGATAATCAATGCAAACGCATGGGTGAACATATGACCGGCATCGCTGAGCAATGCCATGCTGTTGGTCAAATACCCGCCCACGAGCTCAAGGACCATCGCAACTAAGGTGATGGAAAGTGAAATCATGATTTTTTTTTGTTCAACATACCGATATTCAAAGAGATGCTTAGCGCCTGGATTTTTTGTCGTATCTTTTTTCATGGTTTTAGTCATCTCTTAAATGCCGCTGGTACTCGAATCAAAAGATATCAACTTTTTTGAATTTTCCCTCTTGATCTTGTATTGGTGAGATTGGTAAGGTGAACCGGAAGATACTCCCCTGACCCTGTTCGCTGTCCACCCATATTTTTCCGCCATGGGAAAGCACAACACCTCGTGCAATAGTAAATCCAAGACCTTCGATACCTGAATCGATTTGGTACACAATATCAAAAATCTTCTTCTGTTTATTCTTTGGTATCCCTTGGCCAAAATCTTGTATCTCAAATAAGACCTCTTCAGGCTCTCTATTGACTCTGACTGAGATTTTCGATCCTTCTGGTGATGCACTTATCGCATTGTGCAGGAGATGGACAAGAACCTGTTTGATGCGTTCCTGATCGATATTCAACTCTGGGATTTTTTCATCGATTTCTTTCATGATTTTTATTTGCTTCCCATCTGCAACCGGCTGTATCGTACCTGTTGCGTATTGTATTAACTTGCCTATGTCTGTTTTCTCCGGGATAAATTTCATGGTACCTGACTCAAGTCGGGAAACATCAAGGGTATCCTGGATAAGTTGATCCAAGCGATCTGTGTTTGTCAAAATGACCTCAAGTCCCTTTCGTTGTTCTTCTGCGATGGGGCCAAGGCTTTTCATAAGGAGAATTTCGACATATCCTCTGATGGTCGCCATTGAGGTTCGCAGTTCATGGGAGGTCACGTTTAGGAAATTGGATTTGATATGGTCGAGTTTTTTCAGCCGGACGTTCTGCTGTTCAATTTTCTTCTGTGATTTCTGGAGTTTTTCAAGCTGGATGTGCAGCTCTCCGATGGACCGTTTATATTCGTTGTTTCTCTTTTTTAATAACAAATTTTCTTTTGATAACTCAACGGTTCGTTCTTGGACCTTTTTTTCTAACCAATAGTGGGCTTTGTGGAGTTCTTCATCAATTTTTTTCCTTCCTGTGATATCCTCCATGGTAGAATAGACAGAAAGCATATCACCTGTCTCATTAAAACTGAGGAAATCATGAATGACAAACACGCGAGGTTCCCCGTTTTTCGTTATATAGGTTCGTTCATGGCCACCGGTGTATGATTTCTTACTGTTGATTTTTTCTTGAAAAGAGGCTTTTGCTGCTTCTTGTTCGTCCCCATGGATATAATCAAA
>Ga0209287_10001279_pt1 | contig 12816 bp, 8 predicted proteins | sample PPLLak3cmMay2015_2_FD_187255 | JGI IMG/M metagenome (GOLD analysis project Ga0209287, IMG submission 187255) | Freshwater sediment microbial communities from Prairie Pothole Lake near Jamestown, North Dakota, USA - PPLs Lake P8 Core (1) Depth... | ecosystem: Environmental > Aquatic > Freshwater... | reverse complement strand
ATGACCACCGATCCCAGTCCAGAACTGGCTATAGCCTGGATGCGCCAGGGCGCGGCAGCCTATCTGAAAAAGCCATTCGAGCCCGAGTATCTTATCGAACTGAGCACCAGGGCTCGCAGGGAAAGGTCGTTGTTGCGTGTACAGGACTTGCTTGAAGAAAAAACCCGCCAACTTCAAGAAAGAGATCAGCAACTCCGGAATGTATTGGAAAACAGCACTAATGTGTTTTACACCCACACACCGGAGCATGTCCTGACCTACCTGAGTCCGCGAATTGAGGTTCTACTCGGCTGCAGGCCGGAAGAGGCCATGGTTGAATGGACAAAGTTGACTACCGACAATCCCGCCAATACAGAGGGTTTGGCAATCACCCAGAAGGCCATTGATACGGGCCTGCCTCAGCCTCCCTATCTGCTGGAACTCATGCACAAGACCGGGAGGCATGTATGGGTGGAAATCAATGAAGCGCCGGTTGTCGAAAATGGAAGTACCGTGGCCATTGTGGGTTCGCTCACCGACATCACCGAACGAAAGCAGGCGGAAGATGCACGCCGGGAAGCCGGTCGCTTCGCCATGGAAACTCAATGTATCGCCCGTGTAGGTGGCTGGAAAGCCAATCCGCACACAGATTATCTCGAGTGGACCGAGGGTATTTATGAGATCGTTGAGGAGTCATCTGAATACCGGCCCAGCCTCGCCGAAGGAATGAAATATTTCCTCCCTCAGGATATCCCGGTTATCCTTAGCAAGCTTGCCGGTTGCCTGTCTACCGGTGAGCCATTTACCCTGGAGACTGAAATCATAACGGCAAAAGGAAGACAACTCTGGGCGGAACTGCGCGGTATTGCACCAGTAGTGGACGGTGAACGCTCTGCTGTGATTGGTACGTTTCAGGACATTACCGATCGCAAGCAGGCGGAGGAGGAGAAGGTCAGACTCCAGGAACAACTCCTTCAAGCCCAGAAGATGGAGGCCATAGGCCAGCTTGCGGGAGGTGTTGCACACGATTTCAACAACATGCTGAACATTATAATAGGCTATACCCAGATGGCTCTTATAAAGACTGAACCTTCCAGTCCGGTTAACAGCAACCTTAAGGAAATATTGAATGCCGCCCAGCGCTCAGCGGATCTCGTACGTCAGCTTCTGGCCTTTGCCCGGAAGCAGACAATAGCCCCTAAAGTCATGGATCTAAACGATATTGTTGCAGGAATGCTCAATATGCTTCGAAGACTGATAGGCGAGCAGATTGATCTTCTGTGGATGCCTGCCACAGATCTGTGGCAGGTCAAAATGGATCCCACCCAGGTTGACCAGATTGTAGCCAACCTGGCGGTTAACGCCCGTGACTCCATCTCCGGTGCGGGCAAAATTACAATCGAGACCGGAAGGGCTGAGTTTGACGAGACTTATTGCACTCAATATGCAGATTTCGCAGTCGGGCAGTATGTAATGCTCGAGATCAGCGATAATGGCAACGGTATGGATAAGGATACCAAGAATAAGATTTTTGAACCCTTTTTTACCACCAAGGAGATTGGAAAGGGTACCGGCATGGGTCTTGCCACGGTATACGGCATAGTTAAGCAGAACAAAGGCTTTATTAATGTAGAAAGCGAGCCGGGAAAAGGAGCAACCTTTAAGATATACCTGCCCCGGTTCGGGAAAGAGGAAACGGCGATCAACGGATCAGCCCCTTATCCCGGGCTTCTTACCGGCACTGAAACTGTATTACTGGTTGAGGATGACAAGGCGCTCCTGAACATGGCTAAAATGATGCTGGAAGAATTGGGTTACAAGGTGCTGACTGCCGGTACACCGGGGGAGGCGATACGTTTGGCGGGGGAGTACAGCAGTGACATACGCCTTGTGGTAACCGACGTAGTAATGCCGGAGATGAGCGGCCGTGATCTTCAAAAAAGACTCAAGGTCATAAGGCCTGGCATGAAATACCTTTTCATGTCCGGCTATACCGCAAATGTTATAGCTCACCATGGCATCCTTTATGAAGGAGTAAACTTTATCCAGAAGCCCTTCTCGATGAACGTTTTTGCCACAAAAGTCCGGGAGGTTCTGGCAGGAAGAATGAATTAGAGAAATATGTTTGAACCGAAGCGCGAGCGCATTCCCCGACCGCTCTGCGGCGGGGAGCTTCAATAATGGAAATCGCGGAGGGAATAATGATCCATCATTCTTAACCCTGTTACATATATTTATTATAATAAATAGGTTCCGCTCGATTACGCACATATATCCAAATAAATTGAAAGCTCCAATCGTAAACATTATTCTGACAAATGCCATAACCAACCGGCGTCCGCGCCGGCAGGATATCCGTGCCATAATATTATTGACATAAAGTTGCTATCTTTATAGTGATTACAAGAATAATATTCCGGTTGGAACGTGTTCAAACTTGATATATTTAAAAACCGGTGCTGTAAAAATTAATTTCATCTGAAATCCGGGTCCAAATGGTGACAACAACCTCCTGTTGCGGGGTGTGGAGTATTACCAGATGCGAATGAAGCTGAATTTGCGGGTGTTTCTCAATTTTGTTCTCGTAATAGTCCTCTTCGGGCTGCTTGGCGCAGTGCTGGGAGCATGGCTCATCAACCGCAACATCCTTAACGAAGCCCAGCGCCGTGTAAGCCTTGATCTGGAATCGGCCTGGAGCGTCCTCGATGGAGAGCTCGGCAGGCTGCACATGTTTGTGAGCGTTCTCGGCACCGGTAAGCGGGTGGAAATAGCCTACAGCAACCTCCTTGCACCCGATTCCCGCATCCGGCTGGAGGAGGCCCGGAGAATGTTCGGTTTCGATTTCCTCTCCCTTACGGATAGCAAGGGAAAGGTTATTATGCGGACCCTCGAACCTTACACCACCGGGGACTACCTGGCAAATGATCCTTTCGTCGGTGAAGCCCTCAAGGGTAAGGCCGTTAAAGGATTTTCCATACTTTCCCCTTCACGCCTGAAGGCCGAAGGCGGCAACCTGCTGGAGCAGGCCTTCATGGTGTTCGAATCAACGCCGATGGCCAAACCTCGCGCCAAAACCTTCGAAGATTCGGGGATGGCTCTTGTAGCAGCCGCCCCTGTGACAAATGAAAAAGGAACCGTTGTCGGGGCCATTTATGCCGGGGTGCTTCTCAATCGAAATCACGCGCTTGTGGATAAGATCCGGTCCATCGTGTTTGAGGACAAGATGTATGAAGGCAGGCATCTCGGCACGATGACCATTTTCCAGTGGGACACCAGGATCGCGACTAATGTCACCCTCCCAAACGGAAACAAGGCTATAGGAACGAGGGTGAGCACGGATGTCTATGACAAAGTGCTGGAAAACAACAGTAAATGGTACGACAGGGCCTTCGTGGTGCGGGACTGGTACCTGAGCGCCTATGATCCCATCCATGATACCGAGGGAAGGGTAATCGGAATTCTGTATGTCGGGGTTCTGGCGGAGAAATATGATGACCTGAAATGGGAGCTGTGGCGGCTCTACGGTTTACTTTCCGTTGTTGCCGGAATCATCGTGCTGGCAGTTGGGCTCATTTTTTCGCAGCGGCTGAGCGGCTCCATGACCCGCCTGGCCGATGCCGCCGGAAAAATAGCGGCCGGCAACCTGTCGCTGAATGTGGAAGAACCTTCGAGTAACGACGAGATAAGAGACCTGACAAAGGCATTTAACATTATGACGGGCAGCCTGCGGGACCGCGATGAACGGCTCAGGGCCGCCAACGCCGAGCTGGAACACATGAATGCCTCCCTTCAGAAACTCAACAAAAATTACATGGATATGCTAGGGTTCGTTTCACATGAATTAAAGAACACGCTCGGGGTGATATATACTTCCGCGCGCGCGCTCAACCTCGGCCTTGTTGGAACCCTGACCGAACAGCAGGCAGCGCTTGTGGGCGGCATCGCAAACAGTATAGACACAGCAGTGAAGATGACCCGCAACTACCTTGATCTTGCCAGAATCGAAAAAGGTGAGCTTATGGTTCAGACGCAGCTCCTTGATCTTCTCGAGCAGGTTGTAGAGCCTGTGCTTAAGGATCTGCACCAGTTCATCGCCAGCAGGAACATGCGCATTGAGAATCATCTGCCTGGGCGTCTGAAGGTGTCGGGAGACAGGGAACTTCTCCGGATCGTGTACAAGAATTTCATAGACAATGCCGTCAAATACGGCCGCGAGGGCGGCACAATCCGGCTCGGTTTTGCTAGAAGCGGTGATAATTATTCCTTTGAGGTATGGAACGACGGGGATGGACTTGCCCCGGACAAGCTTGCGCAGCTTTTTAACAAGTTCGTGCGGCTTCACAGGGATAAAGAGACCACGCGAAGCACAGGGCTGGGTTTGTTCATCACGAAAGACATAATCGAGAAACATGGCGGAAGCGTACACGCCGAGTCCAGGGAAGGTGAATGGATTTCTTTCACATTCACACTGCCCGTTCCCCTGCCGGAAGCCACTTAAGCGGGAGAGTTGCGATATGGAAGATTTAATTAAACGCGCCGCAGATTTGTTGGAGCGCTCGCGCAAGGTTGTGGCTTTTACCGGCGCGGGAGTCAGCACGGAATCCGGCATTCCCGATTTTCGCAGTCCCGGAGGGATCTGGGAGAAATATGAACCTGTCTACTATCAGGATTTTTTAGACGATGAAGAAGCCCGCCGCAGGTACTGGTTAAGGAGCAGGGCCACATATCCGGTTCTCCGGGATGCGATACCCAATCCGACCCATCTTGCTCTGGTTGAACTGGAGAAGATGGGAAAGCTCGATTGCATAATCACTCAAAACATCGATCGCCTGCACCACAAGGCGGGCAGCCTGCCTGAAAAGATTATCGAGATTCACGGCAACAGCGCCTTTGCCGTATGCCTGGGTTGCCGGAGGAATTACCCGCGTGAGGAGATCCAGAATCTGCTTGAAGAAAACGATGGCATTGCAGTGCCGCATTGCCCCGAATGTAAGGGTTTTTTGAAGGATGCCACGATTTCATTCGGGCAGTCCATGCCGGAAGAGGAAACGAAGGAGGCCATGCTCAGGGCGCAGGAATGTGATTTGATGTTTACGCTCGGCTCTTCCCTGGTTGTTTACCCGGCCGCATATCTGCCCAGATATGCCCATCAGGCGGGCGCGAAACTGATAATCATCAACATGACCGCCACGCCGCTTGATCATCTTGCGGATGTGGTAATCCACGGGAAGACAGGCGAGGTGTTGCGCCGGATAGTAAATGAGATCAGGATGAAACTATAAGTGTGATCTGAAATTCATGGCAAAAACTCCCGACAGTAAATCAAACGAATTTCACAAAAAGCTTATTGCGAGAGTATATTTTGATTTTTTACGATACTCTCAGGTCTGTAGTGTTTTTTTAACATCGATCCCGTATTTTTTCATCCGGTTCCAAATGGTCACGCGATTGACCCCGAGAATGCGGGCTGCCTCTGACTTGTTGCCTCTGGCCTTGATTAATGCTTCCATGACCGCCGTTTTTTCAGGGGAGTCAGCCGATGTTAGGGAGGAGGAGACCAGGTCGACTGCCGTGGTCCTGTTTTGAATCTGCATCGGTAAGTGTTCCGAATCGATCTGCCCACTTTCTGCTATGACGAAAGCGTATTCGAGGGCGCTTTTCAACTCGCGTATGTTACCCGGCCAGGAGTAATCCATGAACTGCTGCATAGCATTGCTGGTCAGGCCGCTGATCGGCTTGCCGGTTGCCCGCCTCAGCCTCTGGATGAAATACTGTACCAGCAGGGTGATGTCCTCTTTGCGCTCGCGCAGGGCAGGCAGATGGATGGGAATTACATTTATGCGGAAAAAGAGGTCCTCCCGGAACTGCTTCAGAGAGATAAGCTCATCAATCTTCTTGTTTGTCGCTGAGATGATCCGCACATTGACGAGGATCGGACGGTGGTCGCCCACGCGTTCGACCTGCTTGCTCTCAAGCACGCGCAGCAGCTTCACCTGTACCGATTCGGGAATGTCGCCGATTTCGTCCAGAAAGATGTCTCCGCCGTTTGCCGCCTCAAACCTGCCCTCGCGGTGACGGTAGGCGCCTGTGAAAGCTCCCCTGATATGACCGAAAAGCTCGCTTTCCAGCAAAGATGCATTCAATGCCGCACAATTGAGTTTGACGAAGGGTCCGCTTTTTCGCAGGCCGCGTTCGTGAATGGCTTCAGCCACAAGCTCCTTGCCGGTTCCGCTTTCTCCGAAAATAATGATGGGCGAATCGCTGTATGCCGCCTTTTCGATCAGCTGAAACACCTTGCGTATGGCCGGGGATGCGCCCACGATTCCCAGATAACCGCAATCACCCAGCTGGCGGACCAGCACCTCTACCTTCTGATCCAGTCGGTCTATTTCACTGAGGTCGGTGATGGTTTCAACGGCCCCGAGAACATTTCCCAGCTCATCCTTCAGCACGGAGGCGTTTTTAAGCGCCGGCAGAAGGCTCCCGTCCTTCCGGATGATCGTGCAGCGGTGGCGCAAGTCCTCCTGTCCGGGATGAAAAAGCTTGCACCATCCCCTGGCGTCGCCTGTCTGCAATGATTCGCACGCGTCACATCCAATCAGTTTGCAGGGGCGTCCGATAACCTCCTCGGAACTGTACCCGGTGAGCTGTTCAAAAGACCGGTTTACCATCAGGATAGAGCCTTTGGGATCTACCAGGATGAGACCCTCTGTCATGGTATTGATAATCCGGCACCAATGCTGGCTTAAGTCGACATCTTTCATTTTTATCTCCTTTTTCTGGTAATTTCAGGGAAAACCTGTTTTTTCTGCCCGGCAAAAGTTTTTCATGCTCTTCTGCCTTGATAGAGCAATTAACATTTTGGTCGCAGTTAAACGCAGATTTTAGAGATTTTAAATAGTTTCCATCCGGAAGTGGCCCTTTTGTGCGATCTCTGTGTCAATCTGCGGGATTACTTGTGCGGCATACATTATGTACGCCTCCGCGCAATCGCTTGATTTCCTTGAGCTTGCCCAAAATTGCCGATTTCCGAATTGGAAACGCAATAGTGTCTATAATTTGTTTCCGGATGAACACTAAATATAATAAAGATAAATAATTGTCGGCGAAAATCCGCTTTCTGCTTTAACAACTGTTTAATTGTTTATGCATGTGTTTAGCCTGTTTAAGAATTTAACCCGAACACATTTTATAGTCAATTCTAATTTATTATATTGAAATCAGCTGGTTGTTTATTATTTATAACACTTTCAAGAGGTGGCATGTTTATTGCTCGAAAAAGATAAGCCTATGGAAATAAATCTGAGTGACATGGTATGGCCGGTGTGCCTGCTCCGATGCAATGAGATCCTTGCGCGGCTGCAACCCGGTGAAACTTTGTCTATCATCGTAAGTGACCCCGATATGGTCAATAACATTCTCCTTCTAATAAAGAGTCAGCCGGATCTTCAATATAATAAATCCCTGGAATCCGGATCTTATAGAATTACTGTTAACCGAAGGAGAGTGAATCCTGATGGAGTTGCAGAACCGGTTCGAGAGGATATATGTGAGCAGTCTTAGCAAGGGAGAAACTAAATGGAACTGAACCGACGAGTATTTTTGAAGTGCATTGGCGCTGCCGGAGCAGGTGTTGCAGGTGCTGCAACGGACAGCACCGCCGTCCATGCATGGGAATCCAGGGCGCCGGCGGATCCGCTCGGGTGCCTGGTGGATCTTAACCGCTGCATCGGCTGCCGCAAATGTGAGCAGGCCTGCCAGACTGTAAATAAACTGCCCCAGCCTGAGCAGCCTTTTGACGATCTGACCGTCCTGGATAAAAAGCGACGGCCGGATGAACGCGCCTACACGGTGGTAAACCGTTACTACCCGGGCCGTAGGGACGAGCGCGATCAGCTGGTTCCCACCTTTGTCAAGGTTCAGTGCATGCACTGCCAGGACCCGGCCTGCGCTTCGGCATGTATCGTCGGGGCCCTGACCAAGAAAGAAAACGGCGCAGTTTATTATGATATCAGCAAATGCATCGGCTGCCGCTACTGCATGGTGGCCTGCCCGTTCGAGATCCCGGCCTATGAATATCACAACCCGGTCACTCCGCGCGTGATGAAATGCACCTTCTGCTATGAGCGGGTTGAAAATGAGGGTAAGCTGCCGGGCTGTGTAGGCATCTGTCCTGTAGAAGCCATGACCTTCGGCCGAAGAAGCAATCTGCTGAAGATCGCCAAAAAAAGGATAGAGAGCGATCCAGGCAGCTATGTCAACCATGTTTACGGGGAGCACGAAGCCGGCGGAACTTCCTGGCTCTACATTTCCGGAGTTCCCTTTGACAGGGTCGGTTTTATTCAGGTGCCTCACCGGCCGCTGACAGAACTCGCCGAAACTATCCAGAGTTCCCTTTTCAGTTACCTCTGGTCGCCGATTGTGCTCTTCGGCATGCTGGGAGGAATAATGCGGGCTTTCGGCAGCAGGAGCGACCGCGACATCAACGATAAAGGAGAAGAGTCATGAGCGCTAACCCACAAGCTATCAGGGCCAAATTCTGGACTCCAGGCGTGCTCGTGATGGCATTTTTCATGGCAGCCGGCGCTGTTACGGTGCTGGCCAGGTTTATCGGCGGAATCGGATATGTGTCCAATCTCAGTACCGCCCGTCCCTGGGGGATCTGGATCGGCATCGATGTTGCCTCCGGTGTTGCACTTGCCGCCGGCGGTTTCACGACTGCATTTCTGGCGCATATCCTCGGCCGGCATTATTATGAGCCGGTCATACGCCCGGCTCTCCTGACTGCCATGCTGGGATACACTTTCGTCGTCCTTGGACTGATGGTGGATATCGGCCGATCCTGGGCCATCTGGAAGCCGATGGTCTACTGGAATCCGCACTCGGTACTGTTCGAGGTGGCAATGTGCGTGATGTTCTATGTGAACGTGCTCTACATAGAATTTCTTCCCATTCTGGTCGAACAGTTCAAGGGGCGGGTAAAAATGCCGGGGCCTCTGGCCGCCCTTAACGGGGTGGTGGAAAATCTGCTCGGCCTCGCCGACAGGATCCTCCCCAGGATCATGTGGTTTTTCATAATTTCCGGTGTGGTTCTCTCCTGCATGCACCAGTCAAGCCTGGGTTCGCTGATGCTTATAGCGCCGACCAAGCTGCATCCTCTCTGGTATACGCCCATCCTGCCGCTTCTTTTTCTTGTTTCTGCTGTTACGGTCGGATACCCGATGGTTGTTTTTGAAACCACACTTGCAACCGCATCGCTTAAGCTCGACCCGGAAATGAAAATACTCTCCCCGCTGACACGCATCACGGTTTTTCTGCTGGGGACATACTTGGCCCTGAAGACAGGAGACATGGTAATCCGGGGGACCTACGTTTATCTGCTGGACGGCACGGCCCAGACCAATGCTTTCCTCGTGGAGATGATCTGTGGCATTATCATTCCATGGATCATGCTGCTTTCTCCGGCCGTGCGCCGGTCACGCCGATGGCTTTTCATCGCCTGCGCGCTGATCGTCTGCGGAGTGTTGCTCAACAGGATCAATGTTTTCGTAGTCGGCTACCGTCCGCCGGTCAGTGAAAACTATTACTTCCCGTCGATTTCCGAAATGCTGATTACCGTCGGATTCATCTCCGGGCTGATGTTTCTCTACCGATTTATTGTAACGTATTTACCGGTCCTGAACAGACCGGGACAGGAGGTGTCAGCATGATCAAGAGATTATCAGGCGCCATCGCGGTTCTGACAGCGCTATCGGCGATCGGCGGTTTTGCCTCTATATTCTCCGGCGGTCCAGCCGCACAGGATGCACGCGCGGCTGCCGTTAAATCGGAGCCGGCCCCGCCTGGGCGGAAAACCAGCACCGTGTGGACAGCCCCGGACCAGGAGGCAGCCAAAAAAAGGGCGCAGGAGGTAGTCCCGTTCGTGGATGCCGTCATGGAAGAATGCCAGTTGTGCAGGCAGATGCGACTGCGGGAGGCGGGCCTGGGGGTTAAAGATATTACCAACAGTTATTTTCTCCTCGACAGTTCAATAATTAAGAAAAGCGAGGATCTCTACGGTCCGGTACGCTTCAAACACACCAAACACGCTGGCGAGCTCAAGGACTGTGCATTGTGCCATCATCGCCGGCCGCTTGATGCCAAGGCAAAGGAAACCACCCGCTGTTCGGCCTGCCATCAGGAGCCGTTTCGTGTGAACCAGCCAGAGCGAATAGGCCTGAAGGCCGCTTACCACCAGCAGTGCACGGGCTGCCACCAGGAAATGAAGAAAGGTCCTACCGACTGCCTGGGCTGCCACCGCAAGAATGTGCCGGACCACAAGGAACTGGTGAATCTTCCGGAGAAGCCGGAGCCGATCCAGGTGACCAAGGAATGCCTGCGCTGCCATAAAGCTGTCGGTGATGATATGCTCAAAACAGCCCACTGGTTGTGGAAGGGGCCTTCACCTTACACTCTGAACCGTTCCAAGCACGTTAACCATGGCAAAGCCACAACATCCATAAACAATTTCTGAGTGAGCATACACAGCAACGAGGCTCGTTGCACAAGCTGCCACGCGGGATACGGATGGAGAGACGAAACCTTTGATTTTACCGACAAGACAAAAATCGATTGCCTGGTCTGCCACGATCGGACCGGCACCTATGCAAAAACGCCGACCGACGCCGGGATGCCTGACCCCAAAGTAGACCTTGTTAAAGTGGCCAAGAGCGTAGGCCCCACCAGCCGCAAGACATGCGGAGACTGTCATTTCAACGGCGGCGGAGGAGAGGCCGTCAAGCATGCTGAACTTTCCAGGCAGTTGCTTACCCCCGATCGAAGCTGCGATGTCCATATGGGCGGCTACGACTTCCAGTGCTCTGAATGCCACCGCACGCGCAATCATAAAATCGCCGGGAGAAGCACATCTGTGCCTGTGTCCGAAGGCGGTTTCAGCTGCGAGACCTGTCACGGCGATAATCCTCACGCCTGCGACAGCCTGCTGGACCATCATCTCAACAAACACGCCAAGACCATCGCCTGCAACACCTGTCATGCTCCGGTATACGCCAAGTGCAAGCCGACTAAAGTCTTCTGGGACTGGTCCAAGGCCGGTGACAAGAAGCGCAAGCCTAAGAAAGACAAGTACGGCATGGAAGACTACAACTGGATGAAAGGTGAATTCATCTGGAAAGAGTCGGCCAAGCCGACATACAAGTGGTTTAACGGCTCCATGAAGCGGGTGCTCATGGGCGACAAGGTGGATCTCAATGCGTCCATCGTCAACCTCACGGAACCGGTAGGTTCTATGAAGGATCCCGGCTCAAAGATTGCGCCGTTCAAGATCTTTGACGGCACCAGCACGGTCGATCTTGAACACCGCCACCTGATCGTGCCGCACCTGTTCCCCAAGAACAAGGAGGATTCAACGGCTTACTGGAAAAATCTGGACTGGCAGAAGGCCAATGTTACCGGAATGCAGGCTGCCAAGCTGTCTTACAGCGGCAAGTACAAGTGGATCAAGACCCGTATGAACTGGGGTGTTGAGCATGAGGTTATGCCTGCCAACATGGCGCTCTCATGCGTCCAGTGCCATGAAAGTCTGAAGGGCGAGCGAACCTGCAATCGCTGCCACCAGGACAACAGGAAAGTGGACTTCAAAAAGATCGCCCATAAGGGAACTGACTTCAGCTACATGGCTTCAAAGGGCCGGGATGTCAGTCACCTGATTGGAGCAACGGATTACATTAACTTCAAGAGTTTGGGGTACAAGGGAGACCCGGTCATTTACGGCGGGCGTTTTAACAGACTCCCCATGGGTTATGGCGCCCAGAAATAGAACACTCTAAATAGTCAAACATGCCGCGTGCATTCCCGAATTGTCACGAATACTTCAGGTTTGCACGCGGAAGAGTTTATTTTGAGCGATAGCGACTCCTCCCATTCATGAGTATCATTAATCCGTATTTTATGGCCAAAATTCAATTGACACACAAAATCATTCTCCATATACTCCACCATGAAAAAAGAATAACCTTATCATAATCATATATCTGTGACCGACGCCTATAGGCTTATTTCCGGAGCTGCCGAACCATTTGATTCAATGTTTTGCAAAGGTCTTAAAATATGGTGCAGGGAGGAGTATGAATGCCCAGGCCGCTGTTTGATGAAAATAATCCCGAGAAACCGGCCGTTAACGTTGCCATTGTGGGTGGCGGGAGTCACTGCAGGTTTTTCCTCGAGCTTCTCCAATCCGGCGAATTTCCGTATTTGAAGGTCAATCTGGTGGGTGTCTGCGACATTGATCCGGAAGCCGAAGGACTCATAATGGCGCAAGGCATGGGCATTTTTACCACCGACAACTTCCGCGATCTGTTTTTAATTAAAAATTTAGATTACATTGTTGAACTTACCAGCAGTAGATATGTCCTTAATGAACTCATCCGACTGCGGCCGCCGGGTGTCGGCATTGCGGATCATAATATCGGCCGCCTGCTGCGACTCTTATTTAATTTCAGCCAGCGTATGAAATCAGCCGAACACCAGGTGATTCTTGAAAAAATGTCTTCCGACTTTCTCATTCAGCAGAGTAACGCAGCCATAGTGATATTAAATACCGATTTCACGATTGCGGATGCCAATGAAGCTTACCTCAAGAGTGTCAAAAGATCACGAGATGAAGTCATAGGCGGCTATTGTTATGAAATTTCACACCGGTTCGGTGCGCCGTGCTCGGTTGCCAATCCCACTTTAAAATGCCCGATGATTGAGACCTTGAAAACCGGAAAATCAGCTCATGTCATTCATGAATTAACCGGCAGTCAAAACCAGGAGAGCTATGGGAATATCGTAACG
>Ga0209287_10001277_pt1 | contig 12840 bp, 13 predicted proteins | sample PPLLak3cmMay2015_2_FD_187255 | JGI IMG/M metagenome (GOLD analysis project Ga0209287, IMG submission 187255) | Freshwater sediment microbial communities from Prairie Pothole Lake near Jamestown, North Dakota, USA - PPLs Lake P8 Core (1) Depth... | ecosystem: Environmental > Aquatic > Freshwater... | reverse complement strand
GAGCCGATCGAGGCCATCGCCAACGAGGTCGGCTACGAGGATGCCGGTTTCTTCAGCCGCCTGTTCCGGCGCAACGTCAATCTGACGCCGGCGCAGTACCGCAAGCGCTTCAGCGACATGCGCAAAGCGTTGCAAACGGGCGGCATGGCCCGCACACCAGCTTCTTGACGTCGTCCCGAGAAAACCGGTCAGAAAGGCCCAGACCCAAGTGCGGCACGGTCGTCGGTCGCCGCACGTGCGCCGATAAGTTCGCGGCGGGCTGATGCAAGGTAGGCTGGTGCATGTTGAATACCACGCCGTTCAGCCCGTAAACTGCGCTCATGATCCGTCTGCCCAACGTCCTGCGTGCCAGGGGAACGCCCGAATTCGGCGACATTCTCAGACAGGAGATCGAACAGCTGGACGCCCAACAGCTGCCGCTGCAGCAGGGCCTGTCCTTCAGCAGCCATGTGACCGATCGCCCCTTCCAGGCAAGGATCATTTCCACCCGCGAGGAAAACGGTTTCCTGCGGGTCAAGGCCGGCATTTTTTACACCGGGATCATCGCCGGCTGCAGTTGCGCCGACGATCCCACCCCGATCGACGAATTGAACGAATACTGCGTGGTGCGGCTCGATATCGACACTTCGACAGCTGAAGCGGCGGTGACGCTGTTGAATGAATGATGGCCAGACCCCATGGGAGAAAGATTGGACATGACGCGTTTCTTGATCGCCGGCGTGATCGTCGCGGCAAGCTTTGCCATGTTGGCTGGCTGTGCCAGTAAGCCCGACACCACTGTCACCTCGCCTGAAACCAGGCAGGCGGAGCCGCTGCGCATCAAGGGCGCGCTGACGTATCGCGAGCGCATCGCGCTGCCGCCGCAAAGCCGGGCGCAGATCGAGTTGCGGGAAGGCGCGACGGGCGAAGGGGCCGTCGTCGCCGAACAAACGATCGAATTCGGTGGACGTCAGGTTCCGATCCCGTTCGCGCTGGCCGTCAGCCGCGACAGGCTCGTCGCGGGTCGGCAATACAGCCTGCTTGGCCAGATCGTCGCCAAAGCTGGCCCCAACTGGACCAGCCAGCAGATATCGGTCGATACGGCGGCCACGAGCATCGATCTCGGCACGCTGGTTCTGGTCCAGGCCAGACATTACGTTTCACCCGTCCGCCTGCGCTGCGGTGAGCAATTGGTTTCCGTCGACTATTCGCGCGATCCGGTGAGGATGATCGTCGGCGGCGAAGCTTTCGAATTGCGTGCCGTCCCCGCCGCATCCGGGGCGAAATACGAGGCGAGCGGCGATCCTTCCACCACCCTGTGGAACAAGGGCGCATCGAGCAGGGTCGTCGTGCGCGGCAAGGCCTATCCCGAATGCAGCCCGGCCGCCGAGGAAGTCTTCAGAGCGCGCGGCAACGAGCCGGGCTGGCTGCTGCACGGCGCCTGGGTGGTTGAAGAAATCGACAGCACCGGCATAATCGAGGGGTCGCAGCCGACCCTGAATTTCAGCGCCGAGGGCAGGGTTTCCGGCAAGGCGTCCTGCAACAGCTACACGGGAAAATTGTTCTGAGCGGCGAGGGTCTGCGCATTGGCCCGACCGCAGCGACAATGATGGCCTGCGAACCGCGACTGATGCAGCAGGAACAAGCCTTCCTTGCCCGGCTCGAAACCATCCGGCGTTTCGAACTGGCTGCCGATGGTGCGCTGCTGCTGATGAGCGAGGATCAGCGCAGCATCAGGGCCAGGCGCATGTAAGTCGCGCGGGGCAAGGAATCTGCAATGTGCAGCACATCATTCAGCAACTGATATCGACCACCCATTACCATTAAAAGGAGAGAGCAATGTCCAGCACCGGTTACCACGAGCCCGTAGATGAATTGTCGAACGAAACCTGCGACATGCACCGGGCCATCGTCTCGCTGATGGAGGAACTGGAGGCGGTCGACTGGTACAACCAGCGTGCGGACGCCTGCAAGGACCCGGATCTGAAGGCCATCCTCGTTCACAACCGCGACGAGGAAAAGGAGCACGCGGCGATGGTTCTGGAGTGGATCCGCCGCAAGGACCCGACCTTCTCCCACGAGCTGAAGGACTACCTCTTTACCGACAAGCCGATCGCGCACAAGTAAGGCCGAGCGGCGGCCGACGATGAGCGCAAGCCTGCGCGCCGTTAAGGCCGACATCACCACGCTGGCGGTCGATGCCATCGTCAATGCCGCCAACTCTTCCCTGCTCGGCGGCGGCGGAGTCGACGGCGCGATCCACCGCGCCGCCGGGCCGCAACTACTCGAGGAATGTCGTCTGCTCGGCGGATGCCGCAGCGGCGATGCCAAGCTCACACACGGCTATGGCCTCCCCGCCCGCTTCGTCATCCATACCGTCGGCCCGGTCTGGCATGGCGGCAGCCACGGTGAACCCGAGCTGCTGGCCTCCTGCTACCGGCGATCGATCGAGGTCGCCGCCGCAGCCGACCTGCAGTCCCTCGCCTTTCCCGCCATCAGCACCGGCGTCTACGGCTACCCGATCGAACTCGCTGCGCCGATCGCCGTCGCCACCGTTGGCGAAACCGTCCTGCGGTTTCCCGCTATCCGCGAGGTCGTTTTCTGCTGCCACTCCGCGGCCGACCTGGCGCTCTATGAAAGCCTGCTGAAGCAATACTGATTGCGTCATCGCAGGGACTTTTTGCTGTCCTATACTTCCGTGCTTCCAGACCTCGAAGCTGGCCCGCTACCCGGAGGGATCATGAGCGACGACACTGCCTTGCAAGAGCCCGCGCTGAGCTTGCTGCGCCACGCCGTGCTCGCGCCCTCGAGCCATAACACCCAGCCCTGGCGATTCCGCGTCTCCGCCACCGCCATCGACCTGCTCGCCGATCGTACCCGTGCCCTGCCGGTCAACGACCCCGACGACCGCGAGCTGGTCATCAGTTGCGGCGCGGCCCTGCTGAATCTGCGTGTTTCCGCGGCCAGCCGCCGACTCGATGTCGCGGTGCAGCTTTTTCCCGATCCCGACGACCCCGACTGGCTGGCACGTGTCACGCTGGAGGGTCCAATCGCTGCGCCCTCGCCTGATAGCGAACTCGCGGCCTTCATCGAACATCGCCGCACCTATCGCCGTCGCTTCACAACCCTCAGCGTCGAGCAGGACACGATAGCCCGCCTGATCGAAGCGGCTGCCGCCGAAAATGTCGGGCTGCGTCCGTTCGAGGAGGAGCAGGCGCGGCTGGAAGTCGCGGGCCTGGTCGCGGAAGGCGACGACATGCAGTGGGCCAATCCCAGCTGGCGGCGCGAACTGGCCATGTGGATGCATCCGCGCCGCGAGGGTGACGGGCTGACGGTGCCGGATCTGGTCGGTCCGGTCGCCCAGTTCATCGTCCGCACCTTCGACATGGGCGGCGGTGTCGGGGCGAAAGACCGTCAGCTGGCAGAGGCCTCGCCGCTGCTGGCGGTGATCGCCACCCGCGGCGACACTGTGCCGGACTGGCTAGAGGCCGGACAGGGTCTGCAGCGGGTGTTGCTGACCGCATGCCGCCATGGGCTGCAGGCTTCCTACCTGAATCAGCCGATCGAGGTGCCGCTGCTGCGCTCTCGCGTGCAACGCCTGGTCGGCGAAGGCTTCCCGCAGATCCTGATGCGCCTCGGCTATCCCGCGGACAAGATCCCCGCCGCGCCGCGTCGGCCACTCGAGGACATCTTCGAGCGCATCGGTTGATTGCCACGATGCTGCTGAAGTCGCTCCTCGTCATTTGCCTGCTTGTTGTCATCGCCGTTGCCGCGGCCCTGGCCTGGGGTTCGTCGCGCTGGAAGGCCGGTACCCTTGAACTGCGCCAACGGCTGGAAGCGGGGCGCGTACCGGTCGTGCCGAAGACCGTCGACTTTGCCGAGCTAGATGGCCTGCCGCCGGTGGTGCAGCGTCATCTCCGCACGGTGCTGAAGCAGGGCCAGCCGATGCTGGCGGCTGTCAGCGTCGAGCATCAGGGCAGCTTCAACCTGGGCGAAACCGAGGCCAACTGGAAATCATTCACCTCGACCCAGCGCGTCGTCACCCGGCGACCCGGCTTCGACTGGGATGCCCGGATCAGGGTAATGCCAGGGATGACGGTCAAGGTGCACGATGCCTACGTCGGCGGCGAGGGCCTCCTCCACGCCACCCTCGCCGGCTTGTTCGACCTGGCCGAGCTGCGCGGCAGCGGCGAGATTGCCGAAGGCGAACTGATGCGATTCCTGGCGGAAGCCGCCTGGTACCCCACTGCCCTGCTGCCGAGTCAGGGGGTGCGCTGGGAGGGGGTGGACGAGCGCTCGGCGCGCGCGACCTTCAGCGACGGCGCACTGACCCTGTCCCTGCTTTTCACTTTCGGCGACGATGGACTGATAGAGCGCATCGCTGCGCAATCGCGTGGACGAACCGTCGGCGGCAAGGTGGTCGCGACGCCGTGGCAGGCGCGGATGTGGAACTACGTCGAGCGCGACGGCATGCTGATACCGCTCGAAGGCGAAGTGGCCTGGCTGCTGCCGCAGGGCCCGCTGTCCTACTGGCGCGGCCGCATCACCCGGATCGACTACGAGTTTGCAAGATAACCCGGGCGCAACCAGGAAAGATCTCAGGCGGCCAGGGCCTGCTGGTTCTGGATCAGCGCCTGCGCCAGGCGCTGACCGCTTTCCCAGGCCCGCTCGACACCGGCGCCGGCGATGCCGTCACCGATGAGCGCAACGCGGTTTTCCGGGTCGCTGAGCCAGAATCCGCCGACGGGGTTCTCCGGCAAGGCGTAGAGCCAGCGGTGCGAGGCCACGACATCGACCGGCCAGGGCAGGCCGAGTAGCCCCATCAATGCCGAGGCCGCGCGGGTGCTGGCTTCCTCGACCGAAGCCTGGAGATAGGTTTCACTGAATTCATGGGTGGCGTAGACCGCCCACAGGCCCGGGCCGCCAGCGACCTGGCGCACCGCCAGATGCAGCAGATGATCGTCGAACTTGATGACCTCAGCATCGGGACCGCCTTCCCAGCGCATCAGGAAGGACCATATCGGTCGATAGTGAACCTCGCTAAGGCGTGCACGCAACAGCGGCAAGTCATCGAGCATGGGAATCGCCTGCGGCGTCGGCACGCTGCAGATGACGCAGTCGTATCCCTGCTTCACTTCACCGCTTTCAAGGATGATCGCGCGGGGTCGCAGGGACTTCACCCGTGTTGCGGTATGCAGCTTCGCGCCGCCCAGCAGTTCACGCACCAGCTGTGAGGGCCGGGTGATCGGCAGGTAATGGTTCTGCATCTGTGCTTGCGCCCAGGAAACGGCGGCGCGTCCCTGCATCACGTTGCCGCGTACCGGCATCAGCCAGCCCTGGCGCACCCATTCACGCAACTGGCTGCGGAATGGATCGCGCTTCGCGGAAAAGAATGGACTGGCCAGCGTGGCCCAGCCATCCTCGAGGCGATGCGTGGCCAGTCGCCCACCCGGGCCGCGAGACTTTTCGAATAGTTCCACGTCCCAACCGGCGTTGACCAGCGCACCTGCGCAGCTTGCGCCGGAAATACCTGCGCCAACGATTCCTGCCCTGAGTTTCTTCATCGGTTTACCGTTCCATGGGATGGCAGGCGCGGTCGCCTGCCATGCGCATTGCATGGGCCTTCCTCAAGCAAAGGCCCTTTTATCAAGTTTAGATAAGTACATTATTAATTGCTAAATCTTTCGATGGAGTGCGGCAAATAGACGCAGTTCTGCCTAGTTGAATGAAATTTTCATGGCGAGGTGAGGAATGCCTGCCTCGAGGTACTCTTCGCCTTCCGCGATAAAGCGATGGCGCCGATAGAAACCGGAAGCATGGGTCTGTGCGCTGAGCCGGACGATGGCGTGTCCCTGCGCTCGGGCCAATTCGAGCGCCTTCTGCAACAGCGCCCTTCCCACCCCCTTGCCGCGCCACGATTGCAGCACGGCCATGCGGCCGATATGTCCGTCAGGCAGCAGGCGGGCGCAGCCGATCGGCGTGTCATCGGCGTCGACCGCCAGCAGATGGATCGCGCCCGCATCATCGTCATCCCACTCCAGTTCCTCGGGAACCCCCTGCTCCTCGATGAAAACCGCGCGGCGAATCCGCGACAGGCGCTGTCGATCACTGCGCCAGTCTGTTGTCACAATGCAGAATTCAGGCATGTTCGGACCGCAAGGTGAAGCGATGCGCCGCACGCCAGCCGCGACCGGCGCGGATCCCCTTGAGCACTGCGAGGCCGGCGATGAAATACGTACCGGTGATCAGCAGCGCCTGGCGATGGTCGCCTGCGGTCAGCCAGCTGGTCGCACCATAGGTCAACGGACCGAGGATCGAGGCCAGCTTCACCGCCAGGCCCCACAGGCCGAAAAACTCGGCCTGATGCGCCGGCGGCGCCAGCAGCCCGACCATGGCGCGCCCGGCGGACTGCGAGGCCCCCATGCACAGGCCGGCAAGATTCGCCGCCAGCCAGAACATGCGCTCGTCGGGCGCAGCCCAGGCCAGCAGCACCATCGCGATCCAGCCGGCGAGGGTCAAGGCGATCGACGGCACATGACCGATGCGGTCCTGCACATAGCCGAAGGCGAACGCCCCGAGCGCGGCGGTGATGTTGACCACCAGCACCAGCACGATGGTCCGCTGGGTGTCGAAGTGAAACACCTGGCTGGCGTAGATCGCCGCCAGGGTGATGACCGCCTGGATGCCGGCCTGGTAAAGCACGGTGCAGATCAGGAAGCGCTTGAGGTCGGGCAGTTGGCTGAGATTGCCCAGGGTATGGCGAACCTGGCGCCAGGCGTTGCGCGGGGTGTGGCCGGCTTGCGGGACGGCGCGCTCGCGCAGCATCAGCAGGGTGGGCAGGCTGGCCAGCATGAAGATCGCGGCGGTGATCAGCATCGCCACCGGGACGAAGTCGGCCGCGCCCTGCCCCTGCGCCTGCGCCCAACTGATCCAGGCCAGGCTGGCGGCCAGCGAGATCAGCCCGCCGACATAGCCGAGCGCCCAACCCCATCCCGAGATGCGGCCAAGCGCGCGCGGCCGCGCCAGCTCGGGGAGAAAGGCGGCGATGAGGTTTTCGCCGGTACCGAAAAAATAGTTGGACAGCACCAGCGCCATGATCGCCAGCACCAGTGCGCCCGGCGCAGCGAAATACAGCGCCGCGGTGAAGCCGACGCAGCCGAGCGTGGTCAGCCACAGCAGGCTTTTCTTGCGCGCGTGGGCGTCGGCCCAGGCGCCGATCAGCGGCGCGGTCAGCATCACCAGCCCATAGGAAACCGACAGGGCGAGGGTCCAGACGAAGGTCGCCCAGGCCCTTTCCGCAGCGACTACGCCGACGAAATACGCGCCGAACACCGCGGTGATGACGACCGTGGTGTAGCCGGAATTGGCGAAGTCGTACATCGCCCACGCCCACACTTCATGGCGCCGCACGCCGGGTTGAAGCAAGACCTTCATTTAAGAAATGGCATACGGAGTCTGATATTGAAAAATCAGGTACTGCAAAAATCGCGGCACCGTGGACTGATGGATTATGCAGAGTGCCGAACTCGCCCCTGAAGAGACAGCAGCCTTGGCACCAGAATTGCTGCCAAGCGGCAGGAAAAGCCTTACTTGCCCGCAGCACCCGCAAGGGGCACGCCGGATTCGTAAGCCACTAAAGCGGCGACGACTCCGCAGCCTTGTCCAGCAACTCGAGGCCGCGCCCGGTCTTGTCCAAACCCTGTTGAGCCCGCAGCCGGAAACGCGTCTCCGCATCGAATTCAGCCAGCAAAAGCGTCGTGACCTCGTCCAGTAAACGGTTCACGCTGGTGCCGCGGCTTTGCGCCAAGGCGCGCAAACGTTCGTGCTTGTCGTCAGGCAATCGTAGGGTCAATGCGCTCATGGTTTCATCTCCTTGAGAAAGTCTTCCGGGCTTACTACTCGCAACCCGGGAAATTTGAGTTCCATACCTGCAACAGCGCGCAAATTTCGCCTCACCACAAAGCGGGCACCCCCCGCCACCGCCAGTTCAACCAGATGGTTATCGGCTTCGTCCGGCAGATTAGGCCGCCACGCGTAATAGATACGCGTCCAGATAAAGGCAGCAAGAAAGATGTCCAGCAATTCATTCCGCTCAGCCAGGTTCGGTCGGCAGAGTTCGAACAACTCGTCTCGCCCCAGCACATCGTCATATTCGGCAGACAGCGCCGCACCCATTAGCGGCTGGCATTGCCTACGCAGGCAAGCGGCCACCACCTGACGCGCCGCAACCTGCCCCAGCAGACGCCAGCAAAAAGTTTGTGTCGAGAACAGCCCGGTGCATGATGGATTTCATGGTAACAAGCATGCAACCATTAAAACAGTTCTGGGCAAGCGTTCCAATTGGCAGCCTCATCAGTCACGACTGACAGCCTTCGGACCCTGAAGAGACAGCCCCGGATTAAGCCGACATCGTCCGGTTGTCCGGCCACTGCGGTCAGTGGCGTTCTGCGCCACCAACGTCCGCCATTGGTCAGCGGCCGTAGGCCAGGAAATTGGCCCGAATGACCGCTCCGACCTTCAGGCTATGGCGGGATCCGACCCTCAGGCTGACCGCGCCATACCTCCGGTTTCCGGTCAATGCTGCCGTCCAGTAGAAACAGCGGTCCCTTATTCATTGCCTGCGGAGCAAGAATTCCTCATCGCGCCGCTTCGAGCCGTGAATGCAGCCTTCGCCGACAAGGCGGAGGCGCTACCTGCCCGGGCCGTCTAAACGCATAATTAAACATTGATTCACGACCTGGTTTCATCCATGCGCGTTTTTGCCATTCTCCTGCTTACCGCCCTGCTCTCCGCCTGTGCGGTCCCGCCTTCCATCCCAACCCAGCCCCCGGCTCCCACGCCGAAACCGGTCCCGACGCCGGTCACGACGCCCAAGCCGCCGCTCAAGGTCGCCCTGGCGCTGGGCGGCGGCGCGGCGCGTGGCTTTGCCCACATCGGCGTGATCAAGGCGCTGGAGGCGCAGGGCATCGTGCCGGACATGGTGGTGGGCACCAGCGCGGGGTCGGTGGTGGCCGCGCTCTACGCCTCGGGCATGAGCGGCTTCGACCTACAGAAGGTGGCCCTGGAGATGCAGGAAGACATGCTGGCCGACTGGACCCTGCCCAACCGGGGCGTGGTGAAGGGCGAGGCGCTGCAGGTCTTCATCAACCAGAATGTGAAAGGCCAGACCATACAGAATCTGCCCAAGCCCCTCGGCGTGGTCGCCACCGATCTGCAGAGCGGCGAGATGATCCTCTTCCGTCGCGGCGACACCGGCATGGCGGTGCGTGCATCGAGCGCCGTGCCGGGCGTGTTCCAGCCGGTCGAGATTAACGGCCGGGACTATGTCGACGGCGGGCTCACCTCGCCGGTTCCAGCCCAATCGGCGCGCAGCATGGGAGCGGACTTCGTCATCGCGGTCGACATTTCCAGCGTCGGCCGCCGCGAAAAGCTCACCGGCACCCTCGACATCATGCTGCAGACTTTCGCCATCATGGGCCATTCGATCAGTCGCCACGAACTCGAGGATGCCGACGTGGTGATCAAGCCCAGGACGGCAACGATGAGCAGCACGGATTTCGAGGACCGCCATCACGCCATCCTCGAGGGCGAGAAGGCCGCCGCGGCGATCATGCCGACGCTGAAGGCCAAGCTGGCGAAAGCGCGGGCGCGCTGAGGATGGCAGGATCGGGTCCGGGGTGCCCGCTCTGTACTTGACGAGTTGCTTTATTTTCCGCGGGTTGTGTCGGATATCTCCGGGATTCTTGAGCAAGCACTTCGACAGCTTCCCTTGCCGCCAGATTCCTCATCGACGCTGGTCGTGTGGGTGGGAGAGTTCTCAGTAAGTCTGTCTGTCGCATACACAGAGATGCCCGTCGATGTCCCTCCACCCCGGCGTCTCTCAGTCTTGCAAGAAACGCCGTGAAGAGCCATACAAGCCCGTCGAAGGGCTACCTCGAATGCACAGGGGGCTTTGACTCGCTAAGCACGAACGATGGCGCGACTACTCCAGGCGCAGGCAGTTCGGATTCAGTTGACGAATTAACCAAGCCGACACCGTTCGGACAGTGAATTCGTTAAAGTCATGCTGAAGGGTAAACAGGAATATTGACCGGGCCCTGTCGGATTACCGAGGCAAACGATCCTGTTTGCCTCGAGGGAGAAACGAAAAGTGGAAAATACATTCTGGACCGCGCTCGCCACCAGCACACTGGCGGCCCTCGTCACCGCCCTCGGCATCTACACCATCCGCCGCTTCGCCGGCTGGGGGTATCGCAATACCACCTATTTCATGTGCTTCGCCGCCGGCGTGCTGATCTCGGCATCGTTCCTGCACATCATTCCCAAATCCTTTTCGATGAACTCGCAGGCCCCGGTCTGGCTGCTTGCCGGGTTCTTCGGCATGCACCTGTTCAACCGCTTCGTGACGGCGTTCGTCTGCGAGAAGGACCCGGACAGGAAGGACTACGTCATCGGCATCGTGCCGATGCTCGGCATCGGTCTGCACTCCTTCATCGACGGCTTCATCTACTCCATCGCCTTCAGCGTCAGCATCCTCACCGGCTATCTGGCGACCATGGGCATGGTCCTGCACGAATTCCCGGAAGGCATCATCACCTACCTGCTGCTGGTCAAAGGTGGACTCGGCGAGCGCAAGGCGGCGGTGCTGGCTTTCCTGGCGGCGGCCGCCACCACGCCGCTCGGCATGCTGGTTTCGTATCCGCTCATCAGCGCCATCGAGAAGCCCACCCTCGGCGCCTTGCTGGCGCTGTCGGCCGGCGCGCTGGTCTACGTCGGCGCCACGCACCTGCTGCCGCGGGCGGAGCAGGAAAAAAGAAAATTCAGCCTGGTCGCCCTGGCCGGCGGCGTGGTGGTGGCGGTGGTCATCGTCGCCTCGAAGGCCTGAGACGCTTCCCCTGGTCTATGCCAGTCGCTGCTAGGGAAACGATTAAATCACTCCGTTCGCCCCGAGATTCTATGTCCCCATGCAAGTCCGGATAAGGCGGTGGCGTGGCTTTTGGGGGAGCCCCGCCCTCGGGGCGATTGCGGAGATGGCTGCAGCGATGTTGTCGATATGCCGCCGTGGGTAATCGGGGCGAGGCGCCCCTCCCACAAATTAACGCCCTCACAGGTCAGGTCCTGCCACGGGTGGAAGCAGTAGCCATTTTGGGAGCACCCGCAAGGGGTAGGCCGTGGTTGTAAGCCGCTGAAGCGGCAACAACCTCGCTCCCCCGCCCTCGGGGCGATCGAAAATCCATGCTCTACCGACAACTGATCGCCAAGCGCACATGGCCAACCAGCAAGCCGTTCGCCCGTCGAAGGGCCTGTCCTGAGTAAATCGAAGGGCCCATCACGAGCGGAATATATACGTCTCCCTAACGGAGTAGCGCCAGCAGGGCTTCGTGTAGCACCTTGACGTCGTGGTCGCCGCGATAGATCGGCGTGACCTCGCGCCCGCAGTCGAACAGACTGAACACGGCCGTCTGCGCAGTGCGCACGGAATATTCGACGGTGAAGACGCAGTCGTGCGGCACTTCGACGAACTGGCCGAGGAAGGCGAAATTCTTCGCACCCTCGGGGATCACCGAAGGCCGGTCTCCGTTAACTCGCGGCATGAACTGGCTGTCGATGAGGGGCATCATGCAGGGCACGCAGTTGACCTTACCCATCACCGGGCGCACTAATTCGACGATGCCGAGATGGGAAAAAAGCTCTTGCAGGATTTCCTCGCCGCTGCACTGCGCCATCGGCTTCTGCACGAAGTTGCCGGGCGCGTCGGGCAGCAGGCCGTCGCCCCAGAAGACGAAGGTGCCGGGCGGCTGGTTGCGGAAATGCGGCTGGTGGGCCAGCACCACCGACATCAGCCAGTTGGAGTCGGTGAGGGTCACCAGCCCGCCGGTCCCGGCGACGTTGCCGGTGAAGCGTTCCATGTGCTCGAAGAAGCCCGGATCCTCGAGGGTGACGGTGAAGGACATCCATTTGGACTGATCCACATGTTCGGCGAATACCGATGGCCGGCCGAATGCCTCGTCTTGTGCGGCGATGCGCTGCCACAGCGCCCAGGCGCCCGTGTCGCTTCGCGGGAGCAGCGGTGCGGGCGTATCCATGCTGCCGATGCCGGCGCTTTCGACCATCGAGCCGAGGGTGATGAACAGGGTTTCATCCTCGCCCAGCTCGATCCGTCGCGGGCTGCCGTCCTTCAGGCAGTGGATCGCCGTGGCACGCTTTTGCTTGCCGGTACATTCGAACTCGACATCGAGGACCGGCGTGTTCATTTCGAAGCGGACGCCCAGCTGCCGCAGCCAGGTCTCAATCGGCAGGATCACCGAGTCATACTGGTTGTAGACGGTGCGCAGGATGCCCTTCAGCTGGTTGAATCCGGGCAGCAGATGCATGAAGCGGATCGCGTAGCGGCGCATTTCGGCGAGGCTGCTCCAGCGCTGGAAGGCGAAGGTCGTCGCCCATAGCTGCCAGAACACCGTGTCGAAAAATGCCGGCTCGAACCACTCGTCGATGTGCTTGCCGTCGAGCAGCGCTTCCGGGCTCACATTGAGGCGCAGCAGGTCGACGACGTCGCGCCTGCCGAGGCCGTAGGAAGCGACATCGACCTTCTGGCCGGCCCGCAGCAGGCGCGCATGGGAGCAGCTGACGACCCGCTGGTTGAAGGCGAACACCTCCTCGGTGACCGAGATCGCGGGATCGTCGAGCGACGGGATTCCCGCAAGCAGGTCCCAGGTGCAGGCATAGTGCGCCTCGTGCATGCGCCCGCCGCGGATCAGGTAGCCGGCACCGGCGGAGCCCGAGCCATCCATCGCCCCGCCGCTGACGGCATCCTGCTCGTAGATGACGATGTTGCTGCCGTCGAAGCCGGCATGGCGGATC
>Ga0209287_10001275_pt1 | contig 12851 bp, 8 predicted proteins | sample PPLLak3cmMay2015_2_FD_187255 | JGI IMG/M metagenome (GOLD analysis project Ga0209287, IMG submission 187255) | Freshwater sediment microbial communities from Prairie Pothole Lake near Jamestown, North Dakota, USA - PPLs Lake P8 Core (1) Depth... | ecosystem: Environmental > Aquatic > Freshwater... | reverse complement strand
TCTTTGCTCATCACCGATTGCCAGTTGTTAATCCTGATCCAGACCCTATGGGCTTCATGAGAAATAAATCCTGCTCTTATCATCGTCCTATGAAACTTCTCAGGTTCCTTTCATTTTCTCAACTGCATGTATCTCAACCTGCCTCATCATCAACATTAATTTTTGAATTACGAGTAAAACCCATATAATTGGTTACAATATGGATATATTATGGATTATATATGAATTTTTACAATAATCTATATTTATCTTATCATAATTCGTAAAATGTCACAAAAAATGCGCAATTTATCATTGTTATATTATGGAAATTTCGGAAAATGTCATGACAAATGTGCCTATTGTCATAGCAAAATTATGGGCATATAACATGATCATCTATAATTTGATCAAAATCAATTCAATTCAACATAGTTTCATTTAAATAATAAATTCAGTCAGGTTTTCCAGTAATAAGATTTACTTTTTTCGTGCGATTATACCGGAATGGCCGGTGTATTTATAAAAAAACAAACTTTTAAAAGGAGTCAGGAATGAAAAAGTCTTATTTGATTTTTTTTGCTTTAATCATGGGGATAGGGCTTGTCTTTGGCGGAGTCCCGTGGGTCAGCGCCCAGGAGGAATCCGAATTTACCCTTGAAGAGATCATCGTAACCGCGGAGAAAAGAACGGAGAACCTCCAGAAGGTTTCCATGTCCATAACCGTAGTTCCCGGTGAGGACCTCACAAATCAGGGCGCCGTATCCATCGCAGATATTCTCAAGGACATACCGAACGTCAGCACCAGCGAGACGGGCGGCATGGGCTCTACAATCAATATCCGCGGTCTTGGACAGGATATGCCCATAGGCGTAGGGGATTCCAGCGTTTCCACCAACTTTGACGGCGCCTACCAGATGCGCAGTGAGGCCAACGTATTCGGATACTTTGATGTTGATCGCGTTGAAGTCCTTCGCGGACCGCAGGGCACCCTTTACGGACGCAATGCTACCGGTGGCGTTGTCAACATTTTCAGCAAAAAGCCCAGAACCGACAAGGTTGAGGGATATGCCGCACTCGAAGCCGGCAACTATAAAAAGATGAAGGCTGAGGCAGCCATTAACATCCCTGTGACCGATACATTTGCCGGGCGTCTGGCATTCGTATCAACCAAGCAGAACGGTTACACCCATGACAGCGCGGGTTACGTCGAAAGCCAGGAGGGCCTGGCAACCAGGCTTCAATTTAGATATGTGCCCAGCGAAGATGTATCTTTTAACCTGCTATACAGCTTCACGCAAAGGACCGGCGGAATGGGCGGCGAAGTAGCCAAACCGGATTGGGATGCGGGAAATTATGACCTGAACAATTACGACGCTCAATTCAGACCTACATATAAATCAAAAACCATAGACTCAAAGATCGCGTTGACCGCCGAGTTTCCAATGGGAATCGGCGTGGTTACAGTCCTTCCTACCTATGAGGTTATAAAGAACCGTGGCTCCAACTACAGCTTGGGCCGAGGCGAGACGGAGCCGACATTACATAAGACGGGGCAGCCCTGGCATAATGTGACGGAAACTACCGAGTTGCGTTATGCAAGTAAAGCCGACTCCGAGATCATTTGGCAAGGGGGTATTTACTGGTCAAAAACAGATGAACCGAGAACACCAAGAACCCTTACGGGCGGCAGATACGCTGCGCTACCTAACGCATGGAAAAAGTACAGCACTACGGCTGCGTTTGCGAATATTACATATCCATTCTCCGATACGTTCCGAGGAATTGTCGGCGCCCGTTATAATGTTGACAAAAAGAGCTACTACGACGAAAGTTTTCCGCTTATAGTTGTGGGTTATGATGCAAACAATAATCCTATCTCAAATCCGGCGAGGAAGAGCTTTAAATTCAGCTATTTTGACTGGAAGGTCGGCGCTGAGAAAGACTTTGCCGAGGATTTAATGGGCTATCTTACAATGGCATCAGGTCACAAGGCCGGCGGTTTCTCCGAGGATGACGGCATACCTTTTGATACTGAAGTGGCTATATCCGGCGAGTTAGGTTTGAAGAGCCGCTTTATGGACCGGTTTCAGGTGAATGGTGATATTTTCTATTATAGCTACGAAAACTATCAGACTGTCGATGTTTATTGGGATTATGAAATAGAGGATATTAAAGCTCACTTCGCCAACGCTGATAAATCAAAAGCCTACGGCGCTGAGCTTGAAACCACTGCCCTGATAGGCGATGCCACGGAATTGAATCTAAATTTCTCCTATCTGAAAAATAAGTATACAGCCTATACTCCTGTTCATACTGATCCATTTTCCCCGGCATTAGATATGAACGGCAAGCCCATGCCGCACTCGCCGGAATTCACAATCAAGGCCGGCATTAATCATATCTTTTCTTTCAGCGATGGCAGCACACTGAAGCCCACCATCAGTTATCGATGGACCGACGAACAGTATATGGGGACGCTGATCTCTGACGATACTCTTGCGCCGTCTTTCTCGGTAGCTGACATCGGGATAAACTATACTTCATCAAAAAGCTGGTCCCTGAATTTTTACTGCAACAACGCCCTGGATGAACATTATTATACAGGCAGCGTTCAGCAGAGAACTTTGGTCTACTTCCCGGGCAGTCCACGTACGGCCGGCGTAACACTGAATGTTAAGTTCTAAGAAACTCATTTAGCATTGCGGCGCTGATACCGTCGCTCTTCAAGTTAACCCTTTAATAACAATCCGGTCTGCATGGGATTATCAAACCTTGCAGATCGGATTTTTTTATACAAGAACAATGGAATTTCATGAAGGATGTCATCCCTGGACGGTCCTGTGCAGAAAATACCTCATGAAGCGAGACAGTTAAAGAATCCATGCCCGCATGTATAAAAATGATTTAACAAAATTGCACCCTTCTCCACTCCCCCCGAGAGGGACAAATAAACGATCTTCCCCTTGTACCTCATGCCCAACATTTGATCAAAGTATTGTAAAAGAAATTCGTAAAATGTCATAATTTGTGCGCAATTTATCATAGCCAATTTGTGAAGAACTGATATGATTTCCACACTTTTATCATAGTCAATTTAGTTTATATTGATATCATTTAATTTAATTTACCTTGCAGATTTTTGTTAAAAAATTGCCATTGAGTTTTAATCAGTATGATTCACTTTTTTTAAACAATTATCCCGGAATGGCCGGTGTAATTATATAAAAACAACATTAACAAAAAAAGGAGTCAGGTATGAAAAAGTCTTATTTGGTTTTGCTTTCAACAGCCTTTTGCTTAGGGCTGACCCTTGGCGGAATCTCTTGGGTGTCCGCCCAGGAGGAATCCGAATTTACCCTGGAAGAGATTACGGTAACCGCTCAAAAAAGGGCGGAAAATCTTCAGAAGGTTTCGATGTCGGTCTCCACAATTAAGGGAGAGGACTTCCAAAATCAGGGTGCAACTACGATCACCGATATCCTGAAGGACATACCGAACGTCAGTACGAGCGCAATGGGCACCTCCGGCGGCTATACTATCAATATCCGCGGACTTGGAATGGATCTGCCGCCGGGCATGGGTGAATCCTCCGTTTCCATGAATTTCGACGGTGCAAACTCTGCACGCACAGAGACCTCTTTATTCGGTTACTTTGATGTTGACCGCGTTGAAGTCCTTCGCGGGCCGCAGGGTACGCTTTATGGCCGTAACTCTACCGGCGGCGTTGTTAACGTTGTCAGCACAAAACCCACCACCGATAAGGTTAAGGGATATGGTGCAATTGAATACGGCAACTATGACAAGAAAAAAACCGAGGCCGCCCTTAACATACCTATAACCGATACATTTGCCGCACGTATGGCATTCGTAACAACCCAGTCGGATGGCTATACAACAGACGACCATGGCTATCGCGCAAACCAGACGGGTCTGGCAACCAGGCTTCAATTTGGATACATGCCGAACGATGAAGTGTCTTTAAACCTGATATACAATTATACCAAAACAAACGCAGGCAACATGTTTGCTGATGTATCCAAGGCGAACTGGGACGCAGGGAAATATGACATAAACACCGCCATCTACCCCTATGATATTACAGTTAAAAATCGAAACACAATGCAAAAAATCTCTTTGACTGCCGAGTTTCCGGTGGGGCCTGGCATTGTTACCTTCATCCCCACTTACGAGAAGGCGGAGGGGACTTCAACCAATGTCGGTTGGGGTCGTGGTCCGGATAGCGACAAACTATTATTTAATGAAGATAACCGCCCCTATAATAATGTGACAAAAATCGGTGAGGTGCGCTATGCGAGTAAAAGCGACTCCGAGATTAATTGGACATTTGGTCTTTATTACTTGAGATCAACTGATCCCATGGATCCTGTGTCCAGGGCAGCCAGAGCGGCCCAGGGACGCGGCGCCGCTGACCTATATAGCGATACCGATGCCGCCTTTGGCCAGGTTACCATTCCATTTACTGATACGCTCCGCGCGATTGCGGGCGCCCGTTATTCAAAAGATGAAAAGGGCTATAGCGATGCAATTAATTTTCTGTATATTTCAAAATCTTATTCATTCAACTATTTTGACTACAAGTTTGGCATAGAGAAGGATCTAGGCGAGGACATAATGACCTACTTCACGTTGGCATCAGGCCACAAGCCGGGCGGTTTTGATGACCAGACGGCGGCGCCTTTTGATATGGAATCAAACGTGTCCGGCGAATTAGGAATAAAGAGCCGCCTTCTGGATAAACGGTTGCAGGTGAATGCGGATGTCTTCTATTATCAATACAAAGGCTACCAGGTTGTTGATATGTATTCCGTGCCCGATTCTACCGACCCCCGCGGTTTCAGGAATGTAGTTACTTTCTTCAACGCTAATGCAGCCCGAAGCCAGGGCGCTGAGCTTGAAACCACTGCCCTGGTAGGCGATGCCACTGAACTCAACCTGAACCTGGCTTATCTGAAAAATGAATATTCAGAAGATTTCTTTATGCATCCCGTTGAAACCGAACCTGCAGTGAACCTGAAAGGTGTAACCATGCCCCACTCGCCGGAATTTACCGTCAAGGCCGGCATTGCTCATACATTTTCTTTCAGTGACGGCAGCACTCTAAGGCCCAAGCTTAGTTATCGATGGACCGACGAACAGTATCTGGGATACCTGATTACTCCGAAAAATCTTGGGCCTTCTTACTCAGTAGTTGACTTCACAATGAGCTATTATGCGGCAAAATCCTGGTCCTTGAATCTTTACGCCAATAACGCCTTGAATAAACATTATTATAACGGGAGCGTTAACAATCCAAGTGGGACGTTTTATTTCCCTGCCGACCCGCGTACGATGGGTCTCACACTGAATGTTAAGTTCTAAGAAACTCATTTAGTGTTGCGACGCTGACGCCGTCGCTTTTCAAGTTAACCCTTTAATAACAATCCGATCTGCAGGTAATTATCAATCCCGCAGATCGGATTTTTTATTTATAAGGTTCGTTTTAAAAAACAAATTATAGATTATTCTGCAATGTTCGGTGCGTTACATCACCTACTTCCAGTTCTTTTGTAAAGGAGACTGCGCAGGTGTAGTCCGTCTCATGGGCTGCCATGGACAGACTTTTGCAGTTCTTCACATAATTCCAGGCGATGCAAACCATTGCGCCATACATGCCTTTGCCGTGAATAAAAACATTCTTGCCGGCGGGGATATCGGGAATGACCACCTTCGACAGATCGTTGATATCAAAGGTATGCTTCCCTGTTGTTACAGTCTCCGGCTTGTCCGTGGTCAGATTAATAAAGACATTATCGCCTTCCTCTATCACCTCGAAGATAGCTCCATAATTTTGCTCCTGCTTACCTCTCTTAAATTCAATCAATTCCAGATCCGTGCCGCCAGGCGCCGGATACAGGTAATGGACCTTTAAGGGCTGAAGGGCCTGTATTAAGGCGAGGGTAATCCACGGCGCAGGGACTTCGGTCAGCAGGTAGGTCTTTTCCGGTTGTCTGAAACAGTACTTGAGTTCTTCAATAGCCTTTTTAATATGCTCCTTATTCCATCTCTGCAATTTGAACGTTGTCCCGTCAACAAAAGGAATTGTATCTTCAGGAACGCCCATCTTCTTCCCGACCTGGCTTATGTCGATTATTACTTTATTAGGATCTTCCGTTTTTTTATCATTCGTTTGAGCGAAGCTCCAACCTGTGGACACGGCCATTAAAACGGCTGCAAAAAGGACTATAATATATCTGACTTTAATCTTCATGGTTTCCTCCCGGAAAAAGCAAAAGTGTTTTTAAATACGTCCATATAAAAATAAGTTCTCTTCCATATGTTTTAGAGGTGAGTTCCTTTGTTTAATTCAGTCGTTATTTCTGATTTTCACCGGTGAGTTCCAGATAGATCACCTCCGCAAGTGAACGCCAGCGGCTTTGCTCTGTTGAAACACCCAATGCCTTTTTAATTTCATCCAGGGTTTTGTCCTCCTCCACCATGGCCTTCACCCTGTTCTGCTTTTCTATAATACTCCTGCGCAGTTCTTCAACCTCGGCCTTCGCTACCGGCTCCGTATGCCCGCTAAGGAATGTCTGCGCATCAAGCTCCGCTATTCTTCCCAGAACATTGACCAGGCCGAAGGAGTTGCCGTTCTTGTTCATATGGATTAGGGGATCCTGCCCCTTAAAAAAGAGGTCCCCCACAATTGCGATCTTATCATCCGGCACAAGGATTACTATATCACCGTCAGTATGGGCCGGTCCGAAATAAAGGAGGTCAATCCGGAATTTTTCGCTGAAAACACTCATCCGGCTGTCGAATATCTCATTGGGAAGAGGGACCTTTTCCGTCCCGCTTTCATTGGCCTGTTCAATGTGCTTCGCTGTATTTATGTGGGCTAAAATATCCGTTGTCCCTGAAATGCCCGGTAGTCCGTTTACGTGGTCGCCGTCGCTGTGTGTAAGGATGATGCGGGAGATCGGTTTGCCTGTAATTTTCTTAATAGCCGCTGTCATCTCTTTAGCGGACTTAGCAGTCATCTTGGCATCTATTAAAAAGGCCTCTTTTTCACCCACAATTAGTGAGCAGTTGGCGCCGTCACCACCGCGCACCTCATAAACATGAGGGCTAACCTGATGGGCTAAAACAGGAGTTGCTTCCTGTCTGTATTGTGGCGGCTGCGCAGATTGCTGCCCTGATGCCGGGAGAACAGCTGTCATCATTGCGAATAAGATCACTGATAAAATGGTTTTAGTTTTCATTTAAAAATCCCTCCTTTATTTAACAATTCAGAAATAACTAAAATGACCAACTCGCACCCAGCCATATGCCTTTTCGTGAAGGAGCTATTTTGAGTCTAGGCGCCTTATCATCGTCCAACCCCAGGAAGGCATCGTTAATGAAGGCGCTGAAAAAATGCCCGAGGGCATATCCCGCAAGAACATCTGAAGGAAAATGTTTCTTCCCCTCCACTCTTGCCCAGCCTGTCGCGACCGCGATGCCCGCAATGCCTATATTGGCAGACACCCTGATTCCAGGGGATAGAGGTATGGAATCAAGATTCCGTCGTGCAAGGGTAGTAAATGCCGCGGCATCGGATGAATGACCCGATGGGAAGCTTTTATTGTCCGATTCATCAGGGCGCATCCTTCCTGCTGCCCTCTTAATAATTCTTGTACTTCCTCCGGTGATACCGACAGCGGCTAGCCCTGCTGCAAGTCCCTTTGACTTGGCTATCAGCCAGTCTGAAGTATCCTCTCCACCCGACGCAGCTATAACTGTAATAAAATAGACAATGCTTGAGCCGGTTTCCAGATTATTGCTCCATTCTCCTGCATTTTCCATGGATCCGAATACGGGATTGTTTTCCGATGCCCAATCGGATATTCGTTGATCCATATCATCTATCTGTAATGCCATTGCGCCGGCCAGCGGTCCCCAGGTTTCAGGAGATACAGCAGCATTGACGGCCGAACTTTTAATTCGCTGCCATCCAGGGGTCAATGTAGCATCGCGGCCCCATCCCCTGCCGCTGAAAAGGGTACCGCATCCTTCAAACATGATGAAATTCAATATCAGGAGGGATAAAACTAAAAATATTTTCGGTGAATGTTTACAATGCAATCTGAAGTGAGACGGTATCATTCAATGACCCCGGATAATATCAATTATTGGATATCTGGTCCTTCAGCTTATCCGCCTCACCATCTTTGCCTGTCTTCATATAAAGCCTTGTCAGATTTTCCATAACCATTGTGAAATGAGGGTGGTTCTGACCTACTGTTTTCTGCACAATTTCCATCGCCCTCCAGTACAGGGGTTCCGCCTCATCATACCTGCCCTGCGCCTGATAAAGTTCGGCCAGGTTGTTCAGATATCCTCCGACATAGGGGTGGTCCCTGCCAAGGGACTTCTCATCTATTTCTATCGCACGTTTATAAAGGGGCTCAGCTTCGGCGTACCTGCCCTGGTCCTGGTATAGTTCAGCCAGGTTATTCAGGCCTGTTGCATAGTTATGATGATCCTGCCCGCGGTTCTTTTCATCTGTCTCAATGGCCCTTTTATAGTAAGGCTCCGCCTCATCATACCTTGCCTGGGACCGGTAAAAATTCCCAAGTTCATTAAGCGACTCCGTCAGATCCGCACAGTTTGCGCCGGGCGCCTTAACCCTTATGTCCAGCAGCTGTTTGTAAAGGGCTTCAGTCTCAGCATATTTACCCTGTCCCATGTAAAGATTTGCCAGATTTTTCAGCGTGCCGGCAAGGTATGCGTGATCTTTTCCGAAAAGCCTCTCCAGCATCTTAAGCGCCCTCTCATAATGGCTTTCAGCCTCGGGATATTTGTCCTGCACCTGGTAAAGCCTTGCCAGGCCAATAAGATCCGCGGCGACATCAGGGTGATTTTCACCCAGCGTCTTCTCGTCTATCTCCATAGCCCTCCTGCAGAGCGGCTCTGCATCCTCATACCTGCGCTGGCCCCTGTAGATATCCGCAAGATTGTTGAGAAAGCCTGCTATAGAAGGATGATCCTTGTCGTAATACCTTTCGTTTATCTCCACAGCCTGTCTGCACATAGTTTCGGCCTCTGAGTCTCTGCCCTGCAGGTGATGGATCAGGGCAAGATTATTAAGGCTCTTTGCCGTGGCAGGATGTTCTTTGCCCATGGCCTTCTCGCATATTTCCAGCGAACGCCTGTAGATAGCATCGGCATCCGTATACTTTCCCTGCGCCTTATAAAGCAGGCCCAGATTGTTTATGAACTGGATGACGTCGGGATGCTCTTTTCCGAAGAGGCCCTCCGCCAGCTTTAAAGAGTCTTCAAGCAGTGCGGCGGCTTCGGGATATTTTTTCTGCTGATAAAGCTCATAAGCCTTATCAGCCAGAGCTTTTAGTTTGTCTTTCTTTGAAGATGTGGAATCGATTCCCATAAAAAATCCTGTTGACCTCCGGAGTTACATTCAGAAATTTCTGTTTACGCAAGCTGTCACACTCTTTGAATTGATGATATCAGGCCTATGAGCGTCTGAAGCGCAGCGGTGGTTTTCTTTTTCATGCGTTACTTTCAAATGCATGATTTGGTTTATTTCTTTTTACTGATATAAAGTTGCCGGAATAAAACAATTCCAAACCGGCTTCAGGTTATATTGGAATGATTAAATCTCTTTGCTTTCAATAAGGCTTTTAACTTATTAATTGCCCCTGCAGAAGGCCGCAAAAGATCTATGAGAAGTCCATGTTTAATAAATGATTTGTATTTCTCAGAAAAAATGCTGAAGTAGCAATTCAGGCATTTAAAATTCGTATCATAAATATATTTTCGATACCTTCTCTTGTGCGTTGTAGCAACCGCGCCTCTCCTTCCGGTATTCCAGCCTTTAACACCTATAACCTGAGCCATTGGATTGGAATGGAGAAAATTGGAGATACCTTCAGCTTTAACGGTATTCCAAAATTCAATATCAACTTCATGTCCGTAACCATTGCTGCACACTTTACGAAAGACATTAAAAGTCTTTTCCTCGGCCTTAAATGCCGTCGAACTTAGCGTGCCATACAAAGACCTTGAAAATTCCCAGTATGCCTGATAATTCAAGTTGTAATATTTTCGTAATAATCCCCCTACAACCTTATAATTATCCAGAAGCTGCGACATCGCTTCGATATAGGTATCAGGATAAAAATCATCATCCTCAAAAAAGATCACCTTATCGCCGATATTTATTTTTTCCAGGGCGGCAAGTATATTTTCTTTTAAGGTGATTCTGCCCGGACTCGCGTTCCTTCTGAGAAGCATTATTTCCATATTGTTAATTTTTCCATCAACAATATTCTCCAGTTTCCGGACCCCATCATCAACTATGATCCACCTGTCCGGTTTAACGGTCTGCCGCATCATAAGCTCATAACATATTGCAAACTGATGCAGTCTATCTCCAGTAGGTGTAATTGCCGTCAGCATTGAGACTCCCATAAAAAAAAGAGCAGGTAAATAACATGTGAAATTTTAAAATACATGTAAACCGGAAATAAATATTTAATAGTCGCCTTTCAAAAGCCACCTAAACCTGAGATAATTTCTTCCAATATTTCTTGCAAAGGCATTATTAAATATAAAGCGGTGGAGTTTGCTTCCGGAAATATAAAACTTTTGCCTTGTGATTGTCTTAAGATAACGCCCTTTAAAGGCCCTATTATATTTCTTTTGGAATGCCTTCTTCAATGAATAAAATTCTTCGTCATAATTGCCCGTGCTTTTATGATAAAGATGGAAATCAATTACATAGGCATTATAGCCCAAGATTGACGCGATCAGACAGATATCGGCACCATAAAAGTGAAACCCTTTCAAATCGGATGAAACTGCAAGATTGGCTTCCTTTTTTATTAAGATAAAATTTTCATCAAGTGTTATAACCTTCTGGGGGAAGGACCTGCCGCTTTCCCTGTAGACCGGCGGATCACCATGTGTAATCCTGGCTGAGGCGAATTTTAGATTTATTACTCCTGCATTGCCTGTCAATGCCCATTTGGGATCGATCTTCTCTAATTCAATAATGCGTTTTTCCAGATCATCAATATTGTCATACCTCAGTTCTATATCCTGATGGCAGATGATTATATACCTTCCCTGGGCCCTCTGCAGAAAGATATTAAATGCTTCATAAGCATCATATCTATTCTCCTGTGAATTATCTATATACAGATACTCACATCTGTCCCCGGAAAACCCTGCATCGATGAAAGACTGCAGCATCAGCTGATATTGATCTATCCTTGTCACTAAAGTGCAAACGCTGAAATCATATGGGAAGTCATAACCGGTTATCTTCGCCGCAGTTCTTTCGATTGAATTCATGAGTACAGATTCTCCTCATGTTAGAAACGACGACTTAAATAAATGGTTACACCCCGCACATCATATTGAAGGTTTTCCGGAGGAGGATCACTCTCTTTAGACTTTCTGCGTGCCATGTCCAGGCGATTGCTGACATCGACACATAAATCCCACTTTGGCATGATATCAAGCAGTTGAGTGCCGAACCCGAAGTAATAACCGTAAGCGGGCGTATCAACATTGTATCGTCCCACACCGAAAAAACCGCTAAAGGCAAGCCTTGTACCCAATCTGTAGCGATAATCCAGCATTCTGAGCGAGAAGAGTTCATCTCCCCCGGCACGGTCATACTCGATACGGGCGCCCAGATCACTGTGTTCTGTAACAGACCGTCGCACGCCGAAACCAAGATGCGCATCAGTGCCGTCGGCGGTCCGACGTCTGAGAGTGCCATCCTGCATGTATATCCGGTTGGTTCGTAATTTATTATAGGATGCACCGGCATCAACAAAAAGGTCTGTCAGATCCCTGCTGTTTTCAGCGGTGGAGCCGGCATTGGCTGAAAACACCGACCAGTCCTGTTTGTAGTCCAGAGAGGCGCTCAAACAGGCATACCATTCTCCAAATACATCCCGCCCCGAAACAAGCTGCATGCCTATCAACTGGCCATTCCATGGATGCGAGTATCTTAATCCGATTTGATGCATGCGCTTATAATCGATGGTGGTATAAGAGTCATTCTTTAGCGTGCGATATATGGCACTCATATAATCGCCGCTCTCCAGCTGCCACCCCACGCGAAGCATCTGGCTTGTACCGCCGGCATCATCACTGAATTTGCGCTGATCGCCGAACCAGTGGCCAACAACGTTGCCGTCATTAATCATGCCGTCATGATATATATGGCTGACATACCAATTATTCTGCCGTTCGGTAGCTTCGTAAACAAGATCAAAACGGTCCCACAGAACAGGAATGTCAATGCCCAAGGAGAACGAGGCACATCCCAGTTTATAGCTGCCGAAGGAGGAGGAGTCTTCACCGGCGTATTCAAAATACACCGAAAAGGGGCGACTGCCCGGAAATATTATCCGGCTGGTCAATGAGGCCTGCTGGTTGCCGAATTCCTTATCAAAATCCAGCGGTGATTCCATAGTGTCATATTCACTGTAGTCCATGAATGCATCGACGAAGTCGTTGAAGCTGTCATTAGGCCGCTCGCCTCCGCCATACTGCAACTGACGATTTACGCTGAAGGAATATCCATCTGCCGGCTGCATCTGCAAATGCACGCCCCCCAATCTCGGTTTGCCAGATGTATAACGATTTTTATATAAAATATGATCAGAGTTTGACATCTCCGCCAGATATATCTGATAAGAAATTCCTAGTCCTGAGATCGGCCTGTAATTGGATAATGTAACGGAAGGCATTGTTGTTGCTTCAGTGCTCAGCAGCATGCTGCTGTCAGTGAAGGGCGACAGCCAGTGCTCGCGATAACCGATATCAAGCTGTGCATAATCCATACCGACACTCAA
>Ga0209287_10001274_pt1 | contig 12853 bp, 15 predicted proteins | sample PPLLak3cmMay2015_2_FD_187255 | JGI IMG/M metagenome (GOLD analysis project Ga0209287, IMG submission 187255) | Freshwater sediment microbial communities from Prairie Pothole Lake near Jamestown, North Dakota, USA - PPLs Lake P8 Core (1) Depth... | ecosystem: Environmental > Aquatic > Freshwater... | reverse complement strand
AGGCTCATTTTTTTATCCGGCAACTCATGAAGTCTTTGTTTTTGCTTTCATCAAGAGCCGAAGCAGATATTTGCTTTCACGGCATTTCATCTGTTTCCTGACAACCATTATTTCAGAAAGGAGCAAGGTGAATCGATTTCGCCTTGCCCCTTTTTTTATGTTTCCCCGCTGTTTCGTATGGGCGCATCCACCCTTTGATGCAATTTTGCAAACCCGGTGCCTCAACAAAAACATATCCGACAGGATTTAAATGATTAACAGGATGATTTGTCGTAACAACGAATAGCCGATTACGGACTGTATTACGCTTTTTCGATAATGAACACATTCTACGCATGCCTTCAACAGAACTTATTTGATTTTATATAAATATTGGAATAAATTGCTGGTAATTCAAGGTGCAGATTTTTCTAAAAACCGGATATTAAATACTACATAGTGTCCATCCGGAAACTAAAGATAGATACTATTGCGTTTCCAATTCGGAAATCGGCAATTTTGGGCAAGCTCAAGAAAATCAAGGGATTGCGCGGAGACATACGTATAGTATGTCGCACAAGAAATCCCGCAGATTGACACAGAGATCGCACAAAAGGGCCATTTCCGGATGGAAACTACATATAATTAATTGTTATCTTAAAACTTTACAGAGGCACAATATATTATTAAAGGCTTCATCCTGAATGATGAACGGTTTAAAACCGGCAACTCCATAAACTATTTTAATGAACTGCAGGAACGGATTCGGGAAATCCGGATTTCTGAGCGTTTTTTCTATCAGAAAATTAAAGATATCTACGCGACCAGCATCGACTATGACCAGAAAGATGAAAAAACCGTCGAGTTTTTTAAAATTGTTCAGAACAAGCTGCTCTTAGCTATAAGCCGGCATACTGCCGCCGAGCTGGTTTACAGGCGGGTGGATGCCTCTTTACCTCTTCTGGTAATGCAGTCCTATGACAAAAAGACGGATATTCCCATTCGTAAAAGTGATGTCGGTATTGCCAAGAATTATCTATATGAAGATGAAATTAAGCTGCTTGGACTGTTTGTGGAGCAGTATCTTGCCTTTGCCGAAACTATGGCTATCTAGCACACTCCGATGTATATGAAAGACTGGATCGCAAGGCTTGATGCCATATTCAACTTAACAGAAGAGAGCTGTTAACTCATGCAGGTAAAATCAGCCATGAAATGGCGCTTGAAAAATCCGCGATTGAGTATGAAAAGTACCATGTAGAACAAAAGAAACTTGAATATGAAGAGAGTCTTATAGAGCTGGAAAAGGATATTGCGAATTTAAAAAATATGGAAACCAGCCGGGATAGCACGAAATGAAATTCACAGAAGAAAAACTTGAACAGGCTGTAATCGACCTCTTTAAGGCCGAAGATTACAAGCACCTCACCGGTGAGCAAATCCACAAAGAACTACCCGAAGTTCTGGTTCTGGATGACGTGCCCAACTGCCGGACAAAAATAATCTTTTGAACCGAACGGTCGAAGTTTCTCCGTAGCTTACTGCGGGGAATCTTCAAAAAATAGATAAAATGAGCAGGACTTTATTAAAATCTTGAAGTGTGATAAGAAAGATATGTATTTTCAATCCCCCCGTGTTGGCATGAAAAAGAAATATTTACAGATTAATTTAACCAAGGTATCATTCGTTCATGTCAGAATATAAATATACGGAATATTTTGAAAATGAGGTTTTACGAAAACGTCCGTATATAAAAAAGGAATGGTGCATCAAGGTTATAGAAAATCCGCTAAAAGTTGAGCGTCAGGAATATAACCGTTTTAGATTTTGAGTAAAGATTGAAGCGTTTGGTGACAGAATTTTGAGAGTGATAACACTTGATGATAAAAAAACCATACATAATGCCTTACCCGATAGGATGTTTGAACTATGAAATTGAATTATTATCCCGAAACTGATTCTCTTTATATTGATCTATCATCGAAACACAGCAAGGAAAGTGTCGAAATTTCCGAAGGTATCGTCCTTGATTATGATGACGATGGACATATTACTGGAATCGATATTGATAATGCCAGCCATAAAATTGATCTCAATGAAATTATTCTAAACAAAATTCCAGCACAACTACAGGCAATAACTGCTTAATCCATAATATGTCGATCATCATAATTCAACTGACACGATTCAGCCTTCGGATTCCTCTGCCAGTTGATCGCGTTCGTGTGTGCGACTATTTCTAATTCTCTCTAATAAATTGTTGTTTCATTTGTATTGGACTTCTTCCCCGACCTCCGGATTTCATTTGCCAGTAACTTCAAGTATTCTTTCCCGAAGCTTTTTTCTTTGGCGCCGAAGAGATAGATAAAATAAGCAGGACTTTATTAAAATTATGAAGTGTGATAAGTAAGGAGTGCATTTTAACTCCCAGATATTTTATTGAAATTGATGCCTCATGTAAAACTATAGATAACTTAATATATAATGTCCTGCTTCTCAATACAAAGGCTCTTGCTGGAATATCTATCTTAGTGTATAGATTCCCAATAAAAGAAACACAACTATTTGTGGAGGTTGAAATGGCAACCATAACCAGAATTACCTTCGATTCCAAGGTAATGGGAGGGAAACCCTGTATACGTGGCATGCGTGTAACCGTAGGAACCATCGTCGGTCTTGTCGCCTCTGGTCACAGCAAAGAGGATATTTTGCGGCTATATCCATATCTCGAGCCGGAAGACATTGACGAAGCACTCACCTATGCTGCATGGCGTGTCGAAGAGATTGACGTACCGGTTGTTTGGGAATCTGCATGAAATTATTGATAGATATGAATCTATCTCCGCAATGGGCATCCGTACTTGAGAAGACTGGTTTGGAAGCAGTCCACTGGTCCCTTATTGGTCGGCCAGATGCTCCTGATCAAGAGATCCTTGAGTATGCCACGGCTCATGGGTACGTCATTTTCACCCACGATTTGGATTTTGGAGCTATACTTGCTGCAACGAATGCGGAATATCCGAGTGTGATTCAAGTTCGTACACAGGATGTTACTGTCGATCATCTCTCCCACCTTATTGTTTCAGCGCTCAAACAGTTCAAAAAACACCTCGATGAAGGTGCCTTGATTACAATCGATGAAAAGAAGTTTCGAGCTCGTATTCTCCCATTGCGGACATAGTCGGTGGCTCCGAAATTTCAGATATTCTTTCCCGGGATTTTTTTCTTCGTCACCGAACATATTGATTAAATAAGCAGGACTTTATTAAAATCATGAAGTGTGATAAGAAAGATATGTATTTTCAACCCCTCGTGTTACTGAAACGGGGGGGCATCACTTAATCTGTTCGTTTAAACAACAAAATAAAATATTATAAAGGTTCTTTATAATACGGAGCACAAGACCAAAAGGAAACCGTATCGCCCTGTTGCTTCTTGGTATCAAGGTATGCGCCTTATGCGGAGCAGACAATATTTATCAGAATAAAAAGAAGGCACGGCAATTTTTGGCTTTATAGTTATCTCCACAAACTGGATGATAGCCAGAATCGTACAATCACTTAAAAAAAGAGAAAATATAAAAATGTGTTCATCAAACCTTTACCTAATCACAAACTCCACCGGATTGATATGCGACATTATAGGAGCGTTCTTTGTGTCCTCTGAAGTAGTAAGGCAATTCAAGGGTAATAAATTTGATAAAGCCGATATAGGTAATGCACCTATAAGCGGCGATTATGATCTTGTCCATGAATCACCTGAATATCAATCTTTTGAAAAAAGCAAATACACCAAAATGAAAATTGGACTTGTCTTTCTTGTTCTTGGTTTTTCGCTCCAAATTCTTTCTAATATGTTGCAAGCCTTTTTCCATTAAAGCTTGCCAATGTTTGTTATATGTTCCAGCATCAATGATATTTTTCTCAATTAGTGTAAGATATAAAGCATGATGTTGTAACCTGACATCACGCTGAAAACCGAAATACTCAAACCATCCGTCGTATAAGGGGTTCATTATTATGGCCTAAATATTTTTTAACAAATCAATCCGCTGGACGGATAGAAGCCGCCAGTGATTTCACCGTTAGGAGCGATAATGAAATTATCATTAAGCGGTTGGCAGCGTTTGGGAATTGTTCTCACATTTCTTTGGGCGATAGGCATTCTGCTTTTCACCGCACATGAGTTCTACTCTGCAAGGTCACATCTCACTAATGCATCTCCCGAAGACAAGCAGTTCAAGGACTTATGTTTCGTTGGCTATTACGAAACTCAACTAAAAGTAATGTTGCCTTCGAAGACCGTGTCAAGGGTGTTACGAGAGAATAAGTACCTTTCCGTTGCGTTTGAACCGAAAATCAAGGTCTTAACCGTTATTATCATCATCCTTGGGCCGGTTTTGGGCGGATGGCTTTACCTGTTCCGGGGAGGCATGAGGCAAGGGGCGCAGGGACAGAAAGTGTGTTATGTAAAGGTTTATGCGTGCAGCTTATGACAGGTGAAATGGCCAAAAGATATGTTTTTCTGGACAGGGATGGAGCGGGGTCGTTTAGCTGATTGAAATTGATACCCTGGCGTAAAAACAAAAAGCAACTTAATATACAATGGTCAGTCTAAATAGATTGATGGCATACAAGACATGGTAATAAAATATCAGAAACTTAGATAAGATAATTATTTTAGAGGTGAAATATGGGTAAAACACAAGATTTGATTGATGACGCGATTTCTCTCCCTATCGAAGAAAGAGCTTTATTAGTGGACTCTCTTCTTCGTAGTATGAATCCTTCGAATGAAGAAAACGATCAAAAATGGGCATCAGAGGCCAAATCGCGTTTAGAAGAATTACGATCAGGAAAAGTGAAATCCATTTCTGGTGAAGAAATATTCAGGAAAATATGGAAGCGCTTCGAAAAATGACATACGATTTTCATCCCGAAGCGGAGGCGGTATTTCTTGCTGAAAGAGGATTATGCAAAACTGGAAAAGAAAATGAGAAAAATAGAAGAAAATTACCAACGTATAAAAGATGATAAAAGATTGTTTGATATACGCTTCTGGCAATCCCAGGGCGATGTCGCCATTTTTGAGGCAGTAGCGGAGATGATAAATGATTATTTTTTAATTCGAGGGGAAAATGCTGACGAGTCCAGACTTCAGAGAACTATTGAAACTTTTCGAAAAGCATAAAATTCGCTATCTTGTGGTCGGCGGATATGCAGTAATGAAATACAGTGAACCAAGATTCACGAAGGATTTGGATATACTAATAGCGACAGATCAAGATAATGCAAATAACGTGTATGCAGCATTGAAGGAATTTGGTGCGCCACTGGAAAATCTTACTCCTGATGATTTCGCACACAAAGACTATTTTTATCAGATGGGAAGGCCGCCTATGCGGGTTGATGTTATGATGTCGATTCCAGGAATCGAGTTCGATGAGGCGTGGGGAAAACGTGAAACTGTTGAACTGGATGATCTTAAAATATTTTTCATTTCAAGGTCAGATCTTATCAGAGCAAAAGAAGCAAGTGCAAGACCGCAGGATAAAATCGATGCTGATAAACTTAAGGAAGCAGAACAATTGGATGCCCTTGACAAAAAATAATGCGCCGCTCCGCTTTACGTCATTTTTTTGCAAGTGATCCGGACCGTTCATGGCACCCGGACTCATCTATTTCGGGAAGGTATGGGGCAATAGGCATTGAAACAGAAAGAAAATTATGCAGAGATTTATGATAGCAGCTTATGAAAGATGAAACGGCCAAAAGATATGTTTTTCTGGACAGGGATGGAGTCATAAACAAAGACTCCCCGGATTATGTGAAGAGCTGGTCCGAGTTTGAGTTTCTTCCGGGAAGCCTGGACGCGATAAGACTTTTGACTGAAAAAAATTATCAGGTTGTGATCATTACGAACCAGTCGATAATCAACCGCAAAATGGCTTCTTTGGATGATCTCGAATTTACCCATTCCATGATGAAAAAAGCCGTCATGGAAGGTGGCGGAGAAATAAAAGACATTTTCTTCTGCCCTCATACGCCTGAAGAAGGCTGCTCATGCAGGAAACCTGAACCCGGACTCATTCTCGCAGCCCTCAAGAAGTATGATATAGATGTAAAGAAATCAGTTATGGTAGGCGACAGCGCCAAGGATATCGAATGCGCAAAAAGAGCCGGATGCAGGTATGCCATACTGGTTAAAACAGGCAAATATGAACAGGCAGTCGCTACTCTTGAAGAAAAGAAGATTTATCCCGATCATATCGCAAACGATCTTAATGAGGCGGCCGGATGGATAATTGCCAATGTGGATAGTTGCCCGGATAACCGCTCATGATAGATGCTGAACCATTTGAAACGATTATCGAAGGCCTCCTTGATCATGTCTACTATTTCAATGCGGAAACCCACTACACAATCGCCAGGATTAAAACTCCGGGGGTGGAAACCCCCGTTACTGTTGTCGGTTTCATGTCGGCTGTAAGCCCCGGTGAAACCCTTAAAATAACCGGAAGCTGGGAGACCCATTCAAGATACGGTCAGCAACTGAAGATCAAAACTTACGAGGTGACTCTTCCCGGAACAGCAGATGGAATAAAAAAATACCTGGAATCCGGAATTATAAAAGGAATAGGGCCTTCTCTCGCCGGAAGGCTTGTAGGTCATTTTGGAGAGACTACTCTTGAAGTAATAGAAAAAAATCCCAAAAGGCTTTCAGAAATTTCCGGGATAGGAAAAGCAAAAACCGCATCAATAGAAAATGCCTGGAAAAGTCATCATTCCGCAAGAACCCTTATGCAATTTCTTTCCGAGATAGGAGTTAAAACCTCGTACTGCGGAAGGATACTGAAACTTTATGGCGATAATGCCCTTGATCTTCTGAAGCAGGACCCTTATTGCATCGCAAAAGATATTCCTGGACCCGGTTTCTATATTGCCGATACAATTGCAGGTAAACTGGGATTTTTGCAGGATAAGCCCGAAAGGGTCAGGGCATGTCTTCTCCACCTGATGGAACAGGGAGCAAATGACGGGCATGTCTTCTTATATGGAAGCAGGCTGATTGAAAAATGCAGGAATAATTTTGAGATTGACTATGATGCGGCAATAGACGGGATTGACTATCTGTCCGTATCGGGTGAAATTGTTGTCGAAAAGAATTCCGGGCAGATTGAAACTGATGCTGTCTATTTGAAAGAATTATATCAGGCTGAAACTGGGTTAGCATGCAGAATCTCGGCTTATCTTTCAATTCCGGTTGCTCCTTTAAAAATTGACCCGAACGATATAACTGAAAAGGTTCAGAAAAAACTTGCCATTAATCTGTCGCAGGAGCAGCTTGGTGTTATTGAAGGGGTGTTTTCGCACCGCATAGCGGTAATTACGGGAGGACCCGGAACCGGCAAGACAACTCTTATAAGATCTGTCGCCGCGATTTTTGACTCCGTGGGGAAAAATATTGAGCTTGCCGCTCCTACAGGCAGGGCGGCAAGACGCCTTTCGGAGGTCACGGGACGAAAAGCGCAGACCATCCACCGGCTCCTTGGATATAACGCAATTGACGGTTGTTTCGATAAGAACCGGGACAATCCGATTGAGGCCGACGCCGTGATAATAGACGAAGCCTCGATGGTTGATACTCTTCTGATGTATAATCTCGTCACGGCGGTTCCTGTAAATTCCGTTCTTATACTTGTCGGCGATATTTTCCAGCTTCCGTCGGTCGGCCCCGGAAACATCCTTTCGGACATGATAAACTCCGGGAAGATACCTGTTTTTTATCTGAGCAAAATATTCAGACAGGCCGGAGAAAGCCCGATAATTGTAAATGCGCACAGGGTCCGGGAGGGTGAATTCCCGGTTTTTGACAAGCCGGACACCTCTGTTTCCATATCCGACTTCTGTTTTATCGAGCAGAATAAACCTGACCGCATAGCTCCGGTTATAGTTGAGCTGTGCAAAAAAACAATTCCCGGACTTTTCGGTTTTGATCCTGTCAATGATATCCAGGTTCTGACCCCCATGCACAAGGGAGTTGCGGGAACCTTGAATCTGAACCAGATGCTTCAAAAGGCTCTTAACCCTAATTCTGCGGTCGTCGAGACCATGGGCAGCAGATTCAAGGAAGGCGATAAGGTAATGCATCTTAAGAATAATTACCAGAAGGAGGTTTTCAACGGCGACATCGGAACTGTGGTCGAAATCAACGGGATGAAGAAACGGCTCGTCGTGAATTATTATGACAGGCTTGTCGAATATGATTTTGAAGAACTGGACGAGGTCTCCCCGGCGTACGCAATATCCGTCCACAAATCCCAGGGTTCGGAATACCCGGTTGTAATTATTCCGCTTGTGACCGAACATTACATGCTTCTTCAAAGGAATGTTCTGTATACTGCGATAACGAGGGGGAGTAAAATGGTAATCCTGATCGGTTCAAGGCGGGCTTTTGATATCGCTCTTAAAAATGACAAACCCCGCGAACGCCTTTCAGGGCTCAGGGACAGGCTTAATTTATAACGTTAAATAAGACCGTTTTTTTGATACGGGGGATGTTTGCCACACCCATTATGTCCCTCGGGACAGTCCCTTATGATTTTTCAGAAGATTTATAAATCCCAATTTCCGGCATGATGATCCGCTCCTTTTTCCTGAGCCGATAGACAATACCGTAAATTTTTCTCTCATCAAATCCGGTCTTTTTCATCAGGGTCTCCATAGTTACGCCTTTCCGGCTTTTCTGAATGATTGACTCAACCCTTTCCGCAGCAGACGGTTTTAATGCCGGTTCTTCTTTGACGGGCTTTCTTTCTCTCGCTTCTTTCTTCATTACGGTTGAAGTTTTGGCCGCTTTTTTCCTGACAGGTTCTTCACGACGACGGGAAGGTCTGACGGGTCCAGTCTCAGAGTAATCTTCCATTTCAATGTCAAAAATTTTTGTCAGATCAGTCTCTTCGATAACTCTTGAGCTTTTCCTGCCTGCCTTTTGAAGCAGATCCCTGGCTTTGTCCTCAACTGACTCAGAGATCAGGTCATTAACATTAGCTTTTCTCAGTTTAAAAAACAGCAGCGGGTCTTCATCCAACCTTGCCCCGATGCCGTAGAGCGTAGCCGCCACATGTTTGCACATGTACGCCCAGTCCGGACAACTGCAGGAGAATTCAATCGCTTTGGGAGACGGAAACAGTCCCTGATCTTTTGCGAAGAGAATTTCCCCCAGACTCTTAGGGAACTTTCCTTCCAGAAGTTCAGGAAGCGAATCAAATTTCCCCAGGCAGGCTGCTTTGATGGTTTTCCATGTCCCCTTTTCGATACTCTTGATCTTGACGGTGACGGAATACGGTTTGGATGCAGTCCCCTGAACCAGCGAGTTGACTTCTCCGGCGCCGATTTGCAGGTCCAGAACGGCTCCGTATCGGACATAGCTGCGCCCCCGACCAATACGATTGCTGTAATCCGCATACCGCTCAAGATTCTGATTCCATGACTTGCCCCACCAGGTCTTTGCAATCGCACTTCCATGAATCATCACCGGTTTGATGTTCGGATTTTTCTTTTGCAGTTCCTTAAGTTTTCTGACCGCCTTTTCTTTCTTTTCACCTACGGGTACATAGCGAGGAAAATCCCACCTCATAATTCTTTCTCCCTTTCTTTCCTAACCCCGATAAACGGGACTCTTTTCAGTACCCCCTTGAGGGGTAGAAACGCGCAGAAAATTATTTCTAAGGTACTAATTCCTGATCTCTAATCTAAAGAGTTCCATCAATTCCTCGGTCTTCATCTCAGTAATCCAGTTCTCTCCGGTAGCAGCCACCACTTCATTGGAAAGTCTGGACTTATCTTCCAGCATCAGGTCGATCTTTTCTTCAATTGTCCCACGGGTTAAAAATTTATGAACCATGACGTTTTTCTTCTGCCCGATTCTAAAAGCCCGGTCGGTCGCCTGATTTTCCACGGCCGGATTCCACCATCGGTCAAAATGAATTACATGGTTGGCTTCGGTCAGATTTAATCCGACTCCTCCAGCCTTAAGCGATAAAACCATGAACGGCACATACTCACCGCTTTGGAATTTATTAATCAGTCCTTTCCGTTTTCCAACCGGAATGCTTCCGTGTAATAACAATCCCGGTCTTCCGAAAATGCTTTTTAAGAATTCGCCAAGCGGCTCCGTCATCTCTTTAAACTGCGTAAATATCAGCGCCTTTTCACGTTTTTCATATATCGTTTCGCAAATTTCTCTCAGCCGCTCAAATTTTCCGCTGTTTTTTTCTTCAAACTCTCCGGCGCCCAAATATTGATCCGAATGGTTGCAAATCTGCTTGAATTTCATTATAGAAGCCAGAATCAATCCTTTTCGCTGAATTCCTTCAGCCTGTTCAATGGTCTTTTGAATCTGACTTACTAAGTCTTGATACAGCGCCACCTGCTTTTTGCTTAAGGCGGCATAGGTCTTCATCTCTACCTTCTCCGGCAGATCGGAAATCACCGATTTATCCGTTTTCATCCGTCTTAAAATATAAGGACTGATAATTTTTCGCAGGCGCAAATATCCTGACGAATCGTTTTTAATCTTTTTTGCAAAGTCGCTGAATTCTTTAGATGTCCCTAACAATCCGGGATTTAAAAAATCAAACAGTGACCACAAGTCCGAAAGCCGGTTTTCAATGGGCGTGCCGGTTAAGACGATTCGGTTCCTTGCCGAAAGCTTTTTAACGATGCGGGTCTGTTTGGCGCCGGGATTTTTAATTGCCTGCGCTTCATCCAGAATCACATAAGCCCAGGAATAAGATTGAAGCCATTCATATTTCTGAACCAGAGAATAGGTCGTAATAACGAGATCAAACGCGTTCAGGGCCTTTTCGCCTTTTGCTTCAACCGTTTTTGAATGGTGAGCCTCCGGATGGGCCACATAGTAGTTCAGCAAAGGGAAAAACCTTTGGATTTCGCTGACCCAGTTGGCAAGCAGCGATGCGGGAATAACTAAGAGACTTGCCCCTTCCGGCTTTTTCCCGCCAATCTTTAACGCATTTAAAAATCCTAAAAGCTGGACGGTTTTGCCCAACCCCATGTCATCCGCGAGACAGGCCCCGAATCGGAGAGAATGAAGGAAATAGAGCCAGGCAAGTCCTTTTTGCTGATACGGTCTGAGGTCGGCCTTAAAGCCCGAATCTAATTCCGCCCGGGTTATCTTTTCCGGATGAAGCAGTTTTTGAACCACCGACTCGAGCCATTGACCGTTTTCGACTCTTATTGCTCCGTCTTCTGCATGTAAGGAAAGAAACTTCTCCGGATTCAACTGGAAGCGCAGCGCATCTTTTAAGCTGATCCCATCTTCCTTCATCAGCATTTCGGCTTTTTCGTACGCATCTAAAACCTGCTTGAGTTTTTCAGGGTCAGCCACCACCCACCGGTTTTTGATAAATGCCAATCCTTCGGATTCTTCAAGCAATTGTCTGGCTTCTGACCGGGTCATCTCCGCATCTCCGAGGCAAATTTTCGGAGTAAAATTTAAAATCGCATCCATTCCCACATACGAAGGCTGCGTATCCCCCATACTGATTTTCAGAGTTGCGCCGGATGCGCTGGCTTTCCACCAGTTAGGGATACGGCATAGAATTCCTGAAGTTTCATAAATCGGAACCTCTTTTAAAAACATAAAGGCTTCTTTTGCAGTCCATGCCATCGGATGAAACAGTTCGCCGCTTTCCAGCAGGTTGGCAATCCATATACTCCGACCGGCAGCACGATGAACGGTTACAAGGAGTTTCAGAAGTTCATGACTGTTTTTCCCGTATTCCTGAAGCGCATGTTTGAGGGGCAGGTGTTTAGACTTTCCCAGACGATCCAGCCGGGTTGAATAGGTAGCGAGAAAAGCAAAAGGAAGGTCCCCATCTTTATTTTCTACTAGATGAAAAAAGACCCGTCCGACGAGGTGCATACCCGGACGGCAGGTCTGAATGAATTCTTCAACGGTTCCGGCATAGGATTGAATTGCCCGTGAAAACGCTTTATTCATCCCATCCCAGACCGATTTGAGAACCTCATTGCTTAAGTATTCAGAGCCGATCATCACGGGGGCGCTTTCCAGATGCTGCCGGAGTTCATCGGGTTCTGCCGGCACGTTGACATTATGCCGCAGGTTCGAAAGCTCCGGCGTCATGCTTAATTTTCTAGTAAAGTCGCCGGCAAATTTCCGCCAGAAATTAAGAGAGGAAGAAAGCGCGATCTGTTTATCGCAAAAACCAATGAACAACAGCCAGTCATTCTCATCTGCCGTATACCGCTGATGAATCTCTTCCTGAAGTAAGCAGGTACTCTTATCTATTAATTCTTCTGTAATATTCCATTCGAGTTGAAGTGAGCCGTTTGGCATCACCACGACATTAAGTTCCTGGTTCATCTGATTTACCGGCCGTTGTTTTTTTAATCCGGGTCTTTGTCTTAAATCCCGTATCACTTTGGGCAAGTGAGCGATAGATTATAGGAATTTGCTTTTTAGCAAGTTGGGATATGGCAAAAAGACGCCTGTGTGTCAACACAAACCAATTGGACGAACCCTTTTACTCATTAAAACGGGGATGACCTTCCAACGAACTCATTGATTATAATGAACCTGTTGGAAGTCATATGCGAACGGATTTGAGATTTTTGGGAAACAGATTTTTAAAGAACTGAGCGTTAAAAATCACAAGCCTTTGAGGGCGTCAGCCCAAACCTTCTTGTGATTTAGCAAAGTGATTTAAAAATCCCCAAAAAGCTCATTAGTAAGTTAGAAATTATTTCCGGATGGAAATAATTTCGTAAACTTACTTATCCCGTTTATCGGGGCTAAGAGAGCATATTCAGACTTCCAACGAGTTCGTCGA
>Ga0209287_10001272_pt1 | contig 12864 bp, 10 predicted proteins | sample PPLLak3cmMay2015_2_FD_187255 | JGI IMG/M metagenome (GOLD analysis project Ga0209287, IMG submission 187255) | Freshwater sediment microbial communities from Prairie Pothole Lake near Jamestown, North Dakota, USA - PPLs Lake P8 Core (1) Depth... | ecosystem: Environmental > Aquatic > Freshwater... | reverse complement strand
TAAACGGCACGCTACGCATGGGGAGCATGGTGCAGAAGGTAATACCGCCGGTGATGTATCCTTTGCCGTAGGCTTTGATGGAAAGGGAGGCTTCCAGAAAATAGCGGATCACCGAAAACGGTATTTTCTTGTTGAAACCGGACCGCTCCTGCTGCTGCGTAAGCCCCGTTATACTCAAACGTAAAGCCTGAAAGGAATACTGTTCCTCCGTATGCGGGGTATAAAGACGCTCCAGCATAGAGAGCAGCAGGTCTGCCCATTCGCTTATGTTGCGTTCACCGCCGAGTTGCCTGTTACAATCAAAGAGATGTTCAAGGAACGAATAGAATTTGCCTGCGGTCAGCGCGTCACTCCCCTCGGCCGAACCGAAGGGAAGTATGCCGTCAAACAGCTTGTCGCCGTCCGGGGACACGGCGAAACCCAGAAGCAACCGTTTCAGGCCGGCCTCCCAGGTGTTTTCGACGGTCGGGAGCATGCCGTTTTTAGTCTTGTCCTGCCCGTCTATACCCCAGCGGATATTCGTTCCCTCGATCCATGACAATATAAGCGACAGATCCTCTTCGGTGATCGCGAATCTGTTTCGAACCGCCTCCGATTCCAGTATGGTGATAACGGCGGACGCCGAAAAGCGGTTTTTTCCCAGGTCACACACGGCAAAAAAGTCGTCGATAAGACTGCCGGTTTTTCTGCCTGCCATATCGGCAAGGGTATAGGGCAAGCGTGGCATCGACAATGTGCCTGCATCGAATACGGTCTGTATATAAGGCGCATACTCCTCTATCTGCGGGATCATCACGACGATATCGTCGGGTTTGAGCAGCTGGTCCTGCTCAAACAGGGAGAGCAGGGTGTCATGCAGCACTTCCATTTCCCGCAGCGGGGAGTGGCATGTGTGGATCTGAACGGTTCTATCCGTATCGTCAACAATATGAGGTGTTTGCGGCGTATGCATATTGAGCAGGTCGGACTGGAGGAGCGAAAGCATGGTTGAGCCTTCAGGTTCCGAAAAGCCGCTCTGTTCGTTGCTGTCCAGTGCATGCAGCATGCCGAGAAGCTCTTTTGCGGATGAACCGAGCGAAGAGAGCAGCCGGTTACCGGTTTCGTAGTGCAGCAGCGAGATATCGCGCCCCTTTTTGATTTCCGCAACGCTCTTGATCGCCATCGATTTCTGTGATATAACGTCGTCCCAGAAGTGCCTGCACGGATTCAGGGTGAAAAGGTTTACGTCGATATGCCGCGCAAGCGCATAGAGGATATCCAGATGGAACTGCGGCAGAAACGACACGCCGAATAGCGCAATACGGGGAGGCAGCACCGCAGTAATTGCGGGATTTTCCTGTAACGCACGTATCAACCTTCGTTTAAGCAGTCCCCGGTGCTCCTCAGTCACTGTTTCATGGATTTTACGCCACAACACCGACTGCCACTGTTCATCGGGATTTTTACTCTCCTGTCCGGTTTCCCAGGTTTTAATCATTTCAGGCCGGAACACCGTATATTGATCAAAAAGGTCAGCTATTTTGCTGGAGAGCTGGAACAGTTTAATCTGTGACGTGTCATCCTCGACATACTGCCTGAGCTGTCGGAACTCTTTTTTATCCAGAAAGTCTGGAAGCAGGTCCATGATTTTCCAGCCCAGGATCTCCGGGCTGAAAGCGGAGCGCTCGGGTATATCAGGGAGTACGGTCTTGAAAAAAAAGTGTACCAGAGCATTGGGGAATGGAAAGCCGGTATTGGCGCATACGCCGAGCCGTTCTGCAAGTCTGAACGCGACAAATCGCTCCAGGCCGCCGCTGGGAATTGCGATAAGCTCCTGCTGCATCGGCGCCAGAGGGTTTCTGGACAGGATATCAGCCAGCGTGTCGGCCAGATATTCCATCCGGTTGCTGGTGTAGAGGTTCAGACCTGCCATGGAAAATATCGCCGGTTAAAGTTCATACCATTCGCCCGCATGCATCGAATCGGGCGGCACGTAGTTTGATTGCAAAAAATAAAATTCCCGTATATCAAAATACTATACCTTTTAAGTCAATTTTTGGGTATAATAGTAAAAGAGCCGCTGCTTGTTAATATACTATCACACGCATGACAAACACACTCATGAATGTGTTTGCAGTACGTTTTCGCTTCTGATACTCATACAAAGCCGATATACCAGGAGGGTTCTGTACTATGAACACTCAACAAGGCTGTTTAATCACCGACGAGCAGTACCGTACGATACGCGAATATGAAGAGTCCGCACGGTTCGATTACGCCGCACTTGCCCGCAAATACGAAAATCCCTTCCGACACAATCCTGCCGATGCCAGTGATGCGTCAGCCGACGTTGTTATAGCCGGCGGCGGGCCTTCGGGGTTGATGTACAGCCTGTATCTTATTCAGCGGGGCTTCAGTGTTATAGTCATAGAACCTCAGGAGATCGGATACACCACACGCGACTGGAATATCTCCCTCGATGAGCTGATGCATCTTCGATGCATGCTCACCGAAGAGGAAATCATGGGATGTATCAGCGGACGTATTGTTTCGCAGGGAAACATACAATTCAAAAATCTTTTTACCTACCGGAGCACGAATGTTCTGGATATAATTGTAGATCCGGAAAAGTTTTTGAAGCTCCTGGGGAGTAAAATCGTCGCTTTTCAGAAACGGAATAAAGAGGAGGTTTTTTTTAAAACCAGATACGATAATTTCACGATTGGATCTGACCGGGTTTTTGTTTCAACGGCTGACGGCAGGAAGGTGGAAGCGAAACTGTTTTTGCACGGCATGGGTTCACAGGATGAAATCAGCTGGTTTGCCAATTACGGCAGTCCGGGAACATATTACCACGCGGTGGGCGTCAATGCGCGGATCGGCGACACTTTCAGACCGCACGGAGACCTGCTCGATACGATTGAAGATGCATCCTACGGCCCCCATACACAGCAGATTATCTGGCAGTTTTTCATGAGCGAGGCGCCGCATTCGGATTGCGCAACCATCTATATTTTCTCCATGGAGCGTGAACAGGCGAGCCTTGTTGCTCTTATGAAATATTTCGCGGATACTGTTTGCCGGTATCTTCAGGCGGATGTGATCAAGGTAAACAAGCTGCTATACGGGTATATACCCCTGCCTGATGACATGACCGGAATAAAGCGGAGCATTTTCCCGCGCGTTTACTCAATCGGCGAGTGCAGCATAAATTCCGTGGCAACCGGCTGCGGTTTCTGCATGTGCATCAAAAACCTGGATACCATAGGATCTCAACTGGTCAGGGCGCTGAAAAAGAGCGAACGTCACCAAAAAAGCCTCAGCGCATTCCGGCTTAATCAGATCATACCCGACATGCGCCAGCTCTGTTCAGTCTCTATCGAGCAGCTTTTCAAGGAAAATGTCATGCGCGCGGACAACGAATCGATTGACAAACCTAACCTGCATAATGCGCGTATGTTCAAACTGTTCAGCCTGATCGGCGACGAAAAGGGGCGCAACGACATGCTCAAGAGCATAATCAGGCCGTATCTTTTTATGGACGCTCTGGTTAAAGTGAGAACGGAAACCGATATAACAATGAGCGAATTCTTTGATATTCTGAAGTCCAACAACCGGAACCTGTCGCAACGACTGAGGTTAATCGCCGCCAATTACTGGAAACTTCTCCTCTGCGAAATAAAACAGGCTTTCAAGCACCTTGTCCTGGCGCTGCTGTCCGGCAGAGACCACATATCCAAAAGCCGCCTGCATGCAGGAAATGTCATGAAAGCCCACCCCCTGCGTTTTTACGCTGCGCATCGTTTCCTGAAAAAGAGGGCTCGGCATTATCGGGAGATCACGGCGGGGGAGTGATCTGCCAAAAAGATACTATCCCTGCAGTATCGTATCCGCGTTTGAATGGTATCTTCGATGTAACCCTGAATTACTATCCGTGTAAATCCGTTGCATCCGTTCGATCCGTGTTCTATTCTTTTTTTATTTTGGAATTCGGTGAGTTGCTTCGGGGATGCAGGCGCTGATAGTATATTAATCATATACTGTCAAACAGAACATGACCCTATCCTGAGCAGAGGTTTCGTATGGAAGAGAAGGCGGGCAGCAGGCGGGAAACCGTAAAAAAAATAATCAAGACGATCACCCACCCGGATCCTTTCAAAAAGCACATCAAAAAAGAGCTGGCTGTAAGCGAGGAGAAATATAAGACCGCGTTTGAATACACCGGCACCGGCATGATGATTCTTGAAGATGATATGACGATTTCTCTGGTAAACCAGAAAATCCTTGAACTGACCGGCTACAAGAAGGAAGAGATCGAGGGAAAACAGAAATGGACCTACCTGGTCTCGGAGAGTGACCTGAAACGGATGATGGGCTATCATACGACGCGGCGGGTCGAACCGGATGCTGCTCCCACGCAATATGAATTTCAATACAAGCACAAAAGCGGCGCTCTCCGTGACGCCCTGATTACCGTCAGCATGGTGCCCGGAACAAAAAAGTCACTTATATCCATGGTCGATATCGCCGAAAGAAAGGCAATGGAAAAGGAGCTTATCGAGTCGCAGCGGCGGTTTCGGGAGACCGCCGAGCTGCTGCCGGGTATTATCTGCGAGTTCGATATGGACCTGCGCTTCACGTATGTCAATAAAATCGGCCTTTCGGTGTTCGGGTACCAGCCGGATGATGTGGGCAGTGGATTTGTGCTGGCATCCCTCGTGCATGCGGATGACCGGGAGCGGGCGCTGGAGAATATCAAACGGATCATAGGCGGTGAACAGATCAGGCCGCAGGAGTACCGGCTTGTTCATAAGGACGGGACCGTGCGGGACTATTATGCGACCTCGTCGCGGATTATGAAAGACGGCGCCATCATGGGCATCCGGAGCTGTGTACTTGATTTAAGCGAACGAAAACGAATGGAGCGCCTGCTTGCCGAAAGCGAAGAACGCATGCGTGCCATGTTCGCCGCATCCCCCATCGGCATTGCCGTTTTTAACGACGGGGGAAAAGCCATCGATATAAACGCCTCATTTCGGGCCATGTTCGGGCTGGATGAGGCTGTTTCGTGCAACGATCTGGCTTTTTCGTTATTTGAGCATGTTGACGATATAAAAAACAGCAAATCCCGGCTGATTAAAACCGGGGGTATGAACTTTGAGTCGAAGAATGATTTCAGGTTCGTTAAAAACGGCGGCGTGTATGAAGTCGTGTATACCGGAAACCGCTGGCTGGACTGGTATGTAACGCCTATCGGGGCGCACGCTGATACCGCAGAGATGTTTCTTGTTCAGGTGCAGGATATCACCGAGAGAAAAAGAAGCGAGGAAAACAGGCTCACGGAAGCAAACCGGCTTGTTGAAGGCCTGCGCAAAGAGATTTTCCGCAATGCCCGGTTCCATAACATGGTCAGCAGAAGCCCCGACATGCAGAAGATTTTCGACATCCTGCCGGAGGTAGCCCAAACCCCGACAACCGTACTTATTACCGGTGAAAGCGGAACCGGCAAGGAGCTGATTGCCCGGTCCATACATGAGCTGAGCGAGAGAAAGCAAAAACCGTTTCTTGCGGTCAATTGCGGCGCGTTGCCCGAAAACCTCATGGAATCGGAACTGTTCGGGTATAAAGCCGGAGCCTTTACCGACGCAAAAAAGGACAAACCCGGCAAGTTCGCCCTTGCCGGGGGCGGAACTATTTTTCTTGATGAAATCGGCGACATATCGCCCGCCATGCAGGTAAAGCTTTTGCGGGTTTTGCAGGAAAAGACCTTCGAGCCCCTTGGCGCCACGAACACCGTGTCCGCTGACGTGCGGATCATTACCGCAACCAATAAAAACCTGCCGGAGATGGTGAAAACCGGCCAGTTCCGCGAGGATTTTTATTATCGCATAAAAGTGCTGAATATCTCCCTGCCTCCGTTACGAAGCAGGAAAGGCGATATCCCGCTTCTCTGCGAACATTTTATCAGCCTTTTTAACGCCCGGTATAAAAAGAACATCAAAGAACTGTCTGGCCAGGCTCTTGACCTGCTCCTCGCACACGATTATCCGGGCAATATCAGAGAGCTTGAGAATATTCTCGAACATGCGTTCATATTCTGTAAGAGCGATACCATCGAACCGATGCATCTGCCGCCGGAAATTACCAGCGCACTAACCCCATGCCGGGACTCCGACAATCAATTCGCCGGAATACAGAATTTTAAAGACCTGGAAAGAGTGTATCTTATGAATGTGCTGAAAGAGGTGGGAGGCAGCAGGCTAAAAGCTGCGGCAAAACTGGGGATTCATAAAGCGACGCTTTTTAGGAAGATTAAGAGTTTGGGGATTCAGGATGTATAATAAGAGGGGGTTTTGGAATGGAGATTTGCGGGGTGATCTATAAAGTTTTATTTTTGTCACTGTCCCCGGTTACCGCGGTTATGTTTATCTCACTCCAAACTATAATTGTAACGCAAACCGGAAAGAACAGTCTCAAAGGTGCTGTTTATGTCCAGCACGCTTGTATTAAATGGTTCTTCGGCGACTTGTTCCAGAAACATTTTCATATCCGTTACTACAGAAACAGGCAGTATTACTTTCTGCTCCGGAGGCAACAGTTGCGACAGTCTGAACACATCTTTTTTATGCTTTATAATATCCTCTTTTTTGATTTTCTTTCCATCTTTTTTCAAGCGCGTAAGGTTCAACCATGCGTGGGCTTTTAAAGGTATCAAAAATTCAGCTGGCACCACGGGAAGCCCGTTTACTTCGACTTTTTCCTTGAAGATTAAATCATAGTATTCATCATTCATGAGAATTGCCGACAAATCGGAAGCAGCTTCCGGAGCCGGTATTGGAGTGATATGCTGCTCCAGTTTCAGGTTAATCAATTCAGGTTTCCGGGAAAACAGTTCAATCATTGCCGGGAATGTTACATCCGCGGGTTTCACGAACCGGTAATATACCTTTTTGCCGGTGCTCTGCTGTATCTGCCCGTATTTCCCTTTTTGTATAAATTCTTTGAATGCTGAAAAAAAGCCTTCGTCCAACACCTCTATATGCAAAACCATATCGATATCTTTGGTGCCCCGGAACTGAGAGTCGCTATTTTCCATGACCAGTGTACAGGCCGTGCCGCCAATAAGAACGAATGAGTCTTTAAACAGACTGAAATGATTTTTAAATACTTCAATTCCCTTTATCAAAAAAGGCCTCCACCATTGTTTGTGCCTCAGCAACGACGCGCTCATCGGTGTTGTCTTTCAGGCTTAAGTATAACGATAACGAGTCAACAATATTATTTTGTCCCAAAATATCCGGAGAATACCGCCATATTTCAAGGCAAACAGACCCCGGCTCCGGATAGGGAATAATTTCAAGGTCATTCTGAAATTCTATCGCCTTAAATTGTTCGACGCTTAAGGCATACACTGTTTGTTCCGGTTCAACAATCATGCTTAGCTCGGCAAGCGCGGTTAATCCTGCTTTATAATAATTCATAGCTCTTTTTCCGGGAATCAGAAAGATACTTTTTTTAACAGGGCTGCGGAAAAAAGGCAAAGCCTTTTCCCAGAGGTTTTCCCCCTTTTCTGTAAATAAAAGTATTCGCTCACGTCCCCGGTGTTCTACCGCACCCAACTCAGACGCTTCTATTTCATCAAAAGCCCGCGTTAGCGTCATGGCCGAATAATGCAGATCATGCACAAGCCGTGCTGCTGCCATAGGCCCATAGCGGTTGCGAATAATCGCGTGTAAAACTACAACCTGTGCAGATGGGCTGAATAGTTCCTTTTTCTGAAGGGGCTGCCGGAAATATTCTCTGAGCGCCATACCCGAAGCAGGTAAATAAAGCTGGTTGCCCGGAATAATAAAAGGGATCTTGTACTCAAGAAGCCGATTGCGGTTGTGCGGGGAAATGAGCGGACAAACAAGAACAACTTCACCGGAATATTTTTCCCTGACTAAAGCAACCTGTTTCCGGATTGATGCAGGAGTATTTTCTTTTTCGCTTTTACCCAACAAAAAAAGATGCGGCATTTCCAGCAAATCGGCACAATAAAAATCGTAATTGTCGAATATAAATCTTGGCAGAGCGGTTGCCTTGGGCCACTTTTCAAGCTTTAAGCCGACACCAAGGAGCTTAAAAATATAGTTTACCAGGTCTTCTTGTAATAGCTTCATAATTATAAATATAACATAATTTATGCATATTATCAATAGTTATGTTAATATAATTTTAAAGTGTTATTATAAGACCAAAGCCATACAATTTCTTTTTCTATAATTTCCCCCACAAGAGGGACTTCGCGGCTTTGCCGGATCAGGCACAACTTAAGAAATGCAGAGGGGAAAAGAGGGTTGGAGGGGATTTTTGGCACAACGGACGAAATAGAATGCAAGATGGGATTTTGGGGTGGAGAATTGCGGGGGGATGGGAATTGTGTTTTTGTTACTGTCCCCGGCTACACGGTATCATGGAGCCAATCATTTTTTAGGGCGGTAGTCGTGCGGATCAAGACACGCGTCATAGGAGGTCCGGTCTATGCGTATCCAATCTGTGCCGTTCACACCACGCTTATTGATGGATGTCGGACTGAATGGGAAGACGCTGACGATTTTGATCCAGCGGCCATGTTCTCTTGCAATGGTGCGGACCTCATCCGCGACTTCGGAGAGGTCCTGGTCCTGGCTGAAGACAATCACCACCTCGCACTCATTGAGCCTGATTGCCCGGACGATATCCAGCGCGATACGAATATCAACGCCCTTTTCCTGGCCGACAAGAAAGGTATGTGTTGTTCCATCGGGGAGCGGTACAGTCTGGTTTCTGTACCTCAAAGGTCGAGAAAATACTTTTATCCCCTGTTTTCCCATTACCGCAAGTTTTACCGTCCAGAAATGATTCCAAAAAGCATTGTCAGTCACATCGGGGATACCGGTATAAAAATGAATGGCTTCCAGCAACCATCCTTTTTCCTGACAGATTTTCGTCACCAGCGCTTTGACGTCGTAATTTGGGTAAGAATAACCGAACGCTTCTTTAGCTGCATGGAAGAGGTTTTGACCGTCTATATAAGCACGGATACGTTTTATAGGAGGTTCGATGATCATAAAAACCCCCTATAAAAAAAGTAACCCCATCCGAGGCCTTGCAGCAAGTCGGATGGGGAGCAAATATCATTCATAATATATCTCATTTATAATGGTTTTGCAATAAAAATCTTTCCAAATTACTTTGTCGTTCAAAATAGGTTATTTCGGTAATTTTGTCATTACTTTTCACCCGGATTATTCATGATTTAAAGGATGACCAGGATTTAAACAATTTATAACCATTGTAACGAAAATGTACATAAAATGCTTTCATAAGAAAAGCAGAGGGGAAAATGAGGTTTGTACAATAGAATTTTCAGAACAACGGACGCAATAGAACATAAGAGGGAATTTTGGGATGGGGATTTGCGGGGGGATTATAAGGTTGATTTTTATCATTATCCCCGGTTATTCTCTTGGAACTGGATCATCAGTACCAACTCGAAAACGCTTACTGAATTCATCCAAGCCCAACACACCATTCAAGCCCACTTTATTTGGCCACACTCGTTTATGCGTGCTAGTGGGCCAAACCTGTATAGTAATATCATCCCAAGGCCAAGGCCCTTTTTTAAAATCGGGTGTTAATATAGTACTTAAAGGCACCGCAGGTGGTAAGTGACTACTTGCAACCTGCAGAGCTAATGATCCAAAAGCCATTGTCGTTGCGTAAGTGTGACACTCTCCAATTCCACTTGAAAGAGGCCCACGCAAATCCCGTCCTAAAGTGTAAGGGCCTAGGCAGTTTACACACTTTGATATCCAGGCTGAAGTCCAAGGCGGTATAACGTTACCAATGCGTAACTGATGGCGCTCTTCGTCTTTATAGAATCGTGGACGCTCTGGATAGAGATTCTCAAACACCATTGCGTTTTTAACAGCCCAAAGCGATAGAACAAACTGATCATCAGAAGAAATAAGCTTTAATGAATTCTCGATTAAACCTAATACGATAGGTTTGACACGATTCTCAAGTCTGCTCATCCAGCCATTGTTGCAAGTCTTACATACACACCTGATTTTTAAATTAGGTTCATTAAACAGCCATGCACCAAGTGATATTCCGCCTCGTTCGGCATCAATATAGCCTTTAGATGGTAGGCTTCTCATGAACCAAAGAGGCCATGCATCCTCCTTAGTAGATGCTTGATTTTGACAAAAGATGCATTTTCGCAAAATTATCTCCGCGAATTTTGGCTATGGTTTCAGCATTATTTCAAATTTTATTTTCCTTTATCGGCGCTCTCCACAATTTTAATCTCCTCTTCGGTTAACCCGTACAATTCATAAACAAGCTCGTCGATTCGACGTGGCCGATCTCACAAAATTTGACCAAACAATCTCAAAGAAAATGACCAATTAATCTCAAGTAATAAATAATCTTCTTGCTTCTAAAAGTAACTTTTTATAATAATCTAATCCGTTTTTAGAAATTTCAACAGGATCGTTATTATTTAAATTTACACCAAGATGTTTAGATGGGGCATCATATTTCACGCCACTGTCAACAACCGGCAGTAATTTTCTACTGGGTTCAATAAAAAAAAATTGAATTTCTTCACCAACAGGGATATAAGAATTGCCCCTGCTGTCCTTTATCAAAGGCTTTCCATAAAAACGACTTTTTATTGAAAATTCAATTTTGACATCACCTTTGAAATCAGATAAAGAAGGCTGAAGGGTGTGTTCGTCAGCGTTTCTTGCATGAAAAAGATAATTTAATAATTCATCATTTTTTCTTTCTTTTTCATGGTTTTGATACCATTGAATAAAACCTTTTAATTTTTTGCCTGATTGATAAAGTTTGTTGCGGAACCTTTGAATGCGATTAAGAAAATATTCCCATGCCTCTTCATATTTTTCAAAAAAATCAACACCACCGAATTTTATTAAATTAGAAAGGGCTGACTCGGCCTTTATAATTTCAGATTCTGCTTTTTTAAAATTATTATTTTCCATTACATATTGTAATATTTATTATTTAAAAATATTTTAATTTAACTTGTCGATTGAAAAATGTATTTAATTACTCTTTTAACTTCTTAGATGTTACAACATTTTTCCAATCTCCATTTCTAATCTTACGTTCTATTTGACGAACGACCTGTCCAAATGAATCGCCAATATCTCCTGTGAACTTGTGTAATCCTTTTTCACAAGTCTCACAGTAACATGTGGTGGTTTCAGGGCAATAACCCGATTTAAAGATAAGTCTAGTATCGCAGGAAGGACAAAAAGCTGAAAGTTTTCCATCAATCTTTCCATTAATATAACCACGACCATTTTATTCCAAATAACATATCATCGGTATATTCACTAAATTGTATTATGTTATTTTTTTTATTTGGATAAACAACGACTACAATGGAAGTAATAAGAATAAAAGCCAATATACATAAGATATAAAATAACCAGAATGGTAAAGAAATTTCAGAAACAAGATGTGAACCAATATATAAAAAGAAAATCCAAAAAGTTTTTATAAATGTAGCAGCAATTCTTCTGAATAGAGGAACGAAAGCTATAATTGCCGTTGCTATAAGTGTTGCTATTACTGCATTTCTAATTGATATAATGTCTTTTTTTTTAAACACAATTTAAAAATCTCATTGGCTATATATAATTTTTATATGAATCAATTAATTCGAAATAAATTACCTTAATTTTATTATTGGTTTCTTCAAATATTTCTTCTTCCATCATTAAATATACTCTCGACATTTGAATTAGAGTGTTAATAATAACATATAAACCAATCATTTTGTCAATGTCTATTAAAAATTCGCTATTGCCGATAATAATTCTTTTCGATTTATCCAACTTAATAAGACAATTGGGTGGATTTTCTCTTATTGGGTAACCATCACAATGTTTTACACAATTACAAATCCAGTTAACTTTATATAAAAACTTCGATTCAAGGGGTGATAATAAATCAAAACCTATTTTCTTTTTAATTTCCTTAAATACATCATTCAAGGTGTCTTCACTATCCAGCATTTTAACACCCTTTTTAATTCTATTTATAAATGCTTCATATTTATGGAACAATCCCACATACCCAAATCTAATAGTTTCATATAAGTCTTCCTCAAAATCCAAATTAAGTTTATTAATGGCATCTTTATACTTTGAAGTCTTAATATTTTCTAAACTTTTATTAAACTCCAATTCCGTAGCTGGGAGAAAATGCACTTGATATAAGGTTTTAAATGCATGTAACTCTAAATAACTTTTTAAAAAATCAACTACTATTTTTTTGGCATTTTCATCTTCTAAAACTAATTTAATATTTTTTGTTTGAGCCAATGCACCAGAAATATTATCTATCAATTTGTCGTAAATATTTTCCATATGCTTTTTATCTTTCCCTATTGACACCGGCCCTGGTTATACTCTTTTAAAAAAAAATTATGCGAGATTCTGTGTAATGAACCCTTCAATAAAACCAATCAAGCTTTGTACTTCTGGAACATCAATTTTCTTCCAATCTGCATGCATTGCCTTATTTCTGAATTTGGCATAAGCAGCCGCAACAGCACCTTGTGTGCCACTAATTAGACCTTTCGATTTTAAAAGGTTGATGACATCTACCATGCTCTTACCTTGTGTATCAATGCCATTTTGTTCAGCATGCTTCTTTAATGAATCTTCAAGTGCTGCTGAAGCTAGAACCGCTGCTACATCCTTTTGGTTTTCCTCTAAAGCTTGTCGAGCCATTGCTATAAAATCAGAAAAAACTTCTCGTGTTGCTTCTGCTCTAATGGTAGTGACCAAACCTTGCTTAACTTCATCTCTCAGGTTCTGGAGA
>Ga0209287_10001270_pt1 | contig 12880 bp, 12 predicted proteins | sample PPLLak3cmMay2015_2_FD_187255 | JGI IMG/M metagenome (GOLD analysis project Ga0209287, IMG submission 187255) | Freshwater sediment microbial communities from Prairie Pothole Lake near Jamestown, North Dakota, USA - PPLs Lake P8 Core (1) Depth... | ecosystem: Environmental > Aquatic > Freshwater... | reverse complement strand
TTTGTGATGGTTTTCAGATTCTTTATTTCAAATTCTTTTGAGACCAGGAATCGTACACTAGGCCCCATGGTAAGATAATTTTGAAGAGATATGTCCCGTATTCGTCCAAGAAACATGCTATGAGTGATGTTTTCAAGAATTTGGACAGATTTTTCTTTGGTGTATTGTTCGATTTTTGTAGATAACGCGGAAAAATAAGAGGTGCCCTCGATAGCAGTAATAACCTGAGGTACATCAGAGGCTTCCGCCATCTGATCAAAGCGCCACCGTGAGATTTGTTTACCTTCCCCAAGATACATTGTTTTGCAGCGGTCCAATGGAAAAGAGAGGTGTTTGGCACGAAGCAGATGTTTTATCGTAAGCATATCAATCATATTTTTTATAAAATCTTGAAGCGCTTGATCACATTTATGAGGGACTTTTACTTCTTTGAGTGTATTTAAAAAATGTTTATCAAACAGGATGTCGAGTTGGAGGAAATCTGGTGGATCTTTCCTGACTTCCTCGAGTACTTCATCTTTGAATCCATATGACAGTAAGAACTGAGGTAACGTTTCTTTGGAGATGTTCTGTAATTCCATAAGAATTCTTTTCGTTTGAGGTAGAAGAGTTGTTTCCAGAGATTGTCTCCTGTTGTTTCCTCGTATAATGTTTTTTATCTCATTTTTGACGAGGTAGAAATCAATTTTCTGGAGATAAAACTCATAGAAGTCATCTAATTTTTTAGAACTATCCTGACGCATCATGGTAATCGTTCGAAGAAAATTCTGATCTAGTGATTTTTGTATCGCTGATGCTGACTCTCCCTCCACTTGATAATCTCGCAGGACGTTTAAACGGTCTTTGAAGGAGTCAAGAGTCGTGTTTTCAATCAGGATATTTAATTCTTTTTCTTGGATGAAGGGATTTCCAATCGCTTCGAATTTTGCATTTGGGTAGATGAATTTCACATAGGTTCTGAACGTGCGAGCGATGAAGATAAAAACAGCGGCAAGAATAATCAGAAGGGTAAGCCAGAAGAAGGGGCTGCTTGGGTAAAGGATCTCTTCAAACACTAAACGTCACCTTAGACGGGAAAAAGGAGTTTCCCCACATGTATTCGAATTTCATCTTTCTTACGATTCAGAACACGTTCAAAGGTATTATCGATCGTGATGGTACCATCAGCGGAGTGCAGGATAATTCCCCCTCTTGATTTCACGGTTCCTTGAACCACTACTTTTTCCTGTGTCGCGATTTCTTTATCGATGCTGCCTGATACAGACACGGTGCAATCTTCCCCTAAACGCTTTTTCCCCGCACGTATCAACGTGATGACAAATTTTCTATACTGGTCATCTGGTAATGAGCCAAGTTTCTCCAGTGCCTCCGAGAAACAGAGTTCAATCATCTCTTCTTTTGCTTTCATCATATCCTTTCTGACATCTTGAATGGCTTTCGATACAAGGATCTTTTTTGCATTGTCGCTTTCGTGTCGCCCGTTTCGAAGAAGTAATTCAGCGTCTTTCTCTGCTTGAGCTTTCGTCGTCTTTAAGAGAATCTTTGATTGTTTTTCAGCTTCGTCTATGATATGTTCTCGTTGCTTTTCTGCATCGTTTTTGATACGTTCAATGATTTTTTCTGCAGACATGATGTTCTTCCTGTTTTTTTTCGTCCGTTGTTTACCTTATAATAACCCAAGACCGGTCATGAGTAGGATACCAGCGAGTAACCCAAAGATAGCGATCGTCTCAGTCATCACCGTGAAAATGATCCCACGGGCTGCGACATCAGGGTTTCGTCCTACGGCGCTTATCGAAGAGGATGCGACCATCCCTTGGTTTATCGCAGATATTCCTGTCAATCCAACGATTAAACCAATCCAGACGGCAGCGGATCCAAGGATTGGGCTTGTCATATCCGCTCGAGCAGCTCCACCGAGAAGACCGGCACCAAGCATTAACAGAATTGCGGTTAACAAACCATAGACTGCTTGCGTCATAGGCAGAACCGAGAGAACCAAGCATTTACCGAATAGATTCGGTTTTTCAGCGGTGACTGCAACACCAGCGGAACCGGCAAAAGCAAGACCGATCGCAGCAGAGATCCCTGCGATAGAAATCGCAATTGCGCAGCCAAGTATTAATAAAATTTTGTTTTGATCCTCTTGTGTCGCTCCTGTTTCCTCCTGAGCTTGCGCAAAACCTGCGGAGAAAATCATAAGAATCGACAAGGCAAGTCCTAGCGTCATGATTATTCTTTTCTTCATTTTCTTTCTACCTCCAATTTTTTCTTTTATTTTTCTATTTTCGTATATCTTCTGTTTGCTTGAAACGGGTCGAACTCCTTACCGCCGCCTTCATAGAAACGGTTGAAGAACTCGACATATTGAAGTCGTAACGAATGAACTCCTGCTCCTAAAGCTTGAATCCCAAGGTTCGCTGTATGTAACACCACAAGTAAGATGGGGAATAAGACGATTCCTACAACAGGGATTAAGGCGGGTACCAGCTCTGCAACGACATTAAAAGCAAGCGCCATGCCTGATGTCGCAAGACCAAGTGCGAGCAATCGAGCATAGGACAACCAGTCACCAACATACCCTGTGATGCCAAAAAAACCGATGGGGCCTGAATGGAGAAAAACCAATATGATCCCAACAAGGGTAAGCAGAATTGCACCATACATCATCAGCGTACTAATCTCCCATCGTAAAATGAACACACCTATGAGTATACCACCACCTATTTGGAGCGGGATCCAGGAAAAGTATTGTGTGATGAAAATCTTATATTTTTTCTGTCTTACTGCTTGGATCAGTCCAAGAACAATACCAAGATTAAGATGAATGAGACCTAAGAGTAACGCAATAGTAAGAATCACCAGAGGGTCTCCAAGGGCGTCAAGGGGAAGTTGCACTCCTGCGATTGTTGCACTATATATGGGTCGTTCTAAATCATGATAAATGAACCGAGGGATGAAATCCCCAAAGAAACTATTCATCAGCAAACCGGCTATCGTAGTCGCAGTACCAAGCCATATGCCTAAAAAACTCCAATTTTTTAGAAATGGACTATGCTTACCAAATTTAAAATACCCAAATAGTGACAGAAGGAGAATGACCAATCCATACCCGGCATCACCTAGCATGAATCCAAAGAATATGATGAAGAAAACACCCATAAATATGGTTGGGTTCAGCTCATGGTATTTTGGTGTCGCGAACAACTCAAGGAATGTTCGAAATGTCGATGCCCATTTCGGTGTTTCAAGATATGTTGGGGGGTTGTCCGGGTTGCTGGATGGCGTGTCAAAAGCCAGAGAACAATGTCCTTCACACGTTGTCTCTACCAAAGAACGAATAGTCTCTTCATTTCTTTTCAGCGCCCATCCTTTAACGATATAGGTTGTCTGTGTTTGTGCAAAGTTTTTCATGATTTCTTTTCGTGCTCGCTCAAACTGTATTTGCTCACGAAGTGCGTATAAATCCTGAAGGTATTTGTCTGAATAGATGGTTAGTTCTGATACGATTTTTTGTATTTCATCCTCGAGATCCTTTTGTTTTTGTTGCAGATCTGTTACACCTTCTGTTGGTGAGCCTGAGAGGTCTTTAAAATCAAAAACAGTCAGATACTCACGGCTCAGTTTTTCCAGTGTTTCTTTTTCAGTGATATGACCGACGAGTATCACAGCCCATTCTTTTTTCTTTCGAGTGCCAAATTCTTTCCCAGATATCATTATTGTATCATGCGATTCAATCTGATTTTGTAATTGGAGGAAATGTGATGTTCTTCCTGCAATAACAATGACGGAAGGTGAGTCTTTAAAATCATCTAAATCAACAGAGAAATCTTTTATGAGTTCTAACTGTTTTTCCATCTCTTCATTTTTGGTTTTTTGTTCTTGTAACTGTTTTATTTGCTCTTCAAGTGTTAGAATGCTGTTTTCAATCGCCTGTAGAATCTGTTCTGTGTCTGAGGAAATTTCAAAAGATGATCGATTTTTTACTTCTTTGATCACGGGTGGTTCTGGATGGAGAATCGCTTTTATTCCTTGAGGAGTTTTTTTTGTTTTGGCTAAAATATCAATAATTTTTGTTAATCGTAACTCATATGAATTAAATACAGTGACTTCACGGGGCAGCTCGATTTTTTCAGTAAGTTCACTTATCGCCTGGTCATCTTTTTCAATATTGATAATCTGAACAAGCCCTTGCTCATGGAGTTTTTTTATCACATCTTCTAAATAACTCTGATAAATGAGAATTGAGGTTTTTTTCATTTCAGCGGGAAAAAGTATTGTTATTCCTCCTTTTGAACCTCAGTGATAATGAGTGTTACCGCCTCAGGTACCTTTTTTTGCGCATTTTTTTTCAATTCTACGGTTGCACTGCTCCCCTCTTTCTGTATGACTTGGATTTCTTTTTGAGCGTCTTGCTCACCCTTTTCAAAGGTTTTTGTTACTTGCTTTGCTACTTGTTCGAGAATTTTTTGTTTTTCCTTTTCTGCAGTTTTATATGCTTTTTCTATAATTTTTTCTGCTTCTTTTTTAGCATTTTCTATGATTTGAACGGCATCGGTCTCTGCTTGTTTTATTTCCTTTATAGCTGTCATGTCGTTATACCGGTATTCACATATGCTTTATTAGTATTTGGATAACCATTTTAACGGATTTTTTCTTCTGGAAAAGGACTTTTTAATAAAAGCAAAAAAACATTGGTTATAAAAAAATTTTTTTTAAAGATTTTTTTCCTTGAATAGATAAAAGGCCGACTACTGAAATGATGATCATGAAAGTTGGTAAACCACAGACGATTGATATCATATTTTTCTACCGTATCTTTCTAAAAAAACAAAGAAGCAACGGTTAATAAAAACGGAGCATTTATCTACTGAGGAGTTCCTAATTTTTCAATAAATTGTACGAAAGTATGCTAGAGATATACAATACTACAGAAACATAAACAGGCAAGCTATTGTCGCGATAAGCATCGGTATTAAACCGCCAAGAATACCGATTTTTAACCAATATTTAAGTGTCATATGATAACATTTTCTTTCTTCTAATAGACCTAAAGCGACAATGTTGGCTGTTGAGCCAATCATTGTCATATTGCCACCATAACAAGCACCAAATAATAAAGCCCACCAAAGTGCATCTGTACCAAGTGATGTTGTCATGCTCTGTATTACAGGAATCAGCATAGCTACTACAAGAACATTATCAAGAAATGAAGAGATAATTCCTGAAAGGATTAAAATTAAAGGAATAAGTAACAGAAGGTTCCCACCTCCAATGTCTATCAAACCATTGGAGACGATATCGGTAACACCTACATATTTAAGACTGCCAGCTTTTGCAAAAAGGAACATAAAGAAAATGAGTGTCCACCAGTCCACATCTTTGGTGAGCAATTCCTTAGCTTCGTTTCTTCGCCAAAGCATGACAATCCCGGCACCGGCAATAGAAAATGCCACAAGTAAAGTATTATGTGCTAGACCTAAAATTAGCTCTAATCTATAATGAAGGGCTAGACCAATAATAACCACAGCAAAAATAATTAAACTGCCTCGAAACAATTCTTTATCCTTAACATCACACCATTCACCCAACATAATCAATTGATCTTGTTTTGAATTAGTTTCGATTTTTTGGTGAAGCTTTTTTAATTCACCTTTCTGCCAGATTAAAATAATGATAACTAGGCTGACTAGAGCTAATATTCCTATCGGTAATGCCGTTAAAATGAAGTCTTCAAAAGTGAGCCCTGAACGTAAAGCGATCATGACACCTACAGGATTTCCTAATACCGTCCAAGAACTCCCAATATTAGTAGCCAAAACAACAGATATAATATAATTTACAGGATTTACTTTATAAAAATCACATAAATCAAGCACCAAGGTGCTTATGATAAGTATCGAGGTCACTTCATCAAGAAATGCTGCCAGAACAGCTGCTAACACTAATAGGATAACCATTAATATGTTCACTCGAAATTTGGCTGCTTTAATGATTTTCAATAACATCCAGCGGAAACAACCAGAGCGCCGAAGCATGCCCACCATTATCATCATGCCTATTAGGAAAATGATGACATCTAAATTCATGAACTCAATAGTATGGGGTAAATCAATTGTCCCAGTAAGCAAAAGAACGACGATGCCAATAAAAGCGATAGGTACTCTTAATTTCCAGAACATTAAGGTTCCGATGACAAGAGCAATGAATATAGTAGTAGCGATAGTCTGATGCCAATTCTTTAGCAATTGAAAAATTATGATGCCGACGAGAATGTTGATAATTATATAAATAGCGAATTGTCTTAATGTTCCAACGGGTCTATGATCTCCAAATTCAGGTTCAGGATACTCTTCCATTTATCTCCCCTTAATTTTTCCCAAATTTTGTTAGAAAGTTTACCTGCGCTTCTTACGAACTTAGTATCACCAACTATCTTAAATTTACAGCAGATAGTAACTCAGTATAATTTAAGAAGGTTATGAAATATTCTTTATGAACGAGATATTATTTTATCTTGCTGAATTGGGAAGGATTTATGGATACGATAGCAAACGATGAATCAATCAGGCACCGGAAATTTCTAATAGTCTAAAAGATTACATCCGCTGAAAAGACACCGAGGTTGAACCATGGCAAAGAACCTTTCTAAATCATTTAAAAAAGCACTATGGGTATATCATTGTAATTCTGGTTCATGCAATGGATGTGATATTGAAATAATCGCAGCCCTTTGCCCTCGTTATGATGTGGAACGATTTGGAATAAAACTCGTTGGTACACCAAGACATGCAGATGCGTTATTAATTACAGGACCTGTGACCCGCCAACTTGTTGACAAAGTCAAACGAATCTATAAGCAAATGCCAGATCCAAAAGCAGTCATCTGTGTTGGTAATTGCGGTAATACCGGAGATGTGTTCTATGAATCATATAATCTTGTCGGCCCTATCGATCAGGTTATCCCTGTTGACGTGTATGTGATTGGATGCCCACCACGACCAGAAAACATCATAAACGGTGTTGCAAAAGCATGGATGAAACTTGAGACATTGGAGGCAAAAAAATGACGAGAGACCAACACAAAACACCTGAAGAAATTCTTCAATCGTATCAAAATGCATTTTCACAAAACATCAGTGAATCCCGTATCGAACGACATATAACCGGCATGAAAAAAACAGAGTTCGTCCATATCTGGATTCATATCAATCGAAGTGTGTTTAAAGAAGGATTAAAACATCTTTTCCAGTTCGACGAATGTCCACATTTTGCAGTTACGTCTGGATACGATATTAACGATAATATTGACCTTATCTATCATTTCTCAATCTATCATGGTTTTCCGCATAAAGAACTTTCAATCAATTTCAAGGTAACGTTACCCAAATCAGACCCAACTATTGAAACCATCACAGATCTGTTCCCCGGGGCTCTTATCTCCGAACAAGAGAAACAAGAGATGCTTGGAGTGAAAGTCAAAGATATCCCTACTAATAAACGTATTTTTATAAGCGATGATTTCCCAACAAATGTCTTCCCCTGGCGTCGGGATGAAACAGGTCCTCAAAAATTTGTAAAAAATCTTCATGAGGTGGAACAATGAGTCCAGTAACAAAAACGACGTTTCAGCTTCCGATAGGGCCTATTCATCCTGCATTAAAGGAACCGGTTGCCTTCCAATTTGAAATTGATGGTGAACGAATTGTAGATGTCTCTGTAGCGCTAGGTCATGTGCACAGGGCGATCGAATGGGCAGGAACAAAGCGTAACCCAATTCAGGTGTTGTATCTTGCTGAGCGTATTTGTGGGATTTGTTCCTATTGTCATCCTATGGCATTTTCCTTAGCTGTCGAACGAATCGCAGACATCGAAGTTCCAGAGCATGCCCAGTATCTTCGAGTGATTCATGGTGAACTTGAGAGGATATGTTCACATATCCTCTGGGCGGGTGTCGCTGCTCATGAGATTGGGTTTGATTCCGTGTTGTTTTTAACTTGGGAGATACGGGAGAAAGTATTAGACCTTACTGAATATCTTTGCGGAAATCGAATCACGAAGGGAATTACGATGATCGGTGGTGTACGACGTGATATCACCCCAGAGATGTATCCTAAGATCCATGAAACCTTGCAGTATCTGAAAGATCGATTTGAAAAACTTCGTCATGTGTTTTTGGACGATAAAACATTCATAATGCGCAGTAAAGGCTGTGGGATCCTTACCAAAGAAGAAGCCTTAAAATTAGCTGCAGTAGGGCCAACCGCTCGTGCTTCTGGTGTTAAAAAGGATGTACGACTAGATCAGAGTTATTTTGCATATGGCGATCTTGATTTTGATTATGTCACCCCTGATGTCCTCACCGGTGAGGTAAACGGGGATGTCTATGATAGAATTATTGTCCGTTTACTGGAGATAAAACAATCGATTTCCCTGATAGAACAATGTCTTGAGCACATGCCTTCAGGGGCGATCGTTTCAGAACCAAAGATAGCGAAATTACTTGCGAAATTAAAGACCGTGAATGGAGAAGGCATCGGTAGAATGGAAGCACCTCGCGGTGAAGTATTTCATTACGTTAAAATGAATGCAAATGAACATATCTATTCATGGAAGGTTCGGGCTCCGACCTATAGCAACATCATGCCCTGGATTCCTATGCTGAAAGGACAACAAATTGCAGACATCCCTATAGTTGCTGCCTCTACAGATCCGTGTATGTCGTGTACCAATAGGGTCACTGTGATTGAAAACAAAAACAGTTTTGCTCTTGATAAAGAAGAATTGCATCAGCAAAGTATCCAGAAATCTCGGAGGTTGAACGCATGAGATTTTCGATGCTACCACAAGTTCTCGGTCGAATGTTTAAAAAACCGGTTACGAATAAATTTCCAGCTAAATACACTCCTTCATCGACAACTAAGTTTATGGAAAATGTTTCAAATGGGACGGCTAAGATGAACCCACCGATTGTCACCCCTGATCACTTTCGAGGAAAAATTTGTTATGACAAAGAAAAATGCATTGGCTGTAAATTATGTATCAAGGTTTGCCCGACAGAGGCGATTGAGTTCAAGGAGGATGAGAAAAAAATACGCATTTTTCTTGCTCGTTGCTGCTTTTGTTCACAATGCAATGACATCTGCCCGGTCTCCTGCCTGAGCATGAGCAACGAGTTTCTTCTTGCAGATACTGATAAATACTCGAAGGATCTGATCGTCGAGTAGAAAGAATATCCTTGGTTTACAAAGATTTTTTGATGAAAGAATAAAAAATTATAAATCAAAAAATAATCCCTAAACCAAAAAATAAGAGACAAACATGAAGAATAGTATTGATAATTCTGCTCATGATATGAACCGTAATAATGTCGTCAAAATTGGAAAACATACCGTATATATTTCCGGCTGGTTACAATTAGCAATTTTTTTTATTATCATAGTAATTGGCGCGGTCTTTTTTCTTTTTATATATGGCCTTTTAACCCCTGATCAACAAAAATGGTATGCAGGACTCTCATTGGCTTACTTTGTCCCTCCAGCTGGAAAAGAAACAGTAATATTCATTGGACTAGGTCAAGGTTTGCCTGTGATACATTGGTGCTTAACTCTTTGGGTATTTGACATCCTTGTCTGCCTTGCTATTATCACAAATTGGTGGTTTTTAGAATGGTTCATAAAACATATCCCTCCATTTCCCTTTCTTGGCATTCACCGAAAGAAACCACATTTTTATAAAACAAAAGTCTCCCTTAAGCTTTGGTATGAGAAATTACATAGAAAAACAAGAGAAATAGAACTCAGAAATTATGGACGGTTATTACTCATTGTGTTAGCAATTTTTATGTTCGTTCCGTTTCAGGGGACCGGGGCGATGTCTACAACAATTATTGGTACGTTTTTAGGTCTGCGTAAACGAACAACCTTCTTCATCGTAGCAATAGGATCATTCTTATCCATCCTTGTTATTGCTTTCATCTCGATTGGAATTATCAGCCTGTAACCTAGACTTTTTTTTAAAAAAATATAAATAAAAATTATTTAGCAAATATAGCTGGATAATTAAAAAACTTGATAACAATTTATGAGAGAAAAAAAATGAAGAGTAACTTCTCCAATGATACTCTTCGACATTCCAAGGAATGGAGATGAAGCTACTGTATCTCATTAGCCAAATATGATAAATAATGGTAGGAAGACAAGGGTTACTACAGACATCAGCTTAATCAAAATATTCAGCGATGGACCTGAAGTATCCTTACAAGGGTCTCCAACAGTATCTCCTATCACGGTTGCTTTGTGAGCCGGGGATCCTTTTCCACCTAAATTCCCTGCTTCGATATATTTTTTTGCGTTATCCCAAGCACCACCTGCGTTTGCAAGGAAGATAGCAAGCAGAAAACCAGTCGCTATTGATCCAATAAGAAGCCCGCCAAGTCCGGCAAGGCCTGCCCCTTTTGGTCCAATGAGCCCAAAAACAACCCCTATGATAATTGGGGAAATAACCGCGAGCAATCCAGGGATGATCATCTCACGTAATGCTCGTTTTGTACTAATGGAAACACACCTTTTATAATCAGGTTTACTGTTTGGATCGGTTAATAAATGAAATTCTTTAAACTGGTATCTAACCTCTTCGACCATGCTATAGGCTGCTTTTCCTACGGCACCCATGGTAAGAGCAATGAAAACAAAAGGAAGCATCGCACCAAGGAAAATACCAGCGACAAGATAGGGGCTTGTTGTACTCCCCAGTGATAAGAAGCTCAAGATCTGGTCAGGTGAATAATGAAGAGATAATGATACAATAAACGTTGAAATTAACGCAAGGGCGGTAATCGCTGCAGAGCCAATCGCGAATCCTTTTCCCATCGCTGCGGTTGTATTGCCAACGGCGTCTAATGATTCTGCTCGTTCTCTTACTTCTTGGCCCATACCGCTCATCTCTGCAATCCCTGCAGCGTTGTCAGCGACAGGTCCATAACAATCGGTCGCTAGAGAGATCCCTAGAACACTTAACATTCCGACCGCAGCAATAGCAACACCGTAAAATTCAGCAAAATAATAGGAAAGGATCATTGCAACTACTACAGATATGACCGGGATAACTGTACTCATCATCCCAGTCACCAATCCTTGTATGATGACGGTTGCTGGGCCTGTCTTTGCAGCTTCAGCGATCCCTTTCACAGGTTTTTGTTTTTCAGAAGCAAAATATTCAGTATTTAACCCAATAACAATGCCTGCAATCAAACCAGCAAGTATCGCTAAATACGGCCCCATATTTCCATCAAGCAGATACCAGGTCGCAACTCCAGCGAAAATCGCAACTAGGATAGTACTTGCAAATAGACCATTGCGCATCGCTGAATAGACATTTGATTTTTTTCCTGTGCGAACAAAGAACATTCCTAGGATAGATGCAAAGATACCAATCGCTGAGATTAACAAGGGCAAAATTATGGCATTCGAACCATAGGTTTGAAGCGCAAATCCCCCTGCAACTGCTGCTAAGGCCATAGGAGCAATAATCGATTCAACATAGGATTCGTACAGATCCGCACCCATTCCAGCGACATCACCAACATTATCACCAACAAGATCTGCTATGACTGCAGGGTTCCGAGGATCATCCTCAGGGATGTTTTCCTCAACTTTTCCTACAAGATCAGCTCCGACATCAGCCGATTTGGTATAAATCCCACCACCGACCCTGGCGAATAATGCGACTGATGAAGCACCAAACCCAAAACCGAAGAGGATATTAGTCGTAACATTCACAGCATACCCAAGAACCTCGGAAAACAAAAGGAACATTCCAAAAACACCAAGCACTCCAAGCCCAACAACGCTGATTCCCATAACAGCTCCACTTGAGAAAGCAATGGATAATCCTTTGTTGACACTCGTTTTCGCTCCTTGAGCGGTCTTGGCATTAGCCATCGTTGCGATACGCATCCCGATATTACCTGAAAGCATGGAAAGGATAGCACCAATAAGAAAAGCAAGAGCAGTCCCCCAATACATACCACTATCAGGGATGAATGACACGGCAAGAAGAATAGCGGTGACAACGCCGACAAATACAACCAAAACCTTATTCTCACTATTTAAAAACGCGATAGCTCCCTCTCGAATCGCATTGCTAATCTCCTGCATTTTTTCAGTCCCTGAACTTTCCCTGCGTATCTTAAAAATCAGATACCCAGCAAAAAACAAGGCAATAATTCCGCTCAATACTATTATTATCGAAATGAGTTCCATAAATGTACTCCTCCACCCCGGGCAATAAGATTGAGATATTTAATCGTTATGAAATTTTTCAATACAGATCAAACAGCTCCAGACTCATAGCTATTAAATATTGTATCGTGATACATGTCGTTAATGAAAAATCGCTTAATCACGGATTTCTATAATCTTCCCGTACAACAGTTGATGAATGACCATCTCTGGGATATTCCGATAATTGAAAAAAATGAGGACATAACTAATATTCTGAATATCCTTACCGGAAGACATCACATCTGGGTTATTAATACGAAAAAAAAGAACGAACTGATAGGAGTAATAACAGAACATGACATACTAGCTACACTGTCTCCAAAAAATTTTTCCCCATATGTTTTTGGAGTACCAGACATTCGGTCTCTCCAGCATGGGACCATAAAGACCGCTGAAGATATTATGTCAGAGAAGATAATTACTTGTAAACCAGATGAAAAAGTAATAGATATCCTGAAAAAAATGAAAAGATATCAATTGCGGCGACTCCCAGTAGTAAAAAATAAAAAACTAATCGGAGAAATCACTTTACACCGATTAATTCAAAAATATTATAATGCAACCCAATACCATTCCATTCTCGAAGAAGGTTGACT